>Ga0208263_100032_pt1 | contig 71907 bp, 59 predicted proteins | sample LakWasMet28_LOW6_2_FD_183872 | JGI IMG/M metagenome (GOLD analysis project Ga0208263, IMG submission 183872) | Freshwater sediment methanotrophic microbial communities from Lake Washington under simulated oxygen tension - Sediment Metagenome... | ecosystem: Environmental > Aquatic > Freshwater >... | reverse complement strand
AGAAATTACCGGCCCAGACACAAGGAACCTGGGCGGCGAGCGCCAAAAGCCGCTTTTTCTCATCGGCCGAGTGTCCCGTGGTCCCGATGACGATGGGTTTGCGCTGGGCGATCGCCAACTCGAGCAGACGACCGGTGGCGTGGTGGGTGCTGAAGTCGATGATGACGTCACAGCCCGCGAGGTGGTCCGCCGGGTTGTCACCCGCATCGGTGGCCGCCGTGATGACGGCATTCATGTCCCCAGCCACGGAGGCGATCGTGAGGCCCATGCGGCCCTTGGCTCCATTCAACAGGATTTTCAGGCTCATGGGATCAGCGGTTGAAGGCCTGCAGGACGGACAGCAAGGTCTCGCGGCTGGCGTCGGTCAACGGACTGAGCGGCAGCCGGACTTCCTCCGAACCGATGATGCCGGCCTGTTGCATGGCAACCTTGATGGGAGCCGGATTGGACTCGATGAAGATGGTCTTGAAGACGGGATAAAGCCGGCGGTGCAAGGCACGCGCCTTCGTGTAGTCCTGGGCCAAGGCGAGCTTCACCAGCCGGCTGACCTCCCGAGGATACAGATTGCTGGCCACACTAATGACGCCCTGGGCGCCGACCGCCATGAAAGGCAGGGTCAGGCTGTCATCGCCGCTCAGCACGGTGATGTCCTTGCCCAGGGCTGAAATGATCTGGTCCACCCGGTCGACACTGCCGCCGGCCTCCTTGATGTGCGCCACATGGGCGTACTTGGCGCGCAGCCGCTCAATCACCTTCACCCCGATTTCCACCCCGCAGCGTCCGGGAATCGAATAGAGGATGATAGGCTTGTTGGTGACCTCGGCGATGCGGGAGAAGTGTTGAAACAGGCCTTCCTGCGTCGGGCGGTTGTAGTAGGGGGCCACGAGCAGCATGCCGTCGGCACCGGCCTCGTCGGCGGCCTTGGTCATCTCGATGGCTTCGTGGGTTGAGTTGGAGCCGGTGCCGGCGATCACGGGCACCCGGCCGCGGGCCGCCTCGATCGTGCAACGAATGATCTCGAGGTGTTCCTCATGCGAGACGGTGGGGGATTCCCCGGTCGTGCCCACCGGGACCAGGCCGCTGACGCCGCCGCGGATCTGGAAATTCACCAGTTTCTTCAATTCATCGTAGGCAACGGCACCGCCCTGGAAGGGAGTGACGATCGCGGTGTAGGTGCCGGTGAAGGTGCGGGGGCGATTCATAGGAAAGTTACCTTGAACGATGTAAGGATAGCTTGTAGGCAAAGCACACCTTTAAGGGCGGTTCACGCAAAAAAAAACCATGAGCATCACAATCCACACTGAAATCATCAATGATCTGCTCAAACTGGCCGTCGATAGCGGCGCGAGCGACATTGTCATCAAGTCCGAGAAACCCGGCTATCTCCGCCTTGGTGGCCGTCTCCGCTCGGTCGAGATGGATCCGATCACGTGTGAGCATGCCCAGGCTTTTGTGGACGAAAAGGTGCCCCGCATCTTCAAAGACAAGTGGGACAAGGACGGTCAGGTTGACTTTGCCTATGCCGCCGACGACATCGGCCGTTTCCGAGTGAACGCCTTCCATCAACGCGGACTGGTGAGCATCGTTTTCCGTCATATCAAAAGCCGTCCGCCGACCTTTCAGGAGCTCAACATCGAGTCCGAGACCCTCATCAAGATGTCCCAGGTCAAGGACGGCATTCTGCTGATCTGCGGAGCCACCGGCTCGGGCAAGAGCTCGACGATGGCCGCCATGCTGAACTGGGTGAACCAGAACATGGACAAGCACATCGTCACCATCGAGGACCCGATCGAATACACCTTCAGCGACGACAAGTCCCTTTTCCAGCAGCGGGAAATCGGACTCGATGTTCCGAGCTTCGAGCTCGCGATCAAGTCCGTGCTCCGTCAAAACCCTGACATCATCCTGATCGGTGAAATGCGCGACAAGGAGACCTTTGAAACCGCCATCTCCGCAGCGGAAACCGGGCATTTGGTCTTCTCGACCATGCATGCGGCGACGGTGGCCCAGTCCCTGACGCGCCTCTTTGAATTCTTCCCGCCGGAGCAGTTGGCCCAGGCCCGTCGCCAGATCGCCGGTTCCCTGCGAGGCTTCATCTGCCAGAAACTGATCCCGGCTCTCGAAGGCGGCGGTCGCTATGCGGCCCATGAGATTCTCATCGCCGACACCACGGTCCGTAACCTGATTCTGGAGGGCCAGAACGACAAGATCCAGCAGCTGCTGGAAGCGGGCGGCGACCAGGGTTCGAAGTCCTTTAACAAGGATCTCTACCGGCTCATCAAGGAGGGCAAGATCAGCAAGGCCGACGGCCTGCGCTTCTCCCCGAATCCGCCGGCTCTGGAGATGAACCTGAAGGGTATTTTCTTCAAAACCTGATGGGGCACCTTCGCCTAGTCGCTGCATTGGGCGTGCTGCTGCCGGCCCTGGCGGTGTGCGCAGACCCGCCGGAGGCGCCGTTGCAGTCGACTCGGCAGGAACTGCGCAAGCTGGAGGAAAGTCAAAAGTCCGGGGTCGCTCCCAGCGCGAGGGACGGCCTGCGGACCGACCTGCCCAGCATCCAAACGCCGGGTCAGGAGGTGTTACCCTTCTCCCAAATTACCGCCGCCGAAAGAATCGAGAAGGAGCGGGAAAAAAAGCAGGAGGCCCAAAAAAACTGGCTGGTGAACGGTGTTAACCGTCTCTCCAAAGCCTCCTCCACGGATTTGGCAAACGGCCCGAAAGGAGCGGACGAGTCGGTATCGACGCTTGCGGAGGGAACGACCACCGACTCCGCGGATCCCCAGTATCTGTTGAAAATGTTCGACGAACAAGGGAAGGGGAAGGAGACCCGCCAAACGGATGCCAAGTCAAGGAGTCCGGCTGTCGCCAACCCCATGGAACCGTTTTTGCAGGGGTGGTTGGGGAATTCACCGGCCCGAGGTCAGTTTTTTGACGAATTTGCCGGGAAATCGGGTGCCGGAAGTGGCCCGGGAACCGGCACCGGCCCTCCGGCGACAGCGGATTTTCGGGGATCCGTCGGTTTTGAGCAGGCGAGTCCACACTCGCCGGTCTCGGTGACCCAGGAGCAGAGAACGAATCCGTACCTGGCTGCCCAGACGCCCATCGGGCTGCCGGAGCTGGAGCAGTCTAGCCGGAATTCAGCTCCATCGGGACTCCCCGGAACCGGCCTGACCCCGGTTCCCATGGCCCAACCTATCATCCCGGTTGTGACGCCGACCCCGGCCCCGCCGGCACCCGAGAGAAAACCCCCGCCGGCACCGTGGGCGGAGGAGAAAAAATATTTCCCCCAACTGAAGAAATTTTAGTACTTGGTTTTTGCCACCGGGGTGGGTTTAACCGACCCTTCATCTATGTCACTGGCACTCCTTTTTGCAGGTCAAGGCGCCCAGAAGGTCGGTATGGGCAAGTCGCTCTACGATGCTTCTCCCGCCGCACGCGCGCTCTACGACGAGGCCGACCGTGTGTTGGGCTGGAGCCTCACCAAAATCAGTTTTGAAGGTCCGGATACGGAACTGACGCAGACCAAGGTCTGCCAGCCGGCACTTTACGTCCATGGCTTGGCCGTACTGGCCGCCTTGGAGGAGAAGAAGCAGGTGCCGACGGTGAGCATGGCCCTTGGGCTCAGCCTCGGTGAAATCACGGCGTACACGGCGGCCGGGGTGTTTGATTTCTCCACCGGGCTGAAGGTCGTCGCGGAGCGCGCCCGGCTGATGCAGGTAGCCTGTGAACAATCGACGGGCGGCATGGCTGCCGTCATTGGCGAGGATCGCTCCAAGATCGAGGAACTGTGCCGGGAATTCGACATCCAGGCGGCCAATTTCAATGCACCCGGACAAATCATCGTTTCGGGAGACAAGTCCAAGGTCGAGGCCCTGGTCGCCGGAGCCAAGGACCGGGGCGTCAAGCGGGTCATCGCGCTCAATGTGGCCGGCGCCTATCACAGCCGCCTGATGGAGCCGGCCCGCGAGGGGTTTGCCCGCTATCTGGCCGGCGTGGAGTTCAAGGCGCCCCGTTTCACCGTGTTCACTAACACCACGGGAGCTTCCGTGAGCGAACCCGGACAGTTGCGCGAGGCCCTGGTGAAACAGGTGGTTTCCTCCGTGTTGTGGGAAGACTGCATGCGCAGCGCGGTCGCCGCCGGCGCCACCGAATTTTGGGAATGTGGCCCGGGCGCGGTGCTTGCCGGCCTGGCCAAGCGGACGGACAAAGCCTGGGTGGTCAAATCGTTTGCCGAAAGCACGGACCTACCCGCCTAAGCATGTCATCCGCACCGCTCACCCGGAATTTCTGCATCATTGCCCACGTCGATCACGGCAAGACGACGCTGTCTGACCGTTTGCTGGAGTTCACCAGCACCATCACCAAGCGGGTGATGACCGACCAGCATCTGGACTCGATGGACCTGGAGAAGGAGCGGGGCATCACGATCAAGATGCACCCTGTGGTGATGACGTATCCCGCCAAGGATGGAAACATCTACAAGCTGCACCTGACGGACACGCCCGGCCACGTGGATTTCGCCTATGAGGTGTCGCGCTCGCTGGCGGCCTGCGAAGGCGCCTTGCTGCTGATCGACGCTGCCCAGGGGGTGGAAGCCCAGACGGTGGCCAATGCCCATCTGGCGTTCGCCCAGGGACTGAAGGTTATCCCGGTCATCAACAAGATCGACCTGCCCAGTGCGAACCTCGAACTCTGCATCAAGCAGCTGGAAGACATTCTCACCATTCCCGGAGAGGAGGCGATCCTGGCCAGTGGCAAGTCGGGCATCGGCATCGAAGACATCCTTGAGGCCGTGGTGACCCGGATCCCGCCGCCGCGCTGGACGAACTACGACACCTTGCGCGCCCTGGTATTCGACTCCAAGTACGATGCCTATCGGGGTGTGATTTCGTACGCCCGTGTTTTTTCGGGCACGCTCAAGGCCGGCGAAATGATGATGCTGATGAGCACGGGTCAGCGCGCGGAAGTGAAGGAAGTCGGCGTGTTTCGGCCGGGCATGGAGAAGATCAGCCATCTGGGCCCCGGCGATGTCGGCTACATCGTCAGCAACATCAAGAGCACCGACGAGATCAAGATCGGCGACACGGTCACGCACGCCAACAAGCCCGCGACCGACATGCTGCCGGGTTACAAGGAAGTCCGGCCGATGGTCTATTGCGGCCTGTATCCGCTGGAATCCAACGACTATGAGAAACTCAAGGTCGCCCTGGGCAAGCTGCGCCTCAACGACTCGGCACTGATCTATTCTTCCGAGACCTCGGTGGCCCTGGGTTTCGGCTTCCGCTGCGGTTTCCTCGGGCTGCTGCACATGGAGGTCGTGCAGGAGCGCATCCGCCGCGAGTACGACGTCGAGATCATCTCCACATACCCGAGCGTTGTGTACAAGGTGAAGCAGCACAGCGGGGACGTCATGGATGTCGACAATCCGGTCAATCTGCCTGATCCCGCCAGCATTTTGGATATCAGCGAGCCGACCATCAAGGCTTCGATCCATATTCCCAACGAGTTCATGGGCGACATCCTGGGCCTGGTGATGGAGAAGCGCGGATCCTGCGACCATACCGACACGCTCGACGGTGCGCGCGTCATGCTCACCTGTGTGTTGCCGCTGAACGAGATTCTCGTGGATTTCAATGATCGCCTGAAAAGCATCACACGGGGCTACGGCTCCATGGATTACGAGCTGGGCGAGTACCGGGTTTCCGATCTCGTCAAGATGGACATCATGGTGAACGGCGATCCGGTGGATGCCTTCTCCAGCATCGTGCACCGCAGCAAGGCTGAGGGGCAGGGCAGGGCGCTGTGCGAGAAACTCGCCGCCATCATTCCGCCCCAGATGTTCAAGATTGCCGTCCAGGCGGCCATCGGCGGCAAGATCATCGCCCGCGACAACGTCCGCGAAATGCGCAAGGACGTCACTTCCAAGTGCTATGGCGGTGACATCAGCCGCAAGCGCAAGCTCCTCGACAAGCAGAAAGAGGGCAAAAAGAAGATGAAACAAATCGGCCGCGTTTCGATCCCACCTGATGCCTTCATCCAGGTCCTGAAGACGAACAACTGATTCATTCCTTCCGCCATGTTTGACTTTTTGCTCTCCGCCGACCGCAAGACGCGCAAACAAGCCGAACATTGGCTGGAAATGGCTCAGCGCGTCCATGACTTCCGCAAGGACCTGCTTTCCGCGGCCCAGCTGCAATCGCTGGCGTCCGCGATGGGCGAGCTCAAGACCCGCGTAAAACAAAAACAGAAGGCCGAGCCCGTTCAGGCCGCCATTGTCAGTTTGGAGGCCGTGATGCGGCAGCTCGGCGGACGAATCTATCCGACAACTTCGCTCAGCGAGAACGTCGAGTTCTTCCTCGTGGCGGCGATCGTGATTCTCGGTCTGCGCGCGTATTTCATCCAGCCGTTCAAGATCCCGACGAATTCCATGTGGCCGACGTATTACGGCATGACGGCGGAGGTTTTTGATCCAAAGGCTGAGCCCGGCCTGCTCAACAAGGCGGCCCGGTTGGTGGGATTGGGGGCGATGAACTACAGCCTCAAGGCACCGGCGGACGGAGAAGTGTTGATCCCGGCCTTTCGCTATGGCCCGACCGGTTTTGCGGCGGCCTACAACGAGCGTTCAGGCCGGAGCTTCTTTGTTTTTCCCACGGTGATGCGGGACTACACATTGGCCGTTGGCAATGAGCGGGTACAATTGTCGGTGCCGGCGGATTGGGGGCGTTCGGAGTACGGCTTCGACGATGTGATCAACAAGACCTTCTCCGGCCAGCCCAACGCGTTGTACCGCGCCTGGCAGAAAGCGGTGGCCGAAGGACGGACCGTGGAGACGTCGATCATCCGAACCCATAGCGGGGGCGAAACGGTTGACGTGCGGGTCTATTGGATTCCGATCGGGAAAACGGTGCAGAAGGGAGAAAAGATCCTATCGTTTGATATCCTGACCGGCGACCTGTTGTTTGTGGACCGGCTGACGTATAATTTCATGCCGCCGAAAGTCGGGGAAGGCTTCGTATTTCACACCCGGCAGATTCCCGGCATAGGAATCGATCAGTATTACATCAAACGCCTGGTGGGCTTGCCAGGAGACTTGTTGGAGGTTCGGCGTCCTTCGCCTGGTCCGACCGACGGCGAGCAGCATCAATTAGCCAAGGCAAATGACGGTCAGCTTTACCGAAACGGAAAGCCGATCACGGGAGCCGATGCATTCAACAAGAACGCCAACAAGATCGGGAAGTATCCCGGTTACACCGCAGGCGGTCTCTTGGCCTTCGATCAGCAGCTCACCGTGCCGCCTGAATCCTTTTTTGCGATGGGTGATAATTCACCGAATAGTTCCGATGGGCGTGTCTGGGGGTTCATTCCGGACAAGGAAGTCGTCGGAAAGCCGTTGTTTATCTATTATCCGATTACCAGCCGGTGGGGTCTGGCCAAGTAATCAGCTCGGCTCGAGTCGACAGTTCGGTATCCTGAACGGTCACTGTGGTACGCACAATATACGTTATGTCTAATCGTGATATTGCTGAAAATGTGTTAGTTGCCCTCTTCAGCCGCCCTATCGGTCATGAGGCTTGAGGCACTTTGGCCCGGATACCTCCGAGTCAATTTCAGGGTCCAATCACCGCTCGCCACTCGGCCTTCTCTGGGCTCTCACAGTTCCACAAACTGTCTTCCTCAGGCACGTGCACCCACCGATAGGGATTCCACCGGCCGTCCGCATCCACGGACAAATTCCAGGCGCTAGTATTGAAGGAAACCGGAATTGGGCGTTGCGGCCGGGAAATGCCGACAAAAAAGTCCGCCTCCCCTCTTCGGGCAGGCGGACTGAAGTAGCTAAAGACTGACGGATTAGCAGCTGCTCTTCCGCAGGAATCGGGCGCCGCCGAGCAAGCTCAACAGCCCGAGGAACCAGAGACTCGGAGCGCCACCACCTCCGCCTCCGGAAGAGTTCGAGCCACCGCCAGTGGATCCATCGGTGGTGGTCGGAGTGGTCAGCTTGAGGGTCGCGACACTGCTACCGGTGCTGGAGAGCAAAACAGAGCGAATGGTCGAGTTTCCTGAATCAGCCACCAACAGCACCGAAGAGTAGCTCACAATGCCCTTCGGTTGGTTGAAGAGCGCCTGTTCACCCGGGCCGCTGCGGTTGCCTGAGATACCAGCAATACCGGCCACGGTCGTTACATTGCCCGAGATCGAAATCCGGCGGATGCAATTGTTGCCCGTATCGAGGACATACACGAAACCGCTGCTACCCGTGGACGTAATGGCTTGGGGAAGGTTGAACAGCGCGAAGCCGCCGGAACCGTCATAGGCGCCGCTGATACCGGGCGAACCCGCGATGGTGCTGACCACTCCCGAGGGTGCGGAAATCGTGCTCGCCGTGGCCGCAATGCCCGTGCTGGTACCGGTGCTGAACGTGAGCGTTGCGGGACTGGAGTCATCAACCGTATTCACGTAGGTCAGCGTGACATCCCCTACGCTGCTCGTGGCCAGGTAGCGGGCGGCGACGGTCGTGTTGGCAGCCAAGGCGGTCGCAACTTTGCCGGCCACCACGATGGCGGTATCATCCTTGACCACACCGACGTTGACGGTGACCGGGCTGCCGGTCAGGGCGGCATCCGTTATGGTCACGGCCACCGAACCTTCGGTCGCCACGGTGCCGGAGAGCGACATCACCACTGAGCGGGCCGGGGTGGTAATCGCGCGGATGGTGTTGTTGAATGTGTCGCAGACGAGGAGGTTGTACCCCGAATCGAGTGTCATGCCCGTGGGGTTGTTGAATCGCGCGAGGGACCGGACCCCGTCGGCATCACCCGTGGAACGCGCCACGCCCGCAAAGGTCGTCACTACTCCGGCTGTCGAGATCTTGCGGATGGTCGAGTTGGCGGAATCGGCCACGTAAATGTCTCCGGTCGTCGGATTGCTGACCAGGCCGGTGGGCATGCTGAACCTGGCGTCGGTTCCGGTGCCATCCGTCGTGCCGCTGCTGCCGGACGTTCCGGCAAATGTGGTCACCACACCGGCCGAGGAAATCTTGCGAATCGACGAATTGCCCGTGTCGGTCACGACCAGCTCGCCGGCGGAGTTGATGACGATGCCGGTTGGGTTGCTGAACCGGGCGGCTTCGCCGGTGCCGTCGGCGGTGCCGGATGTGCCGCTCTTGCCGGCAAACACTTTGATCTCTCCGGTCGCGCTGATCTGCTTGATGCAATGATTGGCCGAGTCACAGACGTAGATGTTGCCGAGTGAGTCAGACACCAGGCCGATGGGCTGCAGCAGGAAGCCGGACCCGGCACTGCTGTCATCAACGCCCGTGCCGGCGCCGGAGCCGCCAGACCCACTGCCTGAACCCGAACCGGAGCCGCTGCCAGAGCCGCTGCCGGATCCGGGCAAGGCACCTTTGCGAATGGTGTGGTTGCGGTTGTCGGCAATATAAAGGATGCCCGCGGCATCCACGGCCACGTCCGAAGGATAATTGAAGCGAGCGGCAGTGCCGACTCCATCGGTCGTGCCGATGCTGCCCGCGGTGCCACCGATGGTCGTGACCGTGCCGCTTGAGGTGATTTTGCGGATGGTGCTGTTGACGGTGTCGGCGACGAAGACGTTGCCGGCCGCATCCACGGAAAGACCGGCCATGCCGTTGAAGCGGGCACTGCTGCCGCTGCCGTCGGCGGAGCCGGGATTGCCCGCGCTGCCGGCCAGGGTGGTCACAAGGCCGCCGGGAGTGATTTTCCGGATCGTGTGGTTGCCGCTGTCCGCGACAAAAAGATTCCCGCTGGCGTCCAAGGCCAGGTCGCGTGGGTATTTGAAGCGGGCGCCGCCGCCGACTCCATCCGTGCTGCCGGAGACACCGGCCGAACCGGCGAAGGTGGACACAATGCCCGACACGGCAATCTTCCGGATGGTGTGATTCTTGTAGTCGGCGACGAAAACATTGCCCGCCCCATCGACGGCAACGCTGCTCGGATAGGAGAAGGTGGCGGTAGTCCGGTCGCCCTCTTCACTGCCCTGGGTGAAGAGAACACCCGCATAGGTCGTGACATCGCCGGCTGGCGTCACCCGGCGGATCAGCTGATTGGTCGCATCGGCGACGAAGAGGTTGCCCGCGCCGTCCAAGGCCAGACCGGCGGGTGAATTGAAGCGGGCGGCCGTGCCTGCGCCGTCGGCAGAGCCGCTGGTCCCGCCGGTGCTGCCAGCCAGCAACATGACCGTGCCGCTGGAGGTGATCTTCTTGATGCTGTTGTTACCTGAATCGGCGATATAGACATTGCCTGCGGCATCCACGACGGTGCCAGTGGGATTCTTGAGCAACACGGCATCGACCAGATAACCGGACCCGTTTTGCATGCCGGCGATGCCGCCCGCGCCAGCGACGGTCGTCACCACGCCGCCAGCGGTCACTTTGCGGATGAGCTGGTTGCGGTAGTCAGCCACATAGAGGTTGCCGGAACTGTCCACGGCGACCGAGGTCGGGTGGTCAAACCGGGCGGCCGTACCCGTGCCGTCAACGCGACCGGCGTTTCCGGCCGAACCCGCCAAGGTCGTCACCACGCCGGCCGGGGTGATTTTGCGGATCGTGCTGTTGTTCTCGTCCGCGACATAAAGGTTGCCGGCACTGTCGAGGGCCAGCGCGTTCGGAAAATTGAAGCGGGCGGCCGTGCCGGTGCCGTCGACATTGCCAAAGGTGTTGGTGGCGCCCGCGACGGTCGTGACGGTACCGTCGGTGGCGATCTTGCGGATCATGTTATTGCCGGTGTCGGCCACGTAAAGGTTGCCGGCGCTGTCGGCCACGAGGCCGCGCGGCGTGTTGAAACGGGCGTCTGCACCCTTGCCGTTGACGCTGCCGAAGGAACCGGCGGTACCGGCGAAAGTCGTGACCACGCCGCCCGAAGTGATCTTACGGATGGTGTGATTATTGGAATCCGCGACAAAAACATTGCCCGAGGCATCCACGGCCAGGCCGGACGGATTGAAGAACCGGGCGGCGCTGCCGGTGCCATCGAGAGTGCCGAACACGCCCGCGGTGCCGGCCAAGGTGGTGACCGTGCCGCTGGGCGTGATCTTGCGGATGGTGCCGCCGGCGTAGTCAGACACGTAGAGGTTGCCGGCGCTGTCGAAGACCGGGGAGTGCGGCAGGTTGAAGGTTACCTTGGGATCGGCGGTCGTCCCATCGTTGCCACCCACAAAGCCGGCCGTGCCGACGAAAGTGGTGACCACGCCGGCGGGCGTGACCTGCCTGATGACGCCATTACCGGTGTCGGCGACGAAGATGTTACCGGCGGAATTGACCGCGACCCCGATTGGGAAATTGAACAAGGGGACCAAAGGGTCGCCGCCGGTGCCGTTGATGTTGCCCTGCTTGCCGGCGATACCGGCAAAAGTGCTGAAAGTGTAGTCATCGGCCACGAGGGCGGACGACAAGGTAGCCAGTCCCAACAACAGAGCGGCAGCGCGGCCGATGATGCCAGAGCGAACGGGGTTGGAATTGGTGTTTAACCGGGGGGCGATCCTGGATTGGGTCATGTGCAAAGGTGGCTTCTTGGTCAGCAGGTTAAGGCGCAAGTTCCCAATGTTTGGGATTCACCGGGGCGTCACAAGCCCGGAATGAGGTCCGGACGAAATGCCCGCCGGGGTTCAAAGGTGGGTGTTGATCAGGTCGATCACCTGGGAAGGGGCATCTTCCAGCAAATAGTGCCCGGTCCCGGCCAACAGGTGGGCATCGGCCTGAGGCAGGACTTTCTTCCAGCGCTCAAAATAGTGTTGGTTGAAGCAAAAATCGTCCGCTCCCCAGATGATCCGGACCTGGTTCTGGGCCAATTGGGGTAGTGCGGACTCGATTTTGGCCAATGCGCGGTCATTCGGGGCATCGATCCCACGGGGTATGTCCTTCACAAACCGATGAGTCGCAATGCGGTTTGCCCAAGTGTCATAGGGAAACAAGAAACCTTCCTTCACGGACGCTGGTAGTGGCTTGGTCACAGCCATCCAGGTTGCAGGCCACGCAAAACCGTTAAATCCGCGAACCGCCCACTCCCCGAGCAAGGGCATCCGGCAAAACCGAATCCGCCAAGGAATCACCGCGTCGGCAAAAGCCGCCGTATTCAGGATAACTACCTTACCCAGCTTGGCGTGCCGGGGCAAAAGCGTGCCGAGTCCGATTGGGCCGCCCCAATCGTGCACAATCAGGTGGATTTTGCGCAGCGCGAGCGAATCAACCAGTTTACCCAGGTTTTCGATGTGGTTGCCCAGGGTGTAATCGTAATCCTGCGGTTTGTCGGAAAGCCCGCAGCCGAGGTGGTCCGGGACGATGCAACGCAGGCGACCATGCAGGGCGAGGACCACCTTTCGGTAGAAAAAGGACCAGGTGGGGTTGCCGTGGACCATCAGGACGGCCTCGTCCCCCTGCCCTTCGTCCAGATAACTCATCCAACCGGACCCGGTATTGAACCGCTTCGGTTCGAAAGGGTAAAGTTCCTTGAGCGAGGAGGGTAAGTCGGCGGTGCTCATCATCACCATTCCACGGCCAGCATGAGGCTGTTAAGACCACTTCCGATGCCCAGGAGAGCGGCCTTCTGGCCGCGTCGCAAAGCACCCTGCTCCACGGCGAGGGCCAGCGTGGACGGCAGAGCGGCCGAGCCGGTGTTGCCGAGCGATTCGAAGCTGGAGAAATCCTTCCCGAGATCCAGGCCCAAGGTCTCGTACAGCTTGCGCCGGTGCATGGTGCCGACCTGGTGGGTGATCACCCGGTCCGGTGTCGCGATATTCCAGCCCGTCTCGGCCGTAAACGCCTGCCACGTGCGCTGGGCCACTTCCACTCCGGCCAGCAGCAGTTGCTCTGAATCGGTTTCCATCACCAAGGTGTCGCCTTCGCTGTCACCCTGACAAAGTTCGCTGTGGCGCGTGTCCGCCAGCACGCTGCCAGCCAGCAGGCGGTGCCGGGGTGCAGCGGCGGGCAACAGACTCTCGTGGCAAACGACCGCAGCCACCGCGGCCGATCCGATGGTCAGATTCGCAAAGAAGGGCTTGATGGCATTCCGGTCCAGCGGGGTTTCCAGCAAGTGCCGGATGGTGCGATCCACCAGAGGACGGCCGTTCTCGCCTGAAACCACCATGCCGCACTTGATCTGACCGGAATCAACCATCGCCGCGAGCGTGACCAAGCCGTTCAGGAAGCCGAGACAGGCGTTGGAGAGGTCAAAGACCTGGCAATGCGGGCCGAGTCCGATCTTATGGTGGGCAAAGGAAGCCGTCGCGGGTTCCAGCATGTCGCGGCACACGGCGGAGTGGATCAGGACCTCCATCTGTTCCGGCTTGAGACCGGATTGCTTGAGCACGTTGCGACCCGCGCCCGCACTGGCATCAGACGGGCGGGTGCCGGCGGGCCACATGCGCCGCTCCTTGATCCCCGTCATCAGTTCTAGCCGGCCAGCCGGAAGTTTCAGGCGATCATAAAGCGGCTTGAGTCGCTCCTCGATGGCGGCGGAGGTCCACCGCTCGTCCGGCAGAGCCACGGCGAGGGATTCGATGCAGGCGTGGGAGAATTTCATTCGCCAAACTCCCCGGAGCTGCGGCTGCGCACCAAGTCAAGGTCCTGAAATTTCATCGGGACACCTCAGGTTTGGGGGTGGTCGAGTCAGGCCTCATGGCCAAGCCGATGATTTCCTTGTCGAAATAATTGCTGCCCAGTCCGGCATCCACGACCAGCGTCGTGCCGTTCAGGCCGCTGCTGCGTTCGCTGAGCAGGAATGCCGCGACATTGGCCACCTCCTGGGTCTCCAGGTTCCGCTTCCGGAAGGTGAGTTTCTCGGCAAAGAGGTAGCTCTCGATATAGCCCGGAATGCCGGCCGAGGCACTGGTCTTGAGCGGACCCGCGCCGACGACATTGAATCGCACCCCGCTGCCCGAGGACCCGAAAGACTTGGCCAGGAACCGCGAGCAGGATTCCAAGGCGGCCTTGATCGGCCCCATGTAACCGTAGTTGTCGGGGGTCACGAGCAGGGATGAAATCCCGATGGTGACGACGGAGGCGTTCGGCGCGAGGTGCGGTTTGAAAGCCCGGGCAAGCTCCACCAGCGAAAAGGCCGAGATCGCGGTCGCCTGCAGGAAATCCTTCCGCTTCGTTTCCGCGAAGGTCTTGAAGCCCTCGCTGTAATTGGCGAAGGCGATGGAGTGCACGAGGCCATGCAAAGGCGCCAAGCCGGCGGCCGCCACGTCTGCCGCGAGCCGGTCGCAGGCGCCCTCCTCCTCGGCGTCACAGAGGAACACCGGTTTGCCGGCCAGCAGGGTCTCGAGAGATTTTTTGCGTGACTCGGAACGCACCGCATAGACCACGCGAGCGCCTTGCTCTTCCAGCAGACGGGCGATGAACCACGCCACGCTCTTCCGGTTGGCCACGCCCTGGACGAGGAAGGTTTTGCCTGCGACCTGGAGGAAATCGCTCATGCGGTGGTGACCTGACCCTCGGGTTTCTTCCAAGCCACGGCAAACTCCACGTTCATGATCTTTTTGCCTTCGCCGTTCTTCATGACGCCGGTGAGAAAATGGAATTCACCGACGGTCTCCTTGCGCTTCACCTCGATGGTGACGGCGTCGCCAGGGTAGACCGGCAGTCGAAACCGGATGTCGGAAACCTTGCTCAAGAGCGGAACTCCCCCGCCCTGTCCGGCCGTGCCGGCCATCAGCTTGGCCATCAGGCAGGCGCCGGTCTGGAAAACTGCCTCGCTCAGGAGAACGCCGGGGGTGATCGGGGCGCCGGGGTAATGGCCCTTGTAGAAATCCTCCTCAGCCCGCCAGGTGCGACGGGCGACGAGGGTCTCGCCTTCATGGGACACGATCTCGTCCACAAACAGAAATGGCGGACGGTGTGGAATGAGTTTTTCGACTTCGGTCACGGTAGATGGAGTCAGGGGTTGGCCGGGGCGGTCGCACGTTTGCGGGCGGTGATGAATTTGTCCACCTGGTTGGCAACGATGACCCCGTAATTGATGGTTCCCAGCCAGCCTGACATGATGATGCCGACCGAGCCCGCATGATAGAGCCCGGGCAACTGGTTGGGCAGGTCCATGGACACTTTCAGGCCCTCAAACTTGGTGCCAAAAGAAGTGCCGTTCCAGTGCTTGGTGTAATACTCGATGGTCCGCGGTGTGGCCGCTTCCATCCAGTCGATCTTGGCGCGGACGTCCGGGATGAAGCGTTCAAGCGAGGCAATCGATTCGTCGATCAATCGCTGCTTTTCGATCGCGTACTGCTCCTCGCTGAGCGCCTTCCAGTCCTCGTAGCGGGCGTTGATGGAAACAACCACCGTGTAGCGGTCCGATCCCGGCCGCGTGTCGGGATAATACATCGAGAACGTCCGGCTCGTCGTGTGCAGATCCACCAGCTTTTCACTTGAGAATTTCGGTTCGTCCGAGGTGAAGACGAGGTCGCCGATATGCGGCAGGGTCTCACCCTTCTTGATGCCAAGGTAAACCTGGCAGGAACTGCTGTTGACGCGGACAGCCTTGGTCTGGGCTACAAACTCCGGGGAAAAGTTCTCCTCCCCGCCGAGGCGCAGCACCGTGTTCTTGATGTTGGAATTCGAAAGCACGGCATCACACCGGATGGTCCGGCCGTTGGCCACCACACCGGTCACAACCTTCCGACCGTCCCGCTCTTCCGTGAGGACCTTTTCCACCAGCACGTGCTTGCGCAGCTCGCCGCCGTTCTTCTTGAACTCGAGGGCCATCTTCTTCACGAGCACGTCGGTGCCGCCCTGGAAGGTGTACACGCCCTTGCTCATGAAGTTGGAAAACACGATGCCGAAGGTGATGGCCGGATCGTCCATCGTGGAGCCGTTGGCATAGGCGATGGGTTCCATGAGCAGGCGCTTCACGTCGTCCCGGCCCGGGAAGTACCGCTCAAACATCTGGCCCGTGGTCTCGGGGTTGTTGTCGTAAAAATTCATCGCCCGCAGGTCGGTGAAAAAGCGCTCCACGGTCTCGGCCGGCACCTTGAAGGTTTCGACCAACTGCCGGGTGAAGTCCTCCCGGTCAAAGGTGGTGTCGATCTGGAACTGCGGGTTGATGAACCGCACCCCCTTGAGCTGCACGATCGAATCGGCGATGTCCTGGCTCCAGTATTTCCGCACGGACTTGATCATCCCGATGGGAAACCCGTGCAGCGAGATGTCGAAAATGTGTCCGCCCTTGCGGGTGAACCAGGTCGCCAAGCCGCCCAATTGGTAGTGGTGCTCGAGGAGCAGCACGTGGTGGCCGCATTTGGCCAGCACGTTGGCGGCGGTGAGTCCGCCGAGTCCGCTGCCAATTACCACCACGTCATAGTGGTCGTCGATGTCTTTGAGCCAGTCGTAAGCCATGAAAGGGCCCCATGTGAGTGAGCCCCCGGGAAAAGCGCAACTCAGAGTTTGAGCGCGCGCAAATACTTCAGGCTGTCGGGTATGCAGACCAGCGGCGTCGGGGTCTCGTCCTCGATAAAGAAATGCTGCACGCCCACTTCCTCCGCGGTCTTCAGCACGGCGGGCCAGTTGATCTGGCCGGTCCCGACGGCGACATTGTCGATCGGAGCGGCGTGCCCCGTGGACAGACCGGTGACCGCGCCCTTGCGGATGTCCTTCACGTGCATCAGCGACCAGCGGTTGGGGTATTTCTTCAGCAGGGCCACGGGATCAACCCCGGCATGAAACACCCAGAATACGTCCATCTCAAAACTCACGAATTCGGGCTTTGTTTCCGCAGCGATAATATCAAAAGCCGTCTTGCCGCCCTCGCTCGCGAACGGAACGAACTCGAAACCATGGGGGTGCAGTCCGTAGGTGATGCCCTCCTTGCGGAAGGCTTCGCCCCATTTGTTCATGTTGGCCGCCACCTTGTGGGCGAGTTCCGCGGTGAGCCCTTCGGGGCCGTGGGGAATCCAGGCCGTCATGACATATTTCGCGCCAAGCGTTTTCGCCGTCTTGACGGCACCGGCGAGATCCTTGTCGAGGGCCTCGTAGCCGATGTGGGCCCCGACGGCCCGGAGTCCGCGCTTCTGCAATTCGACGAGGTACTGTTCGGTGGTCAGGTTGCCGGTGCCCGCCGTTTCGACCTCGGTGAGGCCGTAGCTCTTCACCAGATCCAGCGAAGCAGCGACGTCGACCTTGGCCTGGTCGCGCAGACTCCACATCTGGATGCCGACATGATCCTTAAAGCTTATGCCGGCGGAAAGCGGATAGACGGACAGCAGCGAAAACAGGGCGAGAAACAGGACGCGGGGAGTTTTCATGGGGTGCGGAAAATTCCCCCAGACTCAGCCCTTTTGCAAGATGTGATAATTGGCCATGGAAATGCCGCTCAACATCGCCCCGATGATGCCGAGAAACCCCTGATCGGTGCCGCAAAGGTACAGGTTGCTCAAGTGCGTGCGGCCATCCTTCACCTTGTGCGGGGCGCCGTAGATCGCCCCGTTGAGGTGGCCGGTGAACTTCCGCACGGTCCGCGGGGTAAACATGTCGGTGGTCACCAGGTTTTCGGCCAGCACGGCGTCCTCGACCGGAGGCAGAAAACGTCGGGCACCGCGTTGCATGTTCTGTAGCCAGGCGGCTTTCGCGGCCCGGTATTCGGGCTCGGCCAGACCGGCCCATTTTTCGTAATTCGCCAGGCAGGTCACTCGGAGGAATCCCTCGGGGAGCCCTTCCCCTGCATAGCCAAAATTATTGGGAAAACAAATGACGCCGCTGCGGGGATCAACCAGGTCGGCGGCCCGGGTGTAGTCAAACCGGTCCGAGTCATTGAAGAACACGATGGTGTCGTCACCCCAGCCCCACGCGGCCGGTGGCTGCTTGAAGACGGAAATGGTCTCCACAAACGACAGGGCGCCGGTATTGGCCTCGGCTTCGGCCTGATGCGAAGGCTCGCACGCCCGCATGGTCTCCGGATACCCGATGGAGGAGATGACATGATCAGCCGTGACCTCGCTGCCATCGTCCAACTGGAGCACGGCCACCCTGCCCTCGCGCTCGACGATCCGGGCCACGCCGCACTTCATGCGTCGCTCGCCGCCGGCCTGCCGGTATTTCTCGAGCAGAACGCGGAGGATCACCCGTACGCCGTCCAACGGACGCGCAAAGCCCTCGAGATAGAGCGCCTTGAACATGATCACAAACTGCCCGAACTCCATGTCCCGCTCCTGGGCGCTGCCATAGTACATCACCGGGCAAAACAGCAGGTCGATCAACAGCGGGTCGCGCAGGTGCTGGCCGACGATTTCGCGCGCCGAAACCGGTTTGGCGTCCAACGCCACGTCGTCGTAGGTGCGGACCAATTGCACCAGGGAACGCCAGCCGTCGGCCTCGTGCGGAAACTTGGCCGCCACTTCGGCATCGAGGATGGCAAAATCGTTCGTGAACTGCAGTTCGCAGTCGCGAAACGCCACGCGCGAGCGCTTTTGCGGACACAAGGCGAACTCCTCGCGGTCGATGCGCAACTGCCGCAGCAGCTTGCCCAGCGGCGTGCCTTTCACCCCGGGCGGCACAAAGTTGGTCATCGCATGCAGGCCGACATCGTACTTCCGGCCGGCAATGCTATAGAAACTGTTCAGGCCGCCCGGGGCGTTGTGGCGCTCGAAAATGCAGACTTTCTTCCCGAAGTGCGCCAACCGGATGCCCGCAGCCAGACCGGACATGCCGGCTCCGATGATGACTGCGTCGTAATGGGATTCTTTCATTAACGGTGAAAACCTTGGTTGAAGGGATTGCCCCTGCAAGCCGGCATGAAAAAGGCGGGATCAGCGATCCCGCCCGGAAAATTGATCAAACCCGGCTTCAGGCTTTGGCCTGAAACTTCGGGGTCAGGTACTCGGCGCAGCTGTCGAGGGACGCGAGCTGCATGTAGTCAGCCTCGGGAACCTCGATGCCATGACGCTTGCGCAACTCCATGACGATGTCCAAGAAGTCCATGGAATCGAGCTGCAGCTGGTCGCGGAGGCGCACATCGGGCTTCACGGTGGTCACGTCCTCATCAGGCGCGATGTCGGAGATGATATCGATGACCAGCTTGCGGCATTCTTCTTTCGTCATGGTTTGTCGGGTGTCAGGTGCGGTAGCGCTTAATGATTAGGGTGGAGTTAATTCCTAACATACCAAAGGAATTATTCAGGATGGCGTCAACCCGTTTAACTGACCGGGGTTGGTTGATGACCAATCCAGGGATATCGCACTGCGGGTCAAGCTCATCGACATTGATGGTCGGGTGCACCACGAGGTCGTCGAAGCTGGGCAGGTTGCCCGCGAGTTCCAGGGCGCCGGCGGCTCCCATGCAGTGGCCGATGAAGCTCTTGGTATTGTTGATGGCGGCGGGTTCCTTGCGTTTGCTGAAAGCAGCGGCGATGGCGTGACATTCCTGGATGTCGCCCTGAGGGGTCGAGGTCGCGTGGGTGTTGACGATGTCGATGTCGTCCACGGTCATGCGGGCGTTGATCAGCGCCTTTTCGACGCACTGGGCCTGACGCTCCGGATTGGGCAGCACGTAGTCCGTGGCATCCGAGTTCACGCAATAGCCGGCAATTTCGCCGTAGATCTTCGCCCCCCGGGCCAGCGCATCGTCCAGGCGTTCGAGGGTGTAAATGCAACCTCCCTCGGAAATCACGATGCCATTGCGGGCCTTGTCGAACGGACGGCTGGCCTTGGTCGGGTCGGCATGGCTGGCCAGCGCGTTCTGGCTCTTGAAACCAGCGAAGATGCCAAAGGTCTGCGGGCTTTCGCTCACCCCACCGGCGATCGCCAGGTCCACCTCGTCGAGGCGCAGCATCTGGGCCGCGTGGATCAAGCCCATGTTGCCGGCCGCGCAGGCCGCGCCGATGGTGTACGCCGGACCGGTGGTGCCGAGGTTAAGTGAAACCTCCCCGGCCGGGCTGTTGGCCACGGTCCGCGGGTTGTGATGATGCGTCCAGAACTTCGTGTCGTACTTGAACTGGGAGATGTTGTAGACCTCGTTCTCGGTCTCGACATTGCCGTGCTCGGTGATGCCGAGGTAGACGCCGATGCGGCTCTTGTCCCGCGCCTCAAGCGCAATCCCCGAGTCCGCCACCGCTTCCCGGGCGCAGTAGATGCTGATGCTGCCGGCGCGCGTGCCGATCCGGACATCCTTCTTCTTCTGGTGCTTCAGCGGGTCAAATTTGCACAGACCGGCGGGCCACTGGCCCATGTAGCGGACTTCCGTCATGCCGATGCCCGAAACTCCGTTGAGGAGGTTCTGCCGGAATTCAGCCAGATTATTGCCGTTCGGGGCGGTGAGACCGATTCCAGTGATGACGATGCGGGTGTGCTTCATGCGGCGATTTGAACGTGTGAACAGAATTGCCTAGCCATGGGAAAGTTAAAATCAATAACTGTCTCCCCATGAAAGTACTCGTTGCGGGCGGTGCGGGCTATATCGGCAGTCATTGTGTGCGGCAACTGGCTGCCGCCGGGCATACGCCCGTCGTGGTCGATAACCTCGTCTATGGTCATCGCGCCGCGGTCGCGCCGACGGTGCGCCTGCACGATATCAATCTGGCGGACAAGGCTGCCGTTGACCGGGTGTTGGCCGAGGAAAAGCCCGCGGTCGTGATGCATTTCGCCGCCTTTGCCTACGTCGGCGAGTCGGTGACGGATCCGCTGAAGTATTATCACAACAACGTGGCGGCCACGCTCACCCTGCTGGATTCCATGCTTCGCCAGGGAATCAAGAAATTCGTCTTCTCTTCCACCTGCGCCACCTACGGCATTCCCGAAAAGATGCCGATCACCGAGGAGCTCGTCCAGAAGCCGATCAATCCCTACGGCCAAACCAAGCTCGACGTGGAAAACATGCTCAAGGCGCTCGCGTCCGCCACGGGCCTGAGTTTCGCCGCCTTCCGCTATTTCAACGCGGCGGGCGCCGCGGAGGACGGGGCGATCGGCGAGGATCACGACCCGGAATCCCACCTCATTCCGCTGGCCATCGGCGCCGCCCAGGGGCTGCGTCCGGCCCTGCAGATCTTCGGCAACGACTACCCCACCCCGGACGGCACCTGCCTGCGGGATTATGTGCACGTGGACGATCTCAGTCGGGCGCACATCGCGGCCTTCGACCTGCTGGCCAAACCGGGCGCGCAGCACTTCTACAACCTCGGCACCGGCACCCCCACTTCGGTGCTCGAGGTGATCCGCGCGGTGGAGAAGGTCTCCGGACTCAAGGTTCCGGCGAACTTTGCCCCGCGTCGCGCCGGTGATCCGCCTGCGCTCTACGCCAATGCCAGCAAGGCAAAGCGCGAGCTCGGCTGGACCCCCAAGTTTCAGACCATCGAGCCAATCGTCGCCACGGCGTGGCACTGGCACCAGGCCCGACCGAAGGGTTACGGCGATAAGAAATAAGGGGCGGCTGCAATTAGTTGCGCACGATTCTGTGAGCCTGTGGGAGCGAGCGAGCTCGCGACATGATCAGGGTTGGCGCGCGCAGCTACAGGGGCTTGCCAAACGAAACGATCTCGGAGGCGTGCCTCCCCTCCGAAAACTCCTACTTCTTGGCCCGCTTCTTGGCCGCCGGCTTCGGGATCGCCGCCTCAGGCAGGCGTGACGACATGGCGGTCTGCAGGGTCGCCATTTCCTCGCCCGGATGCTGGGCGATCAGAGCCTTGGCCAGCCGGTCGTATAAGGGTTCCAACGCTTCACCGGCCGCGCCGGCGAGCTTCGGCTCGCGCACTTCATCAGGCAGATCCTTGGGCAGAATGGTGTCGCCGGTGGCCGCCACGGCGCTGCGGTAGACGACATTCTCCAGTTCACGCACATTGCCCGGCCACGGGTAGGCCGCGAGCAGCGCGAGGGCTTCGGGCGCGACCTTGCGGGCCCGCACTTTCTTGGCTTTGGCCAGATTCTGCACAAAGAAGTCGACGATCTGGAGCACGTCCTCCGTGCGCTCGCGCAACGGGGGCAGCTTCACGCGCACGACGTTCAGGCGATAGTAAAGGTCCTCGCGAAACTTCTTTTCCTTCACCAGCTGCTCAAGGTCTTTGTTGGTCGCGGCCACGACGCGGACGTTGACCTTGATGGTGTCCACGCCGCCGACGCGCTGGATGTCCCCTTCCTGCAGCACGCGCAGAATCTTCGTCTGCGTGGTGGGCGTCATGTCGCCGATTTCGTCCAGGAAAATGGTGCCGCCGTCACACTGTTCAAACTTGCCCAGCCGCTGGGCCGTGGCGCCGGTGAAGGAGCCGCGTTCGTGTCCGAAGAGCTCGCTTTCGATCAGATTCTCCGGAATGGCGGCGCAATTGACCGCGACATAGGGCTTGGCGGCCCGGTGGCTGTGCCGGTGCAGGCTGCGCGCCACGAGCTCCTTGCCGGTGCCGCTTTCGCCGGTGATCATCACCGAGGCATCACTGGCGGCAAACTGCCCGATGATCTTGAACACCTGTTGCATGGCCGGAGAGGCGCCGACGATGCCCTCCTTGTGCTCGTCCGTATTGATCACGGGCTTGTAACCGGCGGCGGACTGGCTGTCGGCCTGCGTGCGCAACGCGCTTTCGACCAGAGCCAGCAGCTTGGGCGGATCAAAGGGCTTCACGACGTAGTCAAACGCACCGAACTTCATCGCTTCGATCGCGGTCTGGGCCGTCCCAAAGGCCGTCATGAAGATTACCAGCTGCTTCGGGTTGGCCGCCCGAATGTGTTGCAGGGTCTCCAGTCCGGACATGCCGTTCATGCGGTTGTCGAGCAGGACGACGTCCGGCGCCTGTTTCTTGACGGCTGCCACCCCTTCCTCGCCACTCGGGGCCTCCTGCACCTCGTAACGTTGGGAGGACAGCACCCGGTTCAGGGAATAACGCACCTCGTTGTCATCATCGATGACCAAGATGCGGGGAACGGGAGCGGGATCGGACATGCGGGAGGAATTGAAAATACAGTGCGCTTTCGAGAAAGACGGTTCTACTTACCGCGCATGCTAGGCTGGTCAATTAACTTGTTTCGCGTCTTCGGCATCCAACTGTCGGTTCACGGCACCTTTCTCATCCTGATGGCCTACGTCGGCTACGAGGGCTGGGCGGACGGCGGCGTGCCCGGCCTGCTCTGGCAGGTGCTGCTGTTGGTCTGCTTTTTCGCCTGCGTGGTGATGCACGAACTCGGGCACTCGCTGACCGCGCGGCGTTACGGCGTCCGAGTGCCCCGCATCATGCTGCTGCCCATCGGAGGCATGGCCGAGATGGAGCAGATCCCGCGTAAACCCTCGGCTGAATTTCTCATCACCATCGCCGGTCCGGCGGTGAACTACGCCATCGTCGTCCTCCTGCTGCCGTTCACCTGGCGGTATTCACTGGGCGTGGACAACATACTGGTCTACTCGGCCGCGGAGCTGCTGACGCAGCTGTTTTGGGCGAATCTAATCATGGGCACGTTCAATCTACTACCCGTGTACCCGATGGATGGCGGCCGCATCCTGCGCTCGATCCTGGCGCTCTGGCTGCCCTACCTCCGGGCCACCTGGTGGGCGGTTTCCATCACGCGGGTGCTGGCTCCGTTGTTCGCCTTTATCGCCGCCTACTTCCTCGGATGGTGGATGCTCGCGGTCCTGTTCTTGTTTATTCTCATGGCGGCCGGCACGGAGTACCGGATTCTGCACCGACGCGAGCAGGAGGCGGCGTATTGGGCAGAAATGGCCCGCAGGGTGAGCGACGCGCCACCGCCGGCGACGGATCCTGAGCCCCCGCTGCTCGACAACCGGCCCTCCTGAAACAAAAAGCCACCCCGGAGGGTGGCTTTCTAAAGTGGTGGACCCTAGCGGGTTCGAACCGCTGACCTCCTCAATGCCATTGAGGCGCTCTACCAACTGAGCTAAGAGCCCATAACCTATCAAAACGAAGGGCCTAAAAGTCGGTTTTGCGCGGGAAATGCAAGGACTTTTTATTCTGTTGGGCTGTTTCTCCGCCGACTGCCTCGAGCTGCCCGGTAGCCAGGACCGTAGCCTATGTGCGATCGGTCAAGGTTACACTCGTCTCCAATCACTTGTTCCGCGGCTAACCCTGCCTGCAATGAGCCAGCCGCAAAGGTCCGGCTTCCGACCCGCGCCACCTCACTGATCGTCGCGCATCTTGAACGTCACCGTCCAGGTGTCCGAGCGGCGGTTCGGGGTCGGTCCGATGGAGCGCACCCTCAGGAACGCGGAAATGACCGATTCATCAAAGGCCTTGTCGCCCGACGATTTTGAGATGCGCGGGTTCAGGATGGCGCCGCTGGCCGTGATGTCGAAGGTCACCTTCGTTTCCAGCCGGTCGCTGACGCCGGGGGGCGGCTCGTGGGCCTTCTTGAGCTCCTGGATGAGCAGCGAGATGTAGGTGTTCATCTGGTTTTGCTGCTCGCGCATCAAAGCCTGCCCGCCTCCCCCGCCCCGGGTGTTGGCCGTGGAGCCTCCCTTGACGCCTTGGGCGATTCCCTGGACGTCGATGCGCGGGGCTTTGGCTGCCTTTTGGATGGTGGTCGGAGCGGGCTTGGGCGTCGGGTGCTTTTTCAGGTAATCGGCATAGGACTGCCGCTGCGTCTTCTTCATCTCCTTGACGAGACTGGTGTCAGGCTTGGGCTTTTCCGGCGCCTTGGGCTTGGGCTTCTCCACCGGCGGTGGTGGCGGGGTGGCCTCCTCGGGCTGGGTTTGCACGACCGGCTCCGGATCGGGCATGGTTGGCACGATCTCGATCTTGGGGACTTCCAGTTTGATGGCGTTGGTGGTGTTGCCCAGGGCCGGGGCCACCAGTTCGTCGGGGGCGGTGGCCGGGCCGGCGACCAGTTCGAAGATCACCGGTTGCTCCTTGGCCTGCTGGGCGAAGAAATACGTCGTCAGGAGAATGGCCGCCACGAACAGCGCGTGCAGCGTGCACGAAAGCAGGAGCGAACTGGGCGAATTCGCGTGCATCAATCCTAGTTGGCCTCGGTGTCGAAGGTGATCTTGGTGAGGTTGTGCCGTTTCACCTCATCCATGACGCGCACCACCTGCTGCCACTGGAGCGTGAGGTCGGCGCGGATGCGGATGACGGGTTGCTTGGACTTGGCGGCCTCCACCATCAACTGGCGGGAGAGTTCCGGCAGGGACATCCGCTGGCTGCCGAAGTAGAAATTTCCCGAACGGTCGATCGAGATCGCCACGAACTCAGTGTCTGGAGGCGGCTTCGACTGTTCCTTCTTGGTCTCTCCCGGCAGGTTGACGGGGATGGTCTGCTCCTGCTGGATGAGGGGCGTCGCGATCATGAAGATGATCAGCAGCGTGAACGCCACGTCGATCAGGTTGGTGACGTTGAGCTCCGAGATCGGATGCGTCTGACGCTGGCGTTTGAAAGTGCGGGCCATGGTCGTGGTTACTTCTGCATCTCGAGCTCGATGCGGTCCGCCAGGCTGCTGGCGTAGTTCTCGATCTCGGTCATCATGGTCTTGGTCGTGTTGAAGAGCACATTATAGCCCACGACCGAGGGGATCGCCACCACGAGACCGGCGATGGTGGTGAGCAACGCCGCGGAGACGCCGGGCGCGAGCGTCTGGATGCTGGCGGTCTGCATCACCGAGACCGCACTGAAGGCCTCCATCACGCCCCAGACCGTGCCGAGCAGGCCCATGAACGGTGCGATGGTAACCATCGTCGCGAGCCACACCATGCTTTCCTCGTAGCGCAGGGCCTGCCGGGCCAGCGCGCGTTGGATGGCGTTCTCGGCGTGTTCGAGCCGGGCTTGGAGGCTGTCCTCGCCCTTCTCCTTGCCGATCGCCGCCGCGCGCCAGTAGGACTCGATGGCCTCGGCCAGCAGGTCGGCATAGGGAATGGAGCGCTTGCTGCGAAACGATTCGGGCAGGTCGAGAATCTTGCGCTCCTCGCGGAGGCGCTGGTCAAAGGCGTAGTTGAGCCGGCGAAGATGGTTCAGTTCGTTGCGTTTGCCGAGCATCACGGACCACGCAAAGATGCTGAAGATCAGCAGCAGGATCACGATCACCTGACCGACGAGGTCGCACTGGAGGAAGATCTGAACAACATTGACGGTGGCGAACAAAGGTGTGGCCGGAAGCAGGCTGAGCATGGTGCACGGAGTGTTGGAGCGTTTGCGGGAGGCAATCAACGGAGAATTAGAAATTCTCGCCGCCCCACCCCGGAACCGTTGAATCTGTTTGCGCGAAAATGTCGCAATTGGTTCCTTTTTGCCTTTCGCTTCAGCCATGCCCTTAAAGACGAAACCCATCGGCAAACTCATTTCCTTCGAAGGCTCCGAAGGCAGTGGCAAATCAACCCAGATCGCCCGCCTGGCCGATCGTCTCCAGAAAGCCGGCCTTGAGGTCGTGGCCACCCGGGAGCCGGGCGGCACGGAGATTGGCGAGCAGATCCGCAACATCATCGTCCATAACTCCAAGGGTGACGAGATGTGCCCGGAGACCGAGCTGCTGCTCTTCACCGCCGCCCGCGCCCAGGTCGTTCGCGAGGTCATCGCGCCGGCCCTCACCCGCGGCGCCATGGTTTTGACGGACCGTTATCTCGACTCTTCCACGGTCTACCAAGGGATCGCCCGCAACCTCGCGTTGGGCCCCGTCAACGAGATCAACCGCTTCGCCGTGGGCAATGTCATGCCGGACCTCACGATTGTGATCGACGTGCCGACCGAGGTGAGCCTCCAGCGGGTCCGGCAACGGGCCTCCGATCTGCCCGACCGCATGGAACGCGAGAACATCACCTTCTACAAAATGGTGCGGGAAGGTTATCTTCTGCTCGCCAAGGAATGGCCGGACCGGGTGGTCGTGCTGGACGGCACCCTTTCGCCTGAGGCCTTGGACAAGAAGATCTGGGCAATCGTGCAAAAGCGTCTCGCCTGAGCCCCCCGCCCTTTCGTTGATGTCCTCCGTTGCTGAACGCCTTCCTTGGCCGCCCGCTCTGGCTGGCACCCCGACCGTGGCCGTGATCGAGCGCGCCATCGAGCGGCAGCGCCTCGCGCACAGTCTGCTGCTCCATGGCGAAAACCTCAGCACGCTCGCCACCGTCGCCCACGCCATAGCCGACCGGCTGCTCAACGACCCGCGGCAGCCCTCCCAATATTTCGCCCCGAAACAGCATCCCGACTTTCTGGCCCTGCGGCCCGCCGGCAAGTCGCGCCAAATCGGCGTGGAACCCATGCGCGAGATCATCGGGCGGATCCAGGTTTCCCCGCAGATCTCTCATCGCAAGGTGCTCGTGGTCTACGAGGCGGACCGGATGAACCAGGCCTCCGCCAACGTCTTCCTCAAGACCCTGGAGGAACCCACCGCCAGCACGACCATTCTGCTGCTGACCACGCGCCCCTACTCGCTGCTGCCCACGATCCGCAGCCGCTGCCTGTTGTTCCGTTTCACCGACGCCGGCCACGAGGCCCTCGTCGATGCCGATCCCGCCGTGCGCGAACTCTGGCAAGGCACTCTGGCGCACTACACGACCTGGCTGGGTCAGCTCGCCGCCGGTCAGGCCGACAAGCGTGCGATCGCCGACCAGGTCATCTCGGTCTACGGCCTCATCACCCGCTTCAACGCCGTCCTGGCGGCCGCCACCGACCAGATTTGGAAACAGCAAAAGGAAAAGCTGCCGGCCGATCTCGACGACGATGAACAGGCCGCGATCGAGACCGGCATCGCCAACGGCGTCCGCTCCAAGCTTTTTGCCGAGATCGAGCACGCCACCCGCCGCCATGCCCACGCCCGCCTCCTGGAAGGCGATGAGAACGCCCGCCGCTCCGTGGTCGCCGCGATCGCCCAGTTGGAGCACGACAGCGGCCTGCTGCGCCTGAATTTGAACGAGTCGGTCGCCTTGGAGAACTTCCTTTTGAGTTCGCTGCGGATCTGGTCCAGGCACTAATCGGCCCGGTCTTCCCCGTGGAGGGTCGGTCTCCCGACCGACCGCAGCGCGTGTGAAGACGGGGTAATTCAATCAGAAGTGAATGCGGGCGTCGGCAAGCGACGCCCCTACGAAGGGACGCTGGTGCCCAGGTAGGTTGCGATCGACTCGTGAGCCAATTGTCCTGCTGCTCCCTGCTTCCTGCTCACCTGTTAGCGCGAGTCAGCCGGAATTCGGCTTTACTCATGGGCGCGTTGCCCGTGTTGCTCAGTCCGCCAGATGCAACCTACCACGCCCACCAAGACGCCCACCCTGCTCGCGATCGCCTGGCCGATCTTCGTCGAGCAGAGCCTGCGCATTCTCATCGGCACGGTGGACACGTTCATGGTCGCCCACGTCTCCGACGGTGCCGTGGCCGCCCTCGGGGTTTCCCACCGGCTGATCATGCTGGCCCTGATCTGCTTCAATTTTATCGGCATCGGCACCAGCGTGGTCATCACCCACCATCTTGGCGCCGGTGACCGCAAGGGCGCGGAGAGCATCGCCGGCACGGCCCTGGGGGTGAATCTCTGGATGGGCCTGCTCGTGAGCATCCCCGTGTTTCTGTTCAACGCGCCGCTGCTCCGGCTCATGCAGCTGCCGGATAACCTGATGGTGTATGCGGTCCCATTCCTGTCCCTGATGGGCGGCACGCTCTTTCTGGAGGCCATCAACACCGCTGTCGGCGCCATCTTGCGCGCCCATGGTAACACGCGGGACGTGATGTTCGTCACGGTCGGACAGAATATTCTCAACGTCGTCGGCGTGTCCGTGGTGCTCTTCGGTTACTTTGGTCTGCCAAAATTCGGCGTGGAAGGCGTCGCCTGGGCCAGCGTCTTCAGCCGGTTGGTGGCCACCACCGCCCTGCTGTTCCTGTTGCACCGGCGGCTGGGCATCCGGCTGCACTGGCGGACGCCCTTCACCCTCTCCCTCGAGCGTATCCGGCGCATATTGCACATCGGCCTGCCTGCAGCGGGCGAGCACATGACCTACTGGCTGGCCCTGCTCACGATCACGGGCTTTATCGGCAGTATGGGAGCCGAGAGCCTTTCCATCATGGCCTACTCGCAAACGGTGCAGTCGCTCGTGATTCTCTTCAGCCTGTCGCTGGGACTGGGAACGGAAATCGTCGTGGGCCGGATGATCGGCGCGGGTGATTTTGACGGGGCCTACCGGCAGCTGCTCAGCAGCCTGAAGCTTTGCCTCCTCTTGACGGCCGGCGGCATGATCATCATCGCCATCATTGCTCCACATCTGATCGGGCTCTTTTCCCACGATCCCAAGATCATCGCGGGGGGCGCGCTCCTGTTGCGACTCTCCCTGGTGCTCGAGATCGGCCGGGTGTTCAATATCGTCGTCATCAACTCGCTGCGGGCCACGGGTGACGCGCGTTTCCCGATGCGCGTCGGCATCCTGTGCATGTGGCTGATCTGGGTGCCCAACTCGTGGTTCATGGGTCTCCACCTCGGCTGGGGTCTGGTCGGCATCTGGATCGCCATGACCTGCGACGAGTGGCTGCGCGGTCTCATCATGTACAACCGCTGGGCGAAACGCCGCTGGCTGCCCTTCGCCGAGCGCAGCCGCGCCGAGGTCATGCGCAATCACGTGCCCGTGGTCAACGAGACGTGAGGCTGCGGTCAGGTCGGGTGTGTGAAGGCCGGCCTCTGAGCAGGCCGCGGGCGCCACTCAATCCTTTCAGCTGCCGAGTGTCACCACCCTCACGAATTCCTCCCGCGCGTCCATGTGCGGGTTGTGACCGGACTCGGCGATGGTCTCGATCTGCGCCGCCGGAAAGTGCCGGCGCATCAGCGCATGATCACCCGATTCGGCATAACGCGAGCGGCCGCCGAGCACAAACAGCGTCGGGCCCGCAAAACGATCAGCGGCGCCGAGGGCGTTTCTCTCCAACACCGGGAGGGCTTCGGTCAGGACCGGCAGGTTGATCAGCCAGCTCCACTTCCGATCGTCAGACTGGGTCAGGTTGGTGGAAAGAAACTTCCTCACGCCCAGATTCGGCACCCGGGCCTCGAAGCGCAACTCGGCTTCGCTGCGTGTGGTGAGGCTTGTCAGATCCAGTTCGTGCATGGCGGCGAACTCCCCGCGATGGGCCGCCCACGAGTAGTCCTTGGGGGCGATGTCCACGACCACGAGCCGCTCGACCAATTCGGGCCGGCGGCAGGCGAGCAGCATCGCCGTTTTGCCCCCCATGCTGTGTCCGACGATCGCCGCGCGGGCCAGCCCCTGGTCCTGCATCCAGTCGGCGACGTCCTGGGCCAGGACATCATAGTTCATTTCCGGGGCATGCGGCGACTTGCCGTGGTTGCGGGCATCCAGCGCAAACACATGGAAATGCCGCGCCAGATCGCGTCCGGTACTGAGCCAGTTGCGCGACGACCCCAGCAGTCCGTGGAGCACGATCATGGGCGGGCGCCCCGCGCCACCCAGGTCGAGATGATGGAGTTTGAGACCCATGACCAAGGGTGAGGTTGGCCGGAGGCGGCTTGCGAGTAGAATTTGGTAGCCACCGCCGGCCTTCCCGCTACTCACTTCCCTCTACACGCCCTATGACAGAAAAGCTCACGCCGATGATGCAGCAGTATTTTGAGGTGAAGCGCGGTCTCCCCGCCAACACCCTCCTGCTCTTCCGGCTGGGTGACTTCTATGAGATGTTTTTTGAGGACGCCGAGATGGGTGCCCGCCTGCTCGGCATCACGCTGACGCGGCGTCAGGAGACCCCGATGTGCGGCATCCCGCACCACGCCGCGGAGAACTACGTGGCCAAGCTCCTCGCCGCCGGCAAGAAGGTGGCCATCTGCGACCAGGCCGAGCCCGCCAAGGCCGGCAAGCTCGTCAAGCGCCAGCTCACCCGGATCCTCTCTCCCGGCACCACGCTGGCCGCGAGCCAGCTCGACGCGGCGAGGAATCATTACCTCTGCGCCCTCACGCTCAACGAGGCCGGCCTGCAGGCTGCGTGGCTGGATCTCTCCACCGGGGAATTCCGTCTCGCCTCCGACGCGCGAGCGGAAAACCTGCTGCCGGTCCTGACCGCGCTCGATCCCGCCGAGCTCGTGCTGATTGAGGGTCAGCTGGAGAAATGGGCATCGGCGCCGCACGAGCAGCACGCGGTTCATGCGCTGCACCAGTTCTGCGCACCGCGGCTTTGCTCGGAGCTGCCCGGCTACCATTTTGAAGTCACCGATGGTGCCCGCACCGTGATGGAGGCCCTCGGGGTGCTCAACCTCCAGGGCTTCGGCCTGGCTCACAACCATCCGGCCCTCGGGGCCGCGGGAGCCGTGGTGTACTACGCGACGGAAAACCTCTGCGCCAAACCGGAGAACCTGCGCTCCCTGCAGGAATACCGCAGCGCCCGCACCCTGCTCCTCGACCCCGCCACGCTGCGCAACCTGGAGATCTTCTCGTCCACGCGCGGCACGCGCGAGGCCTCGCTGCTCGGGGCCATCGATCGCACCACGACCGCGGCAGGTTCGCGTCTGCTTGAACGCTGGCTGGCGGCGCCGGCTCTCGACCTGCGGGAGATCCAACGCCGTCAGGCTGCCGTGGGCGAGTTCGTGGCACAGCCCGCCGACCTGGCCAACCTGCGTGAGCAGCTCAACAAAATCCGGGACATCCCGCGTATCCTGAGCCGCCTGCAAAACCGCCTGCGCAATCCGCGCGAGCTCGGCGGCGTGCGCGACACCCTCGCCCAGATTCCTCCGATCATGGCGGGTCTGGACCTGCTGGATGCGCACCTCGTCGGCCAGAATGGCGGGGTCATCTCCCACATCCGGCAGCGCCTCACCGATCTGCCCGCCCTCCGCGAGCTGCTCGCCCGCGCTCTCGCCGACGAGCTACCCAACGACCTGCAGGAAGGAAACTACATCCGGGCGGGGCACGATGCGGAACTCGACCGCCTTCGCGGTCTGACCACCGACAACAAGAGCTGGCTGGCCGAGCTCGAGCGCAAGGAACAGGAGCGCTCCGGCATCAAGAGCCTCAAGGTCCGCTACACCTCCGTCTTCGGCTATTACATCGAGGTCACCAAGGCCAATCTCGCCAACGTGCCCGCCGACTACGTGCGCAAGCAGACCACCGCCAGCGGGGAGCGCTTTGTCACCGAGGAGCTCAAGTTGAAGGAAAAGGAGATATTCTCGGCCGAGGAGAAATCGCTCGCCCGCGAGCTGGAGCTTTTTTCCGCCTTGGTGGCCGCCGTCCTGGCGGAGTCCGCCGCGCTCACGACCACGGCCGAGGCCCTGGCCGAGCTCGATGTCCTTGCCGGCTGGGCCGTGCTTGCGCGCGAGTGGGATTACTGTCAGCCGGAGTTGGACGAAGGCGATGCCCTCACCATCACCGATGGCCGTCACCCGGTGGTTGAGCAGATGATGAAGACCGAGCGCCTCGGCCTCGCGGGCAGCTACACCTTCGTCCCCAACGACACCACGCTCTCGGCAACCGACACGCAGATCCAGCTGCTCACGGGTCCCAACATGGCGGGCAAGTCCACCTACATCCGTCAGGTGGCGTTGATCACGCTGATGGCGCAGGTCGGTTGCTGGGTGCCGGCCAAGGCCTGCCGCGTCGGTCTGGTGGACCGCATCTTCTCGCGCGTCGGGGCCAACGACGACCTCGCCCGCGGCAACTCGACCTTCATGGTCGAGATGAACGAGACCGCCAACATCCTCAACAACACGACGGACCGCTCGCTGATCATCCTCGACGAGATCGGCCGCGGCACCTCGACCTACGATGGCCTGAGCATCGCGTGGGCCGTCGTCGAGCACCTGCACCGCGATCCCGACCACGGCCCGCGCACCTTGTTTGCCACGCATTATCAGGAGCTGACCCAGTTGGACAAGCACCTGCCCCGCCTGCAGAACTGGTCCGTGGCTGTGAAGGAATGGAACGATGACATCGTCTTCGTCCGACGCGTGGTGCCCGGCGCCGCCGACCGCAGCTACGGCATCCAGGTCGCCCGCCTCGCCGGCCTGCCCCTCCCTGTCATCGACCGCGCCAAGACGATTCTCGCACAACTGGAATCGGACGACGTGACCGTCACCCTGCCCGCCGCCCCCTCATCCAAGCCAAAAAAGAAGATCACCGTCAGCACCGCGGATGATTCGCAGCTGAGTCTATTGTAGGGAATCGAAATCAGTGCCCGCGAGGTTGCCTTGGAGGGCCGGTCTCCTGACCGGCCTCGGTTGGTCAGGAGACCAACGCTCCAGAAATACGCTGTTCGGCACGACCACATCTGGGTGAAAATAGGCGCGAGCTGCTATCCCCAGATGGAGTTTAAAAAGGTTCGCCGGAGCTCGTACGTGCCATTTTTGGCTTTGCCACGATGCCTGCGAGATATCCATTTCCCGTTGGGCCGAATCAATATGTCTGAATCCGAATCTAGGCCCCAACGGCCGGTCGGAAGACCGGCCCTCCAAAAGACAACCTGTCCTACTGGTGGAGGGTCGGTCTCCAGACCGACCGAAGGCATGAACGCAGCAGGCGCAAATCCCGCCCTACCCCAGCGACTACGTCCCGCGCATCCCTCTCCGGTGGCGAAACCCAATCAATCGGTCATCATCTTTTTGACGGTATGCACAAAGAAGCGACGTTCGCTGCTCGCGACGAATGAAGTCCATCGGGCTCTGCAAGCTGCGTGGTCACGCGCGACCCACTGGTTGGTCGGCCGCTACGTGATCATGCCCGATCACATCCATCTGTTTTGCGCCCCCGGAGTAATACCACCCCGACCTCTTGGGCTCTGGGTTCGCTTCTGGAAATCATCTCTCTGCAAAGCGCTCAAAGCAGAAGAAGGGACGCTCTGGCAACCCAACTTCTGGGACACCCAACTACGCCAGCACGAAAGCTACGCAACGAAATGGGAATACGTCCGCGCCAATCCCGTCCGGGCTGGGTTGGTGGCAAACCCTGACGATTGGCCAAATCAGGGTGAGATGAATCTTTTGCGCTGGCACGACTGAACGGCTGGTCGGGGGACCAGCCCTCCAAAAGGCAGTCCGCCATGTTCGTGGAGGGTCGGTCTCCGACCGACCGCGAATATCGCTGCCACCACTGCGTCCACCGCCCTCGCTCTCAATACGCCACCAAGAACTCCGGCGGCAGGGGCGCGCTGGCCTTGAAGGAAAAGGTCTTGCCGCCGAACTCGTAGGTGAAGGCCGTCTCCAGCGAATGCAGGAACAGCCGCTTCGTCTTGTGGGCCTTGGCGAATTCGCGGTTCAGGCCGAAATCACCGTACGTCTGGTCGCCGATGATCGGCAGGTGGCGTTTCGCGCACTGCACGCGGAGCTGGTGGCTGCGGCCGGTCCGGGGTTCGAGCCGGATCAGCGAGGTGGACAGGCTTTTCTGCGTATGCCGGATCACCTCAAAATGGGTTTCCGACGGGATGTTGCCCGCCGTCGCGGTGCGCACCGTGCCGCCCTTTTTGTTCACGGCGAGAAAGTCGCGCCAGATCTCCTTCTTTGTGTGGGCGTGGCCGAAGACGAGCGCGTTGTAGACCTTGCGCACCTGCTTGCGGGCAAAATGTTCGCGAATGACGAGCGCGAGCTTCTCGCTGGCGGTGACCAGAATCGCGCCCGAGGTGGCGGAATCGAGCCGGTTCAGGAGCCAGAGTTTGCGCTCCGCGCCCTCGGCGTTCTTCCAGTGGTAGCACTGCGCATTCTTGTCGTAGCGACAGGTGAGCAACGAGCGGGGCTCGTCCTTGGAGTCGTTGGGATGCGAGAGCAGTCCGGCGGGTTTGTCGTAGGCGGCCAGGCCGTTCGCATCACGGGCGAGCAGCCGTACATTGCCGCCCAAGGGCAGAGTTTCCCAAAAATCTGCCGGTAGTGGTCCCATTTGGTTATTGGTAATAAAAGGCGAACGTCAGGGTCTGGTCATCACCCAGCACGGCGATCATCTGGTCGGTCCACTTGCGGTAGGGCTGCCGGGCCTGGATGGCGTTCTGGCAGGAGAACACGCCCTGTTTGCCGGCGTCGGAGTCCTCGACCTTCACGATGTCGGTCTCGCCCTTGGAGTTGATCTTGAAGGTGATGACCACATGCGATCCGCGCGGGGGCGAGACGGCGCTGTCCCGCAAGATGCGATACCACTGCGTCTGGACGATTTCGATGAGCTCGTTCAGGTAATCGCCATATTCACTCCAACGGGCGTCCATGCCGACGATGCCGAGATTGCTGGTGCCGGTTACGCGGTTCGAAAGAATGGTCGGTCGTGGCGCGGTGAGCTTCGGCCTCGCTTTGGGCTGGGCCTGATGCGTGGCGCTGACGGCGACAAGTCCGCCGTCGGCCTCCTTGCCATCGCGGGCGCCTTCCACGCTGCGATCGGCGTTGGTCGTCGGCTTCTTGCTGTCGGCCACGTTGGTGGCGATGCCGTCCTCGGACTTGCCTTCGCTCTTGTCGAAGCCGCTGAGCGGGACCAGTTCCATCCGGAGCTTTTGCTCGCGCTGGTCGTCCTCTGCGGTCTGGAGGGACTCGGGCATGGCGGCTGCACCCATCTGCGGCTCGGACATGTCGCCGGTGACGACGGCGGTGTTGTTTTGGATCTTGTCCTGGGCGTCGCTGATGCTCGGCCGGTTGAGGGGATCAATTTCCTTGGGGGCCTCGAGTTGGGCGGACTGCTGGTTGCGGTTGCTGAAATTATCGGTCTTGTCCGGCTCATTGGCCGGGGCATCCGGGTTGGTCTCGACGAACTGGAGGGGATTGCGCGGCTTCTCCTGCGGCGAGTCGGCCAGTTGGAAGTCGAAACTCTTGCCGCGATCCTTGCTCGTGATGTGGATGCCCGTGTGCACGCCGGAGAACTCGTCGAAGGCAAAACGCGGAGTCAGCCAGACCAGCAGGATGTGAAACAGCAGCGTCCCCACGACGCCGATGATGATCGAGCGGTCGGAGGGTCCTTTATCCGGGGCCAGCGGTCGTTCGCCGGGCAGGGCAAATTCGGTGCTCACGGGATGAAAATCAGCACCGGAGACCGGCTTGAGTCAAAAGTTGTTTCATTTCGTCCACGGGAAGACCCACAATATTGCTCAAAGATCCCGTATATTGCGCCACAATCAGATCCGCGTGCTCCTGGATCGCGTAGCCACCCGCCTTGTCGAGGGTGTGGACCCGGCTGAGGTAAAGCTCGATCGTCGCCTCATCCAAGGGCCGGAAGGTCACTTCGCTGGCCACCCCTCGGTCGAGTTTCAGGCCATCCCGCGTCCGGCGGACCGCCAATCCCGTGAACACGGTGTGGCTGCGGCCGCTCAGCATGCGCAGCATGTCGCGCGCATGGCTCAGGTCCCGGGGCTTGTTGAGCACGGTCTGACCGATGAAAACCGTCGTATCCGCCCCGATGACCGTCGCCCCGGGGTGGCGTTCGGCCACCCAATCGGCTTTGAGCGCGGCGTTGTGGCGGACCATCTCCCGCGGATCGGCGTCCTCCGCCTCATGCTCCGTCACCTCGGCGGGAATGATCTGAAACGTCAGCCCCATTTGCTCCAGCAGTTCGCGCCGGCGCGGTGAGGCCGAGGCGAGGATGAGCGGTGCGGGTGAAATCTCTGGTGTCATTCTGGGCTATGAGGTTGCAGTCCGCAGGTTTGCACCCAAGTTGTCTAACCAATTTTCCATGCGCATCGGCCTGGCCCAGATCAACACCATCGTCGGCGACCTCGCCGGCAACAGCCGCCTCATTGAGGCCGCCTACCAGACGCTCGTCGCCCAAGGCGCCGAGCTGGTGGTCTTTCCCGAACTCGTGGTGAGCGGTTACCCGCCCCGCGACTTGCTCTTCAAGAAGCGCTTCGTCAGCGATGTGGAACAGGCCACCCAGCAGCTTGCGGCCCGGATCGGGAGTGTGCCCGCCGTGATCGGCACCATCACCACCAACACCAGCGGCACGGGCCGCCCGTCGTTCAACGCCGCCGTTTTCTGTCACGAGGGCAAGATCCTCGCCACGGCACGAAAATGCCTGTTGCCCACCTACGACGTCTTTGACGAGGACCGCTACTTCGAGCCCGCCGAGGCGCCGACCGTCGTGGAGTTTGCTGGTCTGCGTATCGGCATCACCATCTGCGAGGACATCTGGACCCACGAAATGATCTCCACCCGGCGGCTCTACAACGGAGTCTCCCCGGTCACGCAACTGGCGGGTCGCTGCGCGCTGATGGTCAACCTTTCCGCCAGTCCCTGGAATCATGGCAAGGGTGGCGTCCGCCAGAAGCTGGTTTCTGATACCGCCCGACTGCTTCGCTGCCCCGTCGCTTATGTGAACGCGATCGGAGGCAACGACGAGCTCCTCTTCGACGGGCGCAGCCTGGCCACCGACGCCCAAGGCCGCGTGCTGGCGGGACTGGGAGCCTTTCGCTCGGAATTGAAGGTCGTGGAAGTCGGTGCCATCGGCCCGGCGCGCCGCCAGGCCAAGCCGGCGCTTGCGGAGGATTCGCCGGACATTCACCCCACGTTCGAACAGGAGGATCTCGCCGATATCTACGAGGCCCTCGTGCTCGGCGTGCGCGATTACGCGCAAAAGACCGGTTTCAAGAAGGCCCTGCTGGGGCTATCCGGCGGCATCGACTCGGCGCTCACCGCGGTCATCGCCTCCGAGGCGCTCGGCCCGCAGAACGTCATCGGCGTCAGCCTGCCCTCGGTCATCTCCAGCCAGCACTCCCGTGACGACGCCGCCCTGGTGGCCAGGAACCTGTGGATCCAGTATCACACGCTTTCGATCGCGGATGTCGTCGCGGCCGGCGAAGCGACCTTGGCGCCTTTGTTTGCCGGACTGCCCCGCGACATCGCCGAGGAGAACATCCAGGCCCGCGCCCGCGGCCTGTTGCTCATGGCCATTTCCAACAAGTTCGGCGCGTTGCTCCTCACCACGGGTAACAAGAGCGAACTCGCGGTAGGCTATTGCACCCTTTACGGCGACATGTGCGGCGGTCTGGCGGTGATCAGCGATGTCTTCAAGACCCAGGTCTATGCCCTCTCCCGCTGGATCAACCGGGACAAGGAAATCATCCCGGTGAACACCATCGAAAAGGCGCCCAGCGCCGAATTGCGCCCCAACCAGACGGACCAGGACAGCCTGCCGCCGTACGACATCCTCGACGGCATCCTCAAGTGTTACGTCGAGGAGGGCCTCTCCCGCGCCGACATCGTGGCGCGGGGCTTCGACCAGGCCGTGGTCAACGACATCGTCCGCAAGGTCGACCTCAACGAATACAAACGCAAGCAGGCCGCCCCCGGCCTGAAAATCACCTCCCTCGCCTTCGGCGTCGGCCGCCGCATCCCGATCGTCCAGAAATACGTGAGCTGATTTGTTTGGGCACCACTAATCCACACTAATGGGCCACTAATGAAAAACCTAAATGACCACAATAGCAGGACTGTTTCAACAAGAAGGCTATGATTTCATGGCCGCCGCCTTCGACGTTTACAACGAAATGGGCCATGGCTTTCTCGAAGAGGTCTACCAAGAGAGCTTGGAACTTGAATTGAGTGATCGGGGGATACCTTACGTTTCGAAGCCTCGCCTCCCGCTTTTCTACAAAGGACGGCCCCTAAAAAAACATTACGAAGCAGACCTGATCGTTATCGGCGAGATCGTGGTGGAGTTGAAAGCGGTCAAGCTACTCCTGACCGAGCACGAGGCCCAGCTCATCAACTATCTACGCGCCACTCGCAAGCGGGTTGGCTACCTGATCAATTATGGATCGTTTCCGCAGTTGGAATGGAAACGTTTCGTTCTCTGAATTAGTGCCTCATTAGTGTCCATTAGTGGTTAATCCCATGTCCTCCTCCGAACAACTCTTCGCTCGCGCCCTGCAGCTCATTCCCGGTGGCGTCAATTCGCCGGTCCGGGCTTTCCGGTCCGTCGGCGGCGCGCCGTTCTTCACTCGCTCCGCGCAGGGCGCGACCCTCACCACGGCTGACGGCCGCGAGCTGATCGACTTTGTCTGCACCTGGGGGCCCGCCATCCACGGACACAACCACCCGCGCATCAAGGCTGCCATCGCCGCCGCGCTGGACAAGGGCACCTCCTTCGGCACGCCGAATCCCTACGAGGTCGAGATGGCTGAGCTGATTGTCTCGTTCTTCCCTTCCATCCAAAAGGTCCGCATGTGCAGCAGCGGCACCGAGGCAACGATGTCCGCCATCCGCCTGGCCCGCGGTTTCACCAAGCGTGACAAAATCATCAAGTTCGCCGGGTGCTACCACGGCCACAGCGACTCCCTGCTCATCAAGGCGGGTTCCGGCGCCCTCACCCACGGCAATCCCGACAGCGCCGGTGTGCCGGCCTCGTTCGCTCGGGAGACGATCGTCGTGCCCTACAATGATCCGGTCGCCCTCGAGGCGGCATTTGCCGCCAATCCCGGCCAGATCGCCGCGGTCATCATCGAGCCGTACATCGGCAACACCGGTTTCATCAAGGCCGCTCCGGGCTACCTGCAACACGTGCGGGCCGTCACCGCCAAGCATGGCACGGTGCTCATCTTCGACGAGGTCATGACCGGCTTCCGCCTCGCGCGCGGAGGCGTGCAGGAACTGGAGAAGATCACCCCCGACCTGACGACCCTCGGCAAGATCATCGGCGGCGGTCTGCCGGTGGGCGCCTTTGGCGGACGCGCCGACATCATGGATCACCTGGCCCCGCTCGGGCCGGTCTATCAGGCGGGCACGCTCAGCGGCAACCCGCTCGCGATGGCCGCCGGCATCGCCCAGCTCAGATTGCTCGACGAACTCGACCCCTATGCCCGCCTCGATGCGCTCGGCCGGCAGGTTTGCCAAGCCGCCCAAGTCGCCGCCAAGGCGAAAGGCCTGCCGCTGCAGACCCCGCAGGTCGGCTCGATGTTCAGCCTGTTCTTCACGTCCACCCCGGTGCGCGACATGGACAGCGCGCTGTCGTCCGACGCCAAGATTTTCGGCCGGTTCTTCAACGCCTGCCTGGCCGGCGGCGTCTATCTCCCGCCCAGCGCGTATGAATCCTGGTTCCTGAGCACGGCCCACGAGGGCCCGGCCATCGACCGCGCTTGCGAAGTGATCAGTTCGGCCATAAATTCCCTCTAAGAATTCCACGATCGCACCGTTTATCTATCCAGTATGAGCCTTCTTCAGTCCAACAGCCTGGTCGCCCGACTTTGCCTGTTTGGTCTGTTGCTCGGTTCACCGGTTCTGGTCACGGCTCAGCCGGTCAATGCACCTCTGCAGGCCTTGGACGATCTGCGGCCCGGCATGCCAGGCGAGGTGTGGACGGTTTTCAAAGGCCACACCCCGGAGCCCTTTGCGGTCGTGGTGACCGGCATCCTCCGCAACGCCCTCGGTCCCGGGAAAAACCTGATCCTGTGCGAACTCACCGACCCGCGCGTGCAGTCAATGGGCGCCGTGGCCGGCATGAGTGGCAGTCCGCTCTACGTGGAAGGCAAGCTCGCCGGCGTGCTGTCCTACCAGATCCAACGTTTCGAAACCGTGCGCTACGCGGGCTTCACGCCGATCAAGGATCTTTTGGAGGTCAGCGCCCTGCCGGCTTCGCGCGACGGTTTCAACCCGACGCCCATCCCGATCAAGGGCAACGCGACTGCCCAGTCCGCCAACCTGCCCGAAGCCATCACTCCGCTCTCACCGGCCTTTGCCACTGGCGGACTCTCCCCGGAGATCGCCGGCCTGCTTGGCCACCAGTTTCAATCGCTCGGCCTGGCCTTTAACGCCCTGGGGGGCAGCGATGCGGGCAACGGCGAGACGACCGTCGCCACCGGCGAAGCCGTGCCGCACCTTCAACCGGGCGGCGTGGTCGCCGTGGCCCTCGCGGTCGGTGACATCACCATCGCGGGCACCGGCACGGTTTCCCATGTCGATGGCAACCGCGTGCTCGCTTTTGGTCACCCGATGATGTCCCTGGGCGCCACGGAACTGCCGATGGCCTCGGCCGAGGTTGTTACCATTCTTCCGAGCCAGCTCAATTCGATCAAGGTCTCCAACACGGGGAAAATCATCGGCTCGTTCAGCCAGGACCGTCTCTCCGGCATCTATGGAGAGATCGGTCGGCAACCCGCCATGGTCCCTGTGGAAATCAACTTCCCGGCGCGCCTGAATCGCAAGTCGCTGCACTTCTCCGTCGTCCGTCACGAGCAGGTGCTGCCCATCATTGCGGCCACCGGTCTGGCCCAGGCCGTGAGCGGTTCCAACGAGTCCGGTTTCACCCGGGGCTTCCGCGTGACCACGCAGGTGGAGTTTCCGGGGACCGCGCCGGTGTCGGTCAACCAGATCTATCCCGGCCCGCAGGGCTTCAACCAGGGACTCACCGATTTCGTGGCGAATCTCTCGCTCTGGCTCTTCAATCCCTACGAGCGCGTCTTCCCGGAAAGCATTCGCTTCACCGTCGAGGACACGCCCGAGATTCCTCAGGGTATTGTCGAGCAGCTCCAATTGTCCCGGAACGAGGCCGGGCCCGGTCAAAGGGTCGACCTGAGCCTCGGCTGGCGCGGCTACCAACGCGCCCAGGCCACGGAATCCCTCGGGCTCGACATACCGCGCGAATGGGCCGGCAAGGACCTTGAGGTGATCGTCACGACCGGTCCGGCGCTGGACGAACTCACCGGTCACTCGCGCGCGGTACCCATCGCGCAGCTGCGCAGCTTTCAGGAATACATCTCCGCCCTCCGCGAATTTCGCGACTCGGATGGGCTCTATGTCGCAATTGTGGAGAAAACGCGCCTGCTGACCGACCAGCGCGCCACCACCGCCGAGATGCCCGGCTCCCTCGAAAGAATCGCCCGCGCCGCCGATGAGGCCCGCTTCCAGCGTCGCGATGTGCTCTCGCCTCTGTGGGAGCGCCATGTGCTTCCTGGTATGTTGTTCAACATCATGCTTCGTAAACCGCTCACCGTGACCGACTGAGTTCGTCACTCGCTGGAAGATCGGTCTCCGGATCGACCGCGTCCGGCAATCGTCATCTTCTTCGTCCTCCCTCTTCCCTTCATGTCCTCCCGTCCCTCCGCCTTGTTCGTGTCCTACGTGTGTTTTGCGGTGATGAGCCTGGGCCTCTCCGCCGACCCGCTCACCAAACAACAGGAGATCGATTTCGGTCGCGATGTCGCGAGCCGCAACCTGAAGGGGCTCGCCACCCGTTCGGACGGACGCCTCCTGCCGGGACCGGTCTTCACTGATCTCACCGGCCCGAAGATCGGGGACATCCTGTGGACGCTCAAACCCCTCGGGGCCGAACGCATCCTGTTGAAGTCAGCCCAAGGCGTCACCGATCGCGTGGGCAGCTATCGGTTTCTCGTGGGCACCGGTCCGGAAGGCAAGGTGCAGGAGGTCACCCTCAAGCCCGGTGAAACGACCTACACCGTGCGCGAGGTCGCCGACGTGGCGGAGACCCACGCCATCGCGTTGCTCCCGCTGCCCAATGGCGATCTCCTGATCGGCACCTCCCCCACCGCCGCGCTCTACCTTTACCGCAACGGAAAGGCCTTGGCGCGCGTCCCGCTGCCGGCCGACTCGGTCTTCGATTTCCTGCCCTTGCCCGACGGCACCGTGCTCGCGGGCACCGGCAATCCGGGCAAAATCTATCGGCTCGATCTTGCCAAGCTGGCCAAGGCCGGCATCATCGACGGCAAGGTCGGCAGCGATACCCTCCTCGCCGACCATGGCGTCACCCTCTTTGGCGAGATCCGCGATCGCAATGTGCGACGCATCGCCCGCCTGACCGATGGGGCCATCATCGCCGGTTCCTCGCCCAAGGGGAATGTCTACCGCTTTGACGCCACGGGCGGCGCGCCGGTCTTCCTTCAGGAGAACCGTGATGCGGAGGTCGTCGATCTCCTGACGCAGCCCGACGGCAGTTTCTACGCCGCCATTGTCTTCACGCCGGGGGACACGTTTCGACTCGCCAAAAGCCCCGACGCCAAGGACGACGCCAAGGATATTCTGAAGGAGAAGGACGCGCCCAAGAGCGGTTTCGCCGGTCGCAGTTCGGTGGTGCGCTTCCCGGCGGACGGCTTTCCTGAACCCGTCATCGGCAAAAACGGCCTCTCCCTTTACCGGCTCGCGCAACAGGGTGATTCCTTGCTCCTGACCGCCGGGGAACTAGGTGATGCCCTCGGCTATGATCCGGTAGCGCGGCGCACCCTCACCTATGCCGGCAGCGCCTCGGCCCAGCTCAACGACATCGCCCCTCTGGCCCAGGACAGTTTCCTGGTCCTCCGCAACAACGCTCCCGGGCTGGCTGTGCTGGACTTTGCCAGCGCCGAGCCCCGCTCCGTCGAAACCAAGCGCATTGACCTCGGTCAACCGGCCGAACTGGGCGCGCTGCGTTTCCCACGCCTGCGCAACATTCAGCTCGACCAGCTCACCGTCGAGGCCAGCACGAATCAGGGCAGCGACGAACTGGAAGGCTGGACGCCCTGGACCGGACTCAAACTCCGCGACGACGCCTTCCAACTCGATACGCTGCGCGGGCGCTATGTGCGATACCGGATCAGCCTGCCGCAGACGGCCGCGGACTTTCAGGTCGACAAGCCGGTCCAGTATTTTCGTCCGCAGAACCGGCGCCCGGTTCTGGCCGACTTCCGCATCTTTCCTCCCAACCAGGGTCTGATTCCGGCGCCGGAACAGCCCGGCAACGTTGTCTCCACGCTCGGACAGCTCCTCTTCCCCAATCAGCGCGAGCTGAAGGGAGACGCGCCGGACAAGGCGAAAGGCTCCTTCCTGGGCAGCCAGGTGGTTCCGCAAACCGGCGTGCAAATCATCTATTGGAATGTCACGGATCCCGACGGGGACAGTCTCGCATACACGTTCTCCATTCGCGCCGATAGTGCCAAGGAGTGGACCGATCTCGCCGTCCAGATCACCGATGGCTATGTGCAGTTCGACACCAGCAGCCTGGCTGAAGGCCTGTACCTTACGCGTCTGACCGTTGCCGAGCAGGCTCCGCGTCCGGCCGCACAGCGGATCAGTTATACCTTCGAGACCGACAATCTGCTCGTCGACCATACGCCTCCGGTCATCACCGACACCAAGATCGCCCGGGCTGACGGTAATCTCGTCGTTACGGTCTCCGGCCGCGACGCCCTTTCGCTGTTGGAAGGCGTGGAGTTCGTGCTGAACAACGGCGTGCGCGACATCGTCCTGCACCCCGTCGACGGCCTGCTCGACGGCCGCGAGGAAAGCTTCCGTCTGGAACTGCCCGAAGCCCGCGCCAGCGGTGCTACGTCGGTCGAAGTCATTCTCTACGACCAGTCCGGCAACACGGCTTCCCGTCGATTGTCGCTGAAGTAGCCGCGGATAGTCCGCGGATGCGGCAAGCGGAAAGCGGACGCCAACTCCGCTTCTCTTTCACCTCCGTTCAACCTTCAGCACTTCACAGGCTGCCCGCCACCCGCTGTGAGCGGTGCTCTCACGCCCGCGGATGCGCCTTGGCGTAAATTTCCTTGAGGCGCGCCACGCTCGTGTGGGTGTAAATCTGGGTCGTGGTGAGGCTGGCATGGCCGAGTAACTCCTGCACGGAGCGCAGGTCCGCCCCGGCGTTGAGCAGGTGCGTCGCGTAGGAATGACGCAGCTTGTGCGGCGTGATGTCCATGGGCAGGTCTGCGAGGGCGAGGTATTTCTTGACGAGTTTCTGGACCTCACCGGGCGTCATGCGACCGCCGGCCAAGGTAGTGAGCACGGGGTCGGACAGCTCGACGCCTCCGTCTTTCGTCTGACGAAAGGCCTTCATCACCGCCATGGCCGCATCGCCCAGCGGACAGATGCGCTCCTTGCGCCCCTTGCCAAGCACGCGGGCGCTTCCCGTGTCGAAATCCACGTCACCGTAATTGAGCGCCACCGCTTCGCTGACGCGCAGCCCGCCGCCGTAAAGCACCTCCAGCACCAACCGGTCGCGCAGTGCGGCCGGACGTGACAGTGTCTCCGCGGCCAGCAGTTTTTCCGGTCCTGCGAGCAGCTTGAGCATCTGCGCTTCGGTGAGAAACTTGGGCAGGGGCTTTTCCAGCTTGGGCAACGGCACGCCGAGAAAGGGGTTCTTCGTCAGTTTTCCTTCGCGCATCCAGTAGCGATAAAACGTCCGCAACCCCGACACATGATTGTGCAGCGTGCGCCGGCCGAAGCGGCTTTGGGCCTCGATCACGAAGTCGCGCACCTCCCGCGCCGTGAGCCGGCCGAAATCCGCGGCACTGCGTCCGGATCGCTTCAGCCATTGATGGAAGTCCTCAATCGCCTGCCGGTAATTGCGCACCGTGTAGCCTGAGTAACGCCGCTCCTTCTCGAGGTAATCCAGAAACGGCTGCAGCCATTCGGCCGCCACCGCGGCGGGCAATGGTTCGTCAGCCTGCGGACTGGAATGGGCCGGCGACATGGACCTCACGGGCCTCGCTCAGAGGCGCTTGGCGGCAACCGCCCCGACCTTGGTCTCCACCACCCGCATCACGCGGTCGCATTCCTTGCGCAGGGCCATTTCGGGATCGATGCCTGCCTGGCGGCAGGCCGCGGCCAGTTCAAACAACCGGCGTCCGGCCGCGATCTCATCCAAGCCGGCGGCGGTCTGCGCGATCGCCGGCAGATCGACCACTCCCTCGGCTGGCAGGGACTTCTTCTCGATCTGTTTGATCACCGCCTCGGCGAACATCAGGGCCGGCAGGCGCGGGGGCAGTTCCTTGAATACGCCGCTTTGCACCGGTCCGTTCTTCTTCTCCGTCGCCTTGATCTGCTCCCACTTGGTGATGACCTCGCCGGCCGTGTCGAGCTTGCCGTGGTCGCCAAACACATGCGGATGCCGGCGGATGAGCTTCTCGTTGATCTCGCGAGCCACGTCGTCGAAGGTGAAATCGCCCCGCTCGGCGGCGAGTTGCGCGTGAAACACCACCTGGATCAGCACGTCGCCCAGTTCCTCGCGCATGTGTGGGATGTCGTTGCGATCGATGGTGTCCAACAGCTCGCTGCATTCGTCGATCAGGCAGCGGGCCAGGGTCTGGTGAGTCTGTTCCTGGTCCCAGGGGCAGCCATCGGGCGCCCGCAACCGGGCCATGGTCTGGCGGAGTTCGTCAATCGGCGTCATGCCCCGAAGCCATTACCACGGCCCGGGCAGAAGACACGGAAAATCCCGGGCAATTTGGTCTGGCCTCGGCGGGTTCCGTGTATTGCGTGGTTTTTCACCGATGGACAAACTCACCGAAATCATGGCCCACAAGCGCCGGGAGATCGCCCCGCTGCTGCGTCCGGTGTTTTCCGACGAGTTGGTGGCGCTCAATCGCAAGCTGCCGCGTCCGCCTTCCTTCCTGTCCGCCCTGCGGCGTCCGGACGGAAAACTCGCCGTCATCGCGGAGATCAAGCGCCGCTCGCCCTCCGCCGGCGCCATCAAGGCCAACGCCTCGGCAATCGACCAAGCCCGCCGCTACCGCGCCGCCGGGGCCGCCTGTCTCTCCATCCTGACCGACAGCGAGTACTTCGGCGGACACCTCGCCGACCTGGTCGAGGTCACGGCCGACTTCGCGCAAAACCAACTCGCTCCCGGCATGACGCCGCCGAAAGCCCTGCCCTGCCTGCGCAAGGATTTCATGGTGCACCCGATCCAGGTGCTGCAGGCCCGCGAGGCCGGGGCCAGCGCCATTCTCATCATCGTCCGCGCGCTCAACGACGACGAGATCACCTCCCTCCACACCGCTGCCACCGCCGCCGGGCTCGATGCGCTCTTCGAGATCCATAACGAGGAGGAACTCAAGCGCGCCGTGCAGCACGGGGCGAAGATCATCGGCGTGAACAACCGCGACCTCGCCATCTTCAAGACCGATATCGGACTCTCCGAACGGCTGATTCCCCTTTTCCCGAAGAACGTCGTGGCCGTCAGCGAGAGCGGTTTTGCCACCGGCGCCGATGCCGCCCGCGCCCGCGCCTGCGGCGCGCATGCGTTGCTCGTCGGCGAGTCGCTCATGAAGGCCCCTGATCCCGGCCGGTTGATCGACGAATTCCAGTCTGCCTGACATGTCGCTGATTCTCGTCCCCATGACCGAGGCCGAGTATCTGGCCTGGCGGGAGTTCACGATCCCCGACTATGCCCGTGAAAAGACGGCGAGCGGCGCCTGGCCGGAGGCTGACGCCCTGCGGCTGGCCCGCGAGGCGGTGGACAAGTTGCTGCCGCAGGGGCTGGCCACGCCCCACCATTATTTGCGGATGCTCTGTCGGGAAACGGACTCGCAGCCGGTGGGACATCTCTGGTTTGCCGCGGAGGGCACCCATGCCTACCTGTATGATATTTTTATTCAGGAGGATTGCCGCGGGCAGGGCTGGGGGCGCGCCGCGATGAAGAAACTGGAGGAAGCGGTCCTCGCGCTGGGATTGTCATCCATCAAGCTGCATGTCTTCGGTTCCAACCAGGCGGCGCAGGCCCTGTATTCATCCTTGGGTTACGAGACGACCGACCTCAGCATGAGGAAGCAACTCTCCCGCCCTGACTGACCATGCCGTTAACCCCTTCTTCCACCCGCGATCTGCTCACGAAACTCGGGCACCAACCAAAGCGGTTTCTCGGCCAGAATTTTCTCGTCGACGGCAACATCGTCCGCAAATCGCTCGAACTCGCCGCGATCACCGAACGTGATACGGTCATCGAGATCGGCCCCGGCCTGGGCACGTTGACCACCGCCCTGCTGGCCACCGGCGCCGAGGTCTGGGCTGTGGAAAAGGACCGCCAGCTCCACGCCCATCTGCAGGAGACTCTCGTGCCAGAGCACCCTCGCCTCCACCTGCTCGAAGGCGACGCCATGGAGCAGCCGCTGGCCGGCTACGACGCCGCCCGGCCCTTCAAGATCGTCGCCAACCTGCCCTACGCGATTTCCACCCCCTGGATGGATGCGGTGCTTGGTGGGCCTCTGCCCGAACGGATGGTGCTCATGCTGCAGCATGAGGCCGCCCAGCGCTACGTGGCCCAGTCCGGTTCCAAGCTCTTCGGCGCGATCTCCATTTTCCTCCAGTCGGCCTACGCCATCGAGCCCGGGCACCGGGTGCCGGCGGCCTGCTTTCATCCCCGCCCCGACGTTGAGTCCTTTTTGCTCAACCTCGTCCGCCTGCCTTCGCCTTTTGTTTTTCCCCTGGAAACCAAGAAATTGATCCGGGCCTGCTTCCAGCAGCGCCGCAAACAGCTCGCCTCGATCCTGCGCGACAAGCTGCCCGCCGAGGTTTCCGCCCGCTGGTTCGCCCAGCTGGGCGCCGCCGGCTACGGCCCCGAATCCCGCGCGGAACAGGTGCCCGTGGCACTCTGGCGCGAATTCGCAGTCTGAACCCGTCAGCTTGCCAGACCGGCCGGCCTCTCCCAATTTCAAGCCACATGTCGATGCACTCGCCATACCTGTTTCAACGTTCGCCGGAGACGGAACCGGGGATGTCCCGTCCCTCCGGTACGGTTGTCATGGATGCGCCGGCGCGGGTGCTTTCCGCCACGTCCTTGCCGCGTGGCATTGTCCTGACCCTCTGTTCGCTCACCCTCGCCGTCTCCAGCGTCGCGGGAGCTTCGTTGATCGGTCGGATCGACGGCGAGGACTACGTCTCCCCGACGGCGCAGTTTCGCATCCGCGCGCCCGTGCTGCCCGAGCTGGGCGGCGTGATCACCGACACTGACAACGTCGTGACCTTTCAGGACAACTTCGGCACGCATGTCAGCGTCGCCTGTTTCCCTCTGGACGCCCTCCAACGCTGGGAATTCGAGACGCGTGGGCGGCGCGACTACCTGCTCTTTTTTCTGACCGACACGGTCATGCCCAACTTCCTGGCGCGGTTTCCCGGATCCACGATCGAGAGCGCCCGCTACCTGCCGGAATTGGAGGGTGGCGCCCTGCTCGGGTACACGCTGCTGCCCGGTGGTTCGCAGTTCGAGAATCTCAACCGGGTGATGACCGGCCCCGCCAACGATCCGGTGGTCGCCAAGCGCGGCTCGCTCCTGTTCATCCACAACCGCCATGTCTACGTGATCAGCCTGGAACTGGCGGAGCGCGCCACCCAGCGCAGTTCCTACCGCCAGACCGTTGAGCAGGAAAACGATTTGCTCTTCACGCGGCTTACGGCTCTGTACGGACGCTTAACCTTCTCGGACGGCCGTCCACGCACCCCCTGACCAATGCCCAAACAAGCGTTCCACGCCCTCATTGTCGCCCGCCTCCAATCAGAACTCGATATGCTCACCCGCGCGGCCATGGCCACCCATGCCGAGGCCACCGACGAGGAAAACAAGGCGGAGGACAAGTACGACACCCGCGGTCTGGAGGCCTCCTATCTCGCCCACGGGCAGTCCAAGGCGGCGGAGGAAACCGCCCTGGCTCTCAGTCAGTTTCAGGCGCTTACCTTGCGTGATTTTGCGGCCCATGAGCCCATCAGCCTCGGGGCCCTCGTTTCCCTCGACGATGGCAGCCGCTATTTCGTCGGTCCCCGCGCCGGCGGCACCGAGATCGAGGCAGACGGCGTCACCGTGCTCGTCATCACCCCGCAATCACCGCTCGGTCATGAACTCGTCGGCAAGCGGCAGGGTGACCAGGTCACGCTGACCCTCGGCGGCAAGCGCAACCAGCTCCGCATCACGTCGGTGGTCTGATTCGGTTTGTCCGTTGACGACCGCAGGCCGCGGAAATATCTCCGTGCATGGCCTCTGACCAACTCATCATTGAAAAGCTAAAAACCGGCACCGGCAGCAAGCCCAGGAAGGGCAATCAAGTTACCGTGCACTATACCGGCTGGCTGACGGACGGCACCAAGTTCGACAGCTCGGTCGACCGCGATGAACCCTTCGTCTTCGGACTGGGCCTGCAGCAGGTCATCGCCGGCTGGGATCAGGGCGTGGCCACCATGCAGATCGGCGACAAAGTGAAACTCACCATCCCGCCTCACCTCGGTTACGGTCCCGGCGGCTACCCGGGTGCCATCCCGCCCAACGCCACTCTGATCTTCGAAGTCGAGTTGCTCGCGATCGACTGATTTTTCCCGGCTCCCGACTCCCATCTCCCCGCTCCCCATGGCCTCTCCCACCTACGACACCCTCCGCGCCGCCATCATCACCGCCATGAAGGCCCGCGACACCGCCACCGCCACGGCATTGCGCACCATGGATGCTGCCATCCAGCGGGCCGCCATGGACGCCTCCAAGGAGATCGACGAGGCCCTGGTCGTCGCGACGTTCCGCAAGGCCGTGAAGAACCTCACCGACGCGCGTACCGAATTCGAGAAGGCCGGTCGTACCGACCTCGTGGCCGCCAATTCCACCGAGATCGCCATCCTCGAGAAGTATCTGCCGCAGGGTCTCGATGCCGCCAAGCTCGAGGCACTCGTGAGCGAGGTCATCGCCGCCACTGGCGCCACCTCCAAGAAGGAAATGGGCAAGGTCATCGGCGCCCTGAAGCAGCGCCCGGAAGCCGGTCTCATCGACTTCGGCGCCGCGAGCAAGTTGGTGCAGGCGAAGCTGGTCTGAGTCGCCTGTCGGGAATTCGTAGTCGCCCGGCAGAGCGGTTCCTCCCTCGTCGCCGGGGCTCGGGTTCGATCCCTCGCGGCCGACAAGTCCTGCCGGCGCGCCGAATCCAAGGCACGTCAGACCGGCAGACGCGGGCCTGAACCGAGTCCTTCGCTCGGCGTTTTCAGCTTCAGGTAATTGTCCCGCCGGTTGCCACCGTCGGCCCGCGATTTCCGGCGCCCGGCGGGATCGCTGTAGGCCTGACGCCGGTACCCCGGTCGGTTGGGATCAGCGGCGCAGGCCATCTGGTAGCGCTGCATCCGGTCGAACAGGCCGAGCAGTTGATCGGGCAGTGCATAGCGCTCCAGTCCGTTCTTCTCCAGCACGAGCAGCAGTTCATGCACGGCTTCCAATGTGGACAGGCATCCCTCATGCGGTTGTTGCTTGATGATGTACCGGCTGGGAGCGGTGGGCGTGAACATGATGCGCGGCAGCTTCTGCAGGCTCGGACTCAATCGCAGCATTTTGCGGGCACCGCTCCAGGTCGCATCGAGCAAAATCACCACCAGCCGGCGGGCGGCGAGTTGGTCGCGGAGAGCCTGGACTGCCAATGAAGCACGAGAGTCCTCTGCCTCGCTGGCTCCTCGCTCTCCGCTCCCCGCTCCTTGCGTCTCACTGAGATTGACGGCATCCCGTCCCGGGTAGAGCAGCACACAGTGATTGCCCGGGTCGGTCAGCAAGGATTGGACCGGTGGCGAGTCGTCAAAGCCGAGTCCCATGTGTAGCTCGCTGTTCGGCAGACAAAGATGCGTGAGGCGCCCCGTGCCCGCTTTCTCTTCCTTGAATTCCTTCGGGTGCATCAGGAAAACAAAGTGCGTCCGCGTCGGCATCGGCTGCAGCGAATTGCACCAGCAAAGCGCCTTCGGCCAGAAGCAGCGGTAACACATCACTCGCATGGCACGTTCAGGAAGTGGCGGCGACTTTCAGGATCGCCGAAACGAGGGTTCCCCAGACCAACAGGGCGGCGGCGAATTCCAACAGGAACCCCAATTTTTGGGTCTTGTGCCGGAAACACATCAGCCCGAGGAGACCGCCAGGCCAGCCCCCAAACGCGCACACCAACCAGAGGGTCGCCTCGGAAACGCGGGCTCCCTGGCGTTTTGCTTGCCATTTATCGTACCCAAACAGCGCAAAGGCCACGAACCCGGTCACGCCCAGCCATCCGGCGATCAGCAGTTGGGTGTTGGAAAGGGCGAGGGACACCGGCGCATTGCAGGGCCCCGTGCGAACCGCGTCAAACCTCGTGTAGCCGCAAGGCGCGCGGTCGACGTGTTCTCACTTCTGCGTCGCCTGGCCCCTGTCCCCTCGGTGAATTGACGCGCCCCTGACTATCGGCATGCTGTCCCTATGGAAAACCCGCATCTGGAAGGCCTCTACTCTTCGTTTGTCACCGGACTCAAATCCGTCACGACCCTGAACAACGGAGCCAAGATGCCCTGGCTGGGCCTGGGTGTCTTCAAGATGAACTCCGATGATGAGACCACCCGGGCAGTGCGAGTGGCCATTGACCTGGGCTACCGGCATATCGACACGGCGATGATCTATCGCAACGAGCGCGGCGTCGGCCGCGCGATCCGCGAATGCGGAGTGCCGCGTGAGGAGCTCTTCATCACGACCAAGGCCTGGAACGATGACATCCGCGCCAACCGGATCGATGCGGCTTGCGACGAGAGCCTGGGCCTCCTGGGCCTCGATTACCTGGACCTCTACCTCTTGCACTGGCCTATCAACGGCCATCATGCCGAGGCTTGGCGCGCCATGGAGACGATCCATCGCTCCGGCCGGGCCCGGTCCATCGGCCTTAGCAATTACATGATTCCTCACTTGGAGGAGATCAAGGCGACGGCCGAGATTCAGCCCGCGGTGAACCAGATTGAATTCCACCCCTACCTGCAGAGCCCCGCGTTGTGCGACTACTGCCGAAATCACGGGATTCAACTGACCGCGTGGAGCCCGCTGATGCATGGCGGGGAGTTGCTACAGGATCCCGTGCTGCAGGGCATCGCCGCCCGGCACGGCAAGACCGTCGCCCAGGTCATTCTGCGCTGGAATCTGCAATTCGGGGTCACCACCATACCGAAATCCACACAACCCTCGCGCATCCTCGAAAATGCCTCGGTTTTCGATTTCGCGCTGGATGCTGCCGACATGCAGGCCATGGCCGCGTTGGATGCCGGCCGGAGGAACGGGCCCGACCCATTGAATTTCAATTTTTGACGAGTGTCTGCGGACGCCTTCACCCAGAAGGAGGTCCGTCGATTCGTTGGCCCAGGGTCGTGTCGACGAGGACGATACCCCGATCAGGGTGGCTGATCCGTCGCATGCGCGGCGTTGATTTTTCGCGCCATGAATTTGCGCAAGTATCTGTCCCAGCGCAGCAAACTCCTGTTCATTTTCACCGGATCGTGTCGATTTGTGATTGCTCAGTATGGATTCTCCGCAGTGCCGCATTCTGACCTTGGGTCACCCACCGCCATGTGCCTCGACAAGGGCGCACAATTCATTTTGCTCGGACCTCCTACCCCTGTGAGAATCCTTATTGTCGATGACCTGCCACTAGGACGCCAGCTGATCTCTGACGTCATCTCGTTGATGGGCCATGAGGCAATCGAGGCGGGAGACGGCCACGCCGGTCTGGCCAAGGCCCGGGCTACGCCCTCCCCTGACCTCATCGTCCTCGATGTCAACATGCCGGGCATGGACGGCTTCGAGGTGTGCAAGATCCTCAAGTCCGATCCGCAGACGCAATCCATCCCGATCATTTTCCTGACCTCCCAAGGCGAACCGGAGGACCGGATCCATGGCCTCAATATCGGTGCGGATGACTACCTGACCAAGCCTTTCGCGATCCGGGAGCTTTCGGCCCGCATCGACAAGCGTCTGCAATCCCGCCAGGCCACGGAACTGCTCGTACGCCAACAGAACGAAATCCGGCAGACCTTCGAGCGCTTCGTCGCCCCGCAGATCGTCGAGATTCTCCTGCGGGATCCGACCCACCTTAAACTCGGCGGAGACCTGCAGTCGGTGACCGTCATGTTCACCGACCTCGAGGGCTTCACCAGTCTTTCCGAGGAAACGCCTCCCGATCTCCTCCTCAGTGTGCTCAACCGCTACCACGAGCTGGTTTCGAACCTCGTCCAGAAAAACGGCGGCATCGTCAACAAGTTCATCGGCGACGGCGTGATGGCCCTCTTTAACACGCCCATCCTCCGCGAGGATCACGCCCACAGCGCCGTCGAGGCGGCCCTCGCCATTCGCGAGGCACTGCCCGCCTTGCACGCGGAGTTTGAGCCCCGCTTCCGGCTGCCCATCAAATACGGCATCAGCACCGGTCCGGCCATCGTCGGCAACGTCGGCGCTTCGCACTGCATGGATTTCACGGCCCTGGGTGACACCGTAAACCTCGCCGCCCGGCTGCAAAGCATCGCCACGGGCGGCCAGATCATCATCAGCGGCGACACCCGCGTCCAGTTGGGTCACAGCATCGTCGTCTCCGACATGGGGCTTCTGACCCTCCGCAACCGCGCGAAGGCCATCACGGCCCATCTGGTGACCGGCCGGAGCTGAGACTGCCGCGATTTCGCCCTAACGCCAGCGTCTGGATGTGCCGATTAGGGGGCATGGTCCGTCTCCTCATTCGCTGGCTGCTGCCCGCTTGCTGCCTGCTCGCGCCGCTCTTTGGCGAAGCGGACTGGTCGCGGCTGAAGCTCGGCTTGACCCAGGAGCAGACCACCGAGGCCTTGGGCAAACCCTTGATCCGCACCTACGGAAGAGGTTTCGAGGTCTGGATTTACGACAGTCATGGCGAGGTGCTTTTTGCCGGTGGCCCGGCCACTGGTTGGACGCGTCCCGTACCGAATCCTGAGTCGGCTTCCCGGCCGGTTGAGCGCGATGTCCTCATCAAGCCGCTGGTTCGCCTGCCTCCGTTGCGCAGCCTGGATCCGACCCAAGGCGCCGCGCCGGCCAACAGCGAAGTTCGCTTCCGCTACTCCCGCCAGCGGTAATTCGGCCCTGCCGGAGCCGCTCGTCCTTCGAGTTTCGAGAAAGAGGCCTGCCACCAATTTCGCAAAAATTTGATAAAGGTGCGTCGAGGCAAGCGCCGGTTCATGTGGAGGCTTGAACCGCCAGAATGGAACGGGTACACGATGCTGTGGCCTTCTTCACCCGTATTCTCGACTTTAAGCGCGCTTTCCTAGCCAAGCTTCGTGACAAGCGCGCCCACCCTCGATACCCGGTTGGAGCTGCCTTCCCCTTGAAAGCGTCGCTGCTCCTCGCGGGTCACGATCGTCCGGGCAAGAAGGATTCCGCGTCCGGTTTGAGTTGGAGCGGCCCCTTGGGCAACATTTCCTCGAACGGTTTGAGCGTGTTCCTGGCGCCCGCGGCCCAGACCACCCGCGGAGAGGAAACCTTCGTGCGGCTGACCCTGGGCACCCAAACGATCGAGATACCCTGCACTGTCGCCCATTTCCGCGTGTATGGCAGTTACTCCATCTGCGGGGTGAAGCTTAATTTCTCCGACTTCAAGATTCAGAAGGCCTATCACCAGATCGTGGAAGCGGTGAGCGTGGGCGCCTCTTTTGAGCCGGCCGAATCCAAACCCCGTGCCACGGCCTCGCAGGTCAGCCAGCAGTGGCGCTCGGTCAACCGCTCCTCGCTCTCGGAATGGCGCAACGCGACCACCCGCAAGGTCGAGCGCTTTGAACTCGTCGTCGGCGAACACCGGCTCATCGGTCACTCCACGCCGCCCACCCTCGAGGTCACAGCCCGCGGCACCAACGTCAAGACCCCCGTCGCGGCCGCCGTCGCCGCCGAGGTGCGCACGTTTTTCCACTGGGTCACCACCAACCTGCCCAAGAACGTGCCGGCCGACCTTCGTGATTTCATGGGGCGTCTCACCCAGGCCGGCGTCGCCCGGGATGGGTGGGCCCCGCCTCCGGCAAAAAAGTAAATCGGAGTTCAGGTGAGAGCTGGATTGCCGGCCGCCTCGGTCCGCCTCTAAGGGTTGAGCATGGCCCAATCATCCCGTCGAAATGCCGTCATCGTCGTCCTGATTGTCTTGCTGCTGCTTTTGCTGCTGCTGGTGCGCTGCAACCGTGCTTCCCCGCCCGTCCCTCCCGCGGCCAGCGTCGATCAGGCGTTGGCACCTGCCGCGGTGCCGGCAGCCGTCTCAACCTCCGCCCCGGGGACACCGGCACCGGCCGAAGTGCTCACACCCGCAACCATCACGGCCCCGACAGACGTCGCGGCAGGCGCTGTATTCGCGGCCACATGGACCGGTCCGAACAACCCCGGCGACTACCTTACCTTGGTCCCAAAAGATTCTCCCGACCACACCACCGGCAACTACACGCTGACCCGCGAGGGCCCGACGCTGAAACTGACCGCACCCATCGAGGCCGGCCCCTATGAGGTTCGTTACGTGGCCACCCGCTCGCACACCGTGCTCGGTCGCACGCCGGTCAACGTGCTCGCCACCGCGGCCACGCTTTCCGCACCGGCCGAGGTCTGGCTCGACTCCCCGGTCACGGTGAGCTGGACCGGACCCGACAATCCGGGCGACTACATCACGCTGGTCGCCGCTGATGCGCCTGATGGTCGCTATGAAAACTATACGCAGACCAGTTCGGGCTCCCCGCTCACGGTCAAAGCCCCTGTCGCCACGGGTGCGGGCGAATTGCGCTACATGACCGGCCAGGGCGGCAAAGTTCTCGGTCGGCGGGCCATCCAAATCATCACGCCACCGGTCACGCTCTCCGCCGAATCCGAAGCAATCGCGGGTTCGTCCATTCCGGTGCAGTGGACCGGCCCGGGCAATTCGGGCGACTACATCACTGCCGTGGCCACCAGCACTCCCGATGGCGAGTATGGCAATTATGCCACCCTCGGGGGCGAGCCGACGGTCAGACTCACCCTGCCGATGACTCCGGGAGCGGCGGAACTGCGGTACATGACCGGTCGCGGGGCCAAAGTGCTCGGCCGCCGCCCGATTCGCATCGTGGCCACCAAGATCACGCTCACCGCCCCGGACAAGGCGACCGCGGGTGCCAATTTCAGTGTTACTTGGACCGGCCCGGCGAATTCCGGCGACTACGTCACCATCGTGGCCGCAGGCACCCCGGATGGGCAATATGGCAACTATCGCATGGCCAGTGGCACAGCCCCGCTCGTGCTCACGGCGCCCAAGCAAGCCGGTCCGGCCGAGCTGCGCTACATGTCGGGACAAGGAGCCCTGGTACTGGCCCGCCGTCCGATTTTGATCACCGAGTAGGAACTCGCTTCCTACGTCGGGGCGACGGTTATCCTGCTGCGCCACCCGGAGCTCTGTCGGCTCGAACCGCCTTTACCGCCGCATTTCCTTCGCTGCCTCCACCTCCAGCGGTTTGTCCGCGAGGTAGATCATGTAGGCGGCCCGCTTGGCGTTGGGATAAAGTTTGGCCGGCACGGCTTCCACCGTGAAACCGGACTGCTTCAACCGCTTTTCCAGCACCGCATCGGGACAAGCCGACCAGATCGCGGCGCGGCCCCCGGGTTTTAGCGCGAGGAGAATTTGTCGCAACCCGTGGTCGCCGTAGAGAGCGTTGTTCTCATTCTTCACCATCGCCGTGGTGCCGTTGTCGATATCGAGGATGATGGCATCGTAGGGCGCCCGCATCGCGCGATGGATGACTCCGCGCACATCGGCCTGCAGCACCTTCACTCGTTTGTCTTTCAACGCGCCGCCGTTGAGCCCGGCGAGGAAGGTGCGGTTCCACGTCACGATCTCCGGGAAAAGCTCGCACACTTGCACCTCCGCCTTCGGGCCGGTGTTCTCCAGCACGCTTTTCAGGGTGAACCCCAGCCCCAATCCACCGATCAGCACCCGCGTGGCGGCGCCCCGGTTGGCCTGCTTGGCACACCCCAGTTTCCCCAGCTCGATTTCCGAGTGGGAAACCGAGGAGTGCATCAGTTGCTGCCCATTGACCCGAATGCAAAAAGTGCCGTCATGCTCCACGAGGGTCATGCGGGCCCCGTTGGGCGTACGGGTCTCGGCCAGCGTGATGTTCGGTTTCATGGCTGCCATCGGGAACTATCCCGTGGTTTTCGCCAAACAGATTCTGCCAAGATCGAATTGGCTCTGAACCCATCAGACTGTCCGGTCAGTCAGCCGGTTTGACCGGGACCCAGCAGCCTGTCATGCATTCATCAACCACGCCCGATTTATGCACGGACGCTCATGCGCGATTGCCGCAATCCGGACAGCACTGTATGCCGTCCTGCTATGCCTCCACGCGCAGGCCGATGACCGCGTCGTGGTCAGCGCGAAGGCGCGGCCGGAGTACACGGCCCAGAAGTTCAAGGATGGCCGGCCGAGACGAGAAACCTACGTCGTCATGGAGGGAAAATACTACTCCGGAGCCACCGTGGACCGCTCCATCGAGCGAATGACTTTCCGACAGATTGTCGCCTATCTCGTCCAGGAACTGGCCAAGCGCGAATACTGGCCGGGTCGGGAGCCGCGCGATGCAGATCTCCTGCTGGTGATCGATTGGGGCACGACCATACCATCGGTGAGCATGATGGAAATGCTGGCCCGAACCAATCCCGTCCCTGATGCCTCAAACTCCCGGGATACCTTGACCCGGGCTTCGCAGGCTGAGTCCGGCATGGATGTCGGCGGCGTGGACCTGCTAAGTGGTTTTGGTGCCGATGTTAACCTCAACGCTGACTTTGCCTTTGACCTGCTGCAGCAGCAGTCGGATGAGAACGATGTCGCCGCCACCCAGACCAACACCGCGGGTTTGCTGGGCTACACGGAAACCCTGCGAAAGTACCAGAATGGCATGTTGCCAGCCGTTAATGAAATCACGCTTCGCCGCACACTCGAGCAGGAGCGGTATTTCGTCATCGTTCAGGCATACGACATGCGGCGGTGGCAGAAGGGCCGGCCCAACCCGGTGCTCTGGTCGGTGCGCCTCAACATCGGTTCCCCGGGAAACAACTTCGGCATGGCCATGTCCCGCATGAGCAAGGCCGGTCTCGACTTCTTCGGTCGAACCACCGGCGAAGCCACCACCGTCCGCTCAAAGGCCTATGATGGGAGCGTGAAAGTCGCTCCCCTGGTGATCCTCGGCGAAGTCAAGTGATAGCCCATCCGGCCGGAAAAGCCGGGCCTGCCCCCATCACGTCAGCGGACCGGACCGCATTGTCATCAGGCTTGTCACGCCCGACGCAAAGCCTCGTTGTGACCGGGTGTCTGTTCCGACCACTCCGCCTCCCTTGCTGCCTCTGACCGGATTTCCCGATCCGGACACGGTGCTCGACGCCTTCCTGCGGGCGATGGCGGCGCGCGGGATCACGCTCTACCCCGAACAGGAGGAAGCGATTCTCGAACTCTTCGCCGGGCGCAACGTCATCCTCAACACGCCCACCGGTTCGGGCAAATCACTCGTCGCCGCCGCCTTTCACTTCAAGGCCCTCTGCGCCGGCCAGCGCTCGGTTTACACCTGCCCGATCAAGGCGCTTGTGAACGAGAAGTTTCTGAGCCTCTGCCGCGACTTCGGCCCGGACAACGTCGGCATGATGACCGGCGACGCCTCGGTCAATCCCCAGGCTCCCGTGCTCTGCTGTACGGCCGAGATCCTGGCCAACATCGCCCTCACCCGCGGGGAAAACGCCGAGATGCGTGCGGTGATCATGGACGAGTTTCACTATTACTCCGACGCCGAACGCGGCTACGCCTGGCAGGCGCCCTTGCTCACGCTGCCACAGTCCCGCTTTTTGCTCATGTCGGCCACGCTGGGCTCCACCGACTTCTTTGAACGGGAACTTACCCGCCTCACCGGGGCGCAGTCGCTCACCGTGCGCAGCGACCGGCGGCCCGTGCCGCTGGCCTTTGAGTATTCCGAGACACCCCTCGCCGAACGTGTCGCCGCGCTGCTGACGGACAATCGCGCGCCGGTCTACCTCGTCCATTTCACGCAACGCGCCGCCGCCGAGCAGGCCCAGGCCCTGATGAGTCTGGCGGTTTGCACCAAGGAGGAGAAGGCCGCCCTCGCCTCAGCCCTCGAACGCGTGAAGTTCAACAGCCCCTACGGCAAGGACATGAAACGCTGGCTGCGCCACGGCATCGGGGTGCATCACGCCGGTCTGTTGCCGAAGTACCGCATCCTCGTCGAGCAGCTTGCGCAGAAAGGCCTGCTCAAGCTCATCTGCGGCACCGACACGCTTGGTGTCGGCATCAATGTCCCGATCCGCACCGTCCTTTTCACGCAACTCTGGAAATACGACGGCAACAAGGCCGCCATCCTCAGCGTGCGCGATTTTCGCCAGGTCTCGGGGCGGGCCGGTCGCGCGGGTTATGACGACCAGGGCTACGTGATCGTCCAGGCTCCGGAACACGTCATCGAGAACAAGCGCGCCGAGGAGAAAGCCGCGGCTGATCCATCCAAGAAGAAAAAGCTCGTCAAGGCCCGGGCTCCCGAGGGCGCGGTTGGCTGGGACGCCAAGACCTTCGAGCGTCTCAGGACCGCGTCGCCAGAAGAGCTCTCGTCCCGCTTCGATGTTTCCCACGGCATGCTGCTCCTCGTGCTCAGCCGCGACACCGACGGCTGTCGCGCCATGCGCCAGCTGATCAACGACTGCCACGAGACCCCGACCAAGAAACGCGCCCTGCGCAAACGCGCCTGGCAGTTGTTCCGCGCCCTGCTCGACCGGAAGATCGTGGAGTTCCTGCCGCGCCCCGCAGAGCCCGTGCAAAGCGGCAGACCTGCGGGTCGCAAGCTCCGCGTCAACGTCGAGTTGCAGGACGACTTTTCTCTGCATCAGGCCCTCTCACTTTACCTTATCGATACTCTGCCGCTGTTGGATCGCGAGTCACCCGACTATCCCTTCGATGTGCTCACGCTTTGCGAGGCCATTGTCGAGGATCCTGACCAGATCCTGCGCCGCCAGGTGGACAAACAGAAGGGCCTCAAGATCGAGGAATGGAAAGCCGCCGGCATCCCCTACGACGAGCGCATGGCCAAGCTGGAGGAGGTCGAGCACCCCAAACCGCTGCGGGAATTCCTCTACGATACCTTCAACGCCTTTGCCGCCGCCCACCCCTGGGTCGAGCAGGAAAACGTCCGACCCAAATCCATCGCTCGGGAGATGTTTGAACGTTACATGTCTTTCGCCGATTACATCCGCGACTACGGCCTCGAGCGCAGCGAGGGTCTCCTGCTGCGTCATCTGATGCAGGTATGGAAAGTCCTCGCCCAGACCGTGCCGGAATCCGCCAAGACCGAACCCGTGGTCGAGATGGAGGACTATTTCCGGGAGCTGATCCGGGGCATCGATTCCAGTCTGCTTGACGAGTGGGAACGCCTGCGAAACCCCGAATTCGTGGCCGCCGAGCAGGACAACAAGCCCGCCCGCCCGGCCAGTTTCGACATCACCCGCGACCGGGTTGCTTTCACCCGGCTCGTGCGCACTGCGATCCTCGGCTTCCTGCAGGATGTCGCCGCCCGCGACTGGGAGGGCGCCCGCCTGCGCCTGGCCCCGGATTCACAGCCTGGCACCGAGGCCACCCTCCTGGCGGAAGCCCGCCGCATTGAAAAGGAATTCCTGGCACATTTCGAAGCGCGCGGTCGCTTCCGTCTCGATCCCGAGGGTCGCAATGTGAAGAACACACATGTGGATGACGACGGAGCAGGCAGCACGGAGCCGGGAAAAACCTGGCTGATCGGACAGATCCTCGCCGATCTGGAGGAGCAAAATGATTGGGAAGCCCGGTTCATCGTCCACCTCGACCAATCCCGCACGGAGAACCGCCCCGTCCTGGAGTTCGTCTCCGTCCGTCCCGTCGGCGCAGACTGAAGGCGGCAAAGCCCGCTTCCCTGCGGGCCGCATTGACCACCACCGCACATAAGGAATGCACCGAAGATCAGCCGCGTGCGGAGGGAACGACCATGTGCCGAAAGTTCGAGTGTCTTTCCTGCCGCTCCCTTCATTTACTCCCTTAAGCCGGACTTATGCAGTTGGACCGGACATTGCCTCGAGTTCCTTGGTGGACGGGCACGTCCCTGTGCCCGTTTGCGGACCTTTACGCTGCTACGGCATTCATCGCCGGCAGAGGGACCTGCCGGCCCACCTAATTAATACCAACCACGAAAAGACTTAGCTGGTCTCCTGCGGTTGAAACCGGAATTCCCTGATAGGCTGAATACTCAAAAGTGAACTGCATTGCAGATGCGATTTTCCAGAAGCTGTACTCGGCGATTAATAACTTGCGCACGATTCTGATTCTTTGAACTGAATCGTTCGGGCTTAAGACTCTCCGTTTTCCCTGTTTTCCGAGAAGATTCTGTGGTTTCCCCAGCCTTGATTGCAGGGCCCGCAAGACAGCACGTCGATTGGGCAACCACACCCCGCCTTCAAGTTGTAGGCCATCCGCTTTGCGTCCCAACATAGTTTTTGACCACTCCTTCCGACGCGCTAGGATGTCAGGTCTATGATCCGCCTCCTTGCCTTGTTGGTAGCTCTACTGGCCGGTTCTGCTCCGCTGTTTGCAGTCGCTGGCTCACCCTTGCCGGTCACTTCGCCCGCCGACGCGGGCTTCTCCAGCGAACGACTCACCAGACTTCACCAAACCCTCGACCAGGCTGTCGATGCGGGACGCTACTCCGGCTACGTCGTCCTGCTCGCGCGCGATGGCAAGCTCGTGGACCAACACGCCCACGGTTGGCTGGACGTCGAGAACAAGGCGCCCCTCGCGCCTGACTCGATCGTCCGCATTCATTCGATGACCAAGATCATCACCTCCGTGGCCATCCTCACGCTCATGGAGGATGGCCGGTTGAACCTCTTCGACCGGGTCGAGAAATACCTGCCTGCGCTCAAGGACCGCAAAGTCCTGACGGGGGGCACAGCCGATTCGCCGGTGTTGGTCGATGCCAGCCGCCCGATCACCATCAACGACCTGCTTACGCATACCGCCGGCTACTATTACGGTGAAACCTGGTCCGCGGGTTCGCCCGTGCTGATCGAGTTGTTTGGGCGCGCGCGGATTTGGGAAGCATCCAATCTGGCTGACTTCGTCCAACGCGTCGCCCTCCTGCCCCTCAGCGATCAGCCCGGCACGCGCTTCCGATATGGGATAAGCACCGATTTGCTCGGCGCGATTGTCGAACAGGTTTCCGGCCGCCGGCTGGATCAATATTTTCAAGAGCGCATTCTGGGCCCGCTGGGCATGAAGGACACGGCGTTTTGGATTTCCCCTGAGAATGTCTCGCGCCGTGCCAAATCCTACACGCGCTCCCCCGGCGGCCTGGTGGCGGTGCCGGACGAAGCCCGGCGTAACGTCGGCCCCGATCACGGCATCCTGAGCGGCGGCGGCGGCCTGTGGTCGACCGCCAACGATTATATCCGGTTCGCACAGATGCTGCTCAACGGCGGGCAACTCGACGGCGTGCGCATCCTTAGCCGCAAGAGCGTGGAGCTGATGCGCCAGAACCATATCGCCCACATTGCCGACCCGCACCCCTTCGGCCGCCTGGACCAGGGCTTCGGCTTCGGGGTGCGCATGGTCGCTGATCAGGGCCGCAGCCAAACGCTGGGGTCTCCTGGCATGTTTGGCTGGGACGGCGCGGCTTCCACGCTTGTGTGGATGGATCCGCAGGAGCGCCTTGTCTCCTTGCTGATCCTGCAACATTTCCCCTTCGATCAGGACAGCATCCACGCCACCTTCGCCAACGGCGTTTATTCTGCGCTCGAGAACTGACTGCATCCCTGCAGTACACCTTTGATCACCACAGCACACACGGAGCACCAAAGAACCAGCGGCGTGTCGTGGAACCGGATATCCACCCTTTACAGAGCCGGACAGCATTCGGTTTACGCCTGTCTTGATTTCCAATCTGCGTGTGTTCAGGGCTGCTTCCGCAGCTACTTACATGAAATCCCTTCGCATCCGTCTTCCCGCCCTTTTCCTGCTCATTGCGATTACGCTCTTGGGCGCCACGGACCCGGTCCCTCCATCGCCGGTTCGCCCCACCACCTGGGCCACGCCCGTGACCGGCACCACCCTTGGCAATTGCTACCGCGTCAGTGACGAGCTCTACCGGTGCGAGCAACCGGACAAAGCGGACATTCCCGCGCTGAAGACCCTCGGCATCAAGTCACTCTTGAATCTCCGCAACTGGCATTCCGATTCCAAGGCGTTCGAAAAAGCGGGTCTCAGCCTGCATCTTCAACGCATGGAAGCCGACGAACTCACGGTGGACGACCTCGTCGCCGCACTCCGGCAGATCCGGGCCGCCCCCAAGCCGGTGTTGGTGCACTGTTGGCACGGCAGTGATCGCACAGGTTCCGTCGTGGCTGCCTACCGCGTCGTCTTCCAGAATTGGTCCGCCGCCGACGCCCTCGACGAGTTGCGCCACGGTGGCTACGGCTACCACGAGAAATGGTTTCCGAACATCATCACGCTGTTCGAATCCCTCGACGCCGAGGCCCTCCGCAAGCGCGTTGGGGAATGAGGCTTGGAAGGCCCGAATCTCCACGATCTCGGCATTTTTCCCGCGTAATGTGGTCACCCCGCTGCAGAGCTCGGGAATCCTCCCAGATGCCCATCTGGCTTTAAGGGCAGATTAGTCCGCCTGCAGGCCGGCCCCGGTGCCTGAAAACCCTTTGACCGCCTCCTCCGAGGCCCTTCTACTCACCGCTTACCAATCCAACCACCCGCTTACCGCTCACCGCTCACGGCTCCCTTTTCTCCCATGCCCACCAAGCCCACCATCATCTACACCAAAACTGACGAAGCCCCGGCCCTGGCAACGTATTCGTTGCTGCCGATCATCCAGGCTTTCACCAAGCATGCGGACATCGCCGTCGAGACCCGCGACATCTCCGTGGCCGGTCGCATTCTCGCCGTCTTCTCCGACCTCCTGCCGGCCAGCCAGCGCGTGAGCGACGCCCTCGCCGAGCTTGGCGCCCTCACCCTGAAGCCTGAGGCCAACATCATCAAACTGCCCAACATCAGCGCCTCGGTCCCGCAGCTAAAGGCCGCCATCGCCGAACTGCAGCAGAAAGGTTTCGCTCTGCCTGATTTCCCCGAATCCCCCAAAACCGACGCCGAAAAAGACATCAAGGCTCGTTACGCCAAGGTCATGGGATCCGCGGTGAACCCTGTGCTGCGCGAGGGCAATTCCGACCGGCGCGCCCCTAAGGCCGTCAAGGAGTACGCCCGCAAGCATCCTCACTCCATGGGCGCTTGGTCGCCCGCATCCAAGACCGCCGTCGCGACCATGGGCTATGACGATTTCTTCTCCAACGAAAAGTCCGTGACCGTCGCCGCCGCGACGACCGTGCGGATCGAATTCGTGCCGGCCCCGAAGGCGGACGGCACCGTTGACCCGATCGTCGTCCTCAAGGAAAAGACGCCGCTCAAGGCCGGCGAGATCCTCGACGCCACGTTCATGAGCAAGAACTCGCTCGGCGCCTTCTACGCCCAGCAGATCGCCAAGGCCAAGCAGGAAGGCATTCTCTTCTCGCTCCACCTGAAGGCGACGATGATGAAGGTCTCCGATCCCATCATGTTCGGCCTTTGTGTCCGGGTCTTTTTCAAGGACCTCTTCACGAAACACAACGCCACCCTCGCCGCCCTGGGCGTCGACCTGAACAACGGCTTCGGTGACCTCCTCGGCAAGATCGCCTCCCTCCCCGCCGACCAGAAGGCCGCGATCGAGGCCGACATTGCCGCCATCTTCGCGTCCCGCCCCGCCGTGGCGATGGTCAACTCCGACAAGGGCATCACCAATCTCCACGTGCCCAGCGACGTCATCATCGACGCGTCGATGCCGGCCATGATCCGCACCTCCGGCCAGATGTGGAATGCCGCGGGCAAGGGTCAGGACACCCTCTGCGTCATTCCGGACAGCTGCTACGCCGGCGTCTACGCCACCACGATTGATTTCTGCAAGAAGCACGGCGCCTTCGATCCGAAGACCATGGGAACCGTTCCCAACGTCGGCCTCATGGCCCAGGCGGCCGAGGAGTACGGCTCCCACAACAAGACCTTCGTAGCCCCCGGCAAAGGCACCATCCGCGTCGTGACCATCGACGCCCCCGGCTCAACGCTCCTCAGCCACGACGTGGCCGAAGGCGACATCTGGCGCGCCTGCCAGACCAAGGACGCACCCATCCAGGATTGGGTGAAACTGGCCGTCAACCGCGCCCGCCTCAGCAACACGCCCGCGATCTTCTGGCTCGATGCCAAGCGTGCGCACGACGCCCAGGTCATTGCCAAGGTTGAGCAATACCTGAAACAGCACGACACCGCCGGCCTCGATCTCAAGATCATGGCTCCCGCCGCCGCCTGTCTCGCCACCCTCGAGCGCCTCAAGGCCGGCCAGGACACGATTTCCGTGACCGGCAACGTGCTTCGCGACTACCTCACCGACCTCTTCCCGATCCTCGAGGTCGGCACCAGCGCCAAGATGCTCTCGATTGTTCCGCTCATGAATGGCGGTGGCCTCTTCGAGACGGGCGCCGGCGGCTCCGCCCCGAAACACGTGCAGCAGTTCACGGAGGAAAACTTCCTCCGCTGGGACTCGCTGGGCGAATTCTTCGCCCTGGCTGCCTCGTTCGAACACCTCGCCATCACCCAGAAACACGCCAAGGCCAAGGTCCTCGCCGAGACCCTCGACGAGGCGAATGGCAAGTTCCTGGAGAACGATAAGTCACCCGCCCGCAAGGTCGGCGCCGGCATCGACAACCGCGGCTCTCACTTCTACCTCGCGCTGTATTGGGCTCAGGCCCTGGCAGCCCAGACCCAGGATCCCGCGCTGCAGACGATCTTCCGCCCGGTCGCGGAGAAGCTTACCGCCGCCGAAAAGCAGATCGTCGCCGAGATGGTCGCCGTGCAAGGCAAGCCCGCCGACATCGGCGGCTATTACCAACCTGACGACGCCAAGGCCTCCGGCGCTCTCCGCCCGAGCCAGACCCTGAATCAGATCCTCGCCGCAATTTAAACGGTCAACTCATCAACCTTGTTTCGCCAGAAGGCGGGGACGTCGCTCCCCGCCTTCTCTTTGGCGCACTCGCACGCGGCAGGTCGCCGCTACGCAAAAGGGCGCCCTCGCTGAAAGGCGTGCCTCCTGCCGCATCCACAAGCAAGGTCTCGCTGCCAGTCTGCTGTTCCCGCGCGTTGTGCGCGTTTTGTGGCGTCCCCAACTCCCCATTTCTCCTGACTCGCGGCGCTGAATATTCATTTTCGCGAAACGGATATTCAGGGTCGTCAGAAGGCTCTCGCTCGCTCTAGTTCTCCTGGCACTGCGCTCCCGGCCTTCGTGGCCAATTACCTTTTCATGAAAATCATCCTCAAACTCGTGGTCGGAATGGCCGCCGGAATCTTGCTCGGCTTCTACGCGCCCGACTGGGCCATTCGCACCCTGCTCACGGCCTACGAAATGATCGGACAGCTGATCAAGTTCACGATTCCGCTCATCATTCTGTTCTACATCACCAGCGGCATCGCCTGTCTCCCGCGTGATTCCGGCAAACTGCTGGGACGGACCGTTGCGTTCGCCTACGGGTCCACGCTGCTCGCCGGCGTTCTGGCCTTCCTGATCGCTTCGATCGCGCTGCCGATTCTGGCGCCTACTGCCGCGGCCGCCGGACATGAGGCGGCGGCACCGGCCGTCTTCTTCAAGCTGGAGATTCCGCCTCTCTTTGGTGTCATCAGCGCCCTTGTTGCCGCCTTTGTCTTTGGCATCGGCATCAGCAGCCTGCACAGCACGGCGCTGCGCACGTGGTTTGATCAGGGCCGCGACATCATCGAGCGCCTGCTGAGCCGGGTGATCATTCCCCTGCTTCCGCTGTACATCGCGGGGGTGTTTGCCGCCATGGCGGCTGATGGGAGCGTGTTCACGACGCTGCATGCCTTTGGCCGCGTCCTCCTGCTGGTGGTGGTCATGCACTGGGCCTGGTTGAGCCTGCTCTTCGTTGTGACCGGAGTGCTCAACAAGCGCTCCCCGCTGGAACTCATTCGCACGATGTTGCCGGCCTACTTCACCGCCCTCGGCACCATGTCGAGCGCCGCCACCATCCCGGTCACACTGCGACAGGTAAAGGCCGCCAAGATCAGCGAGCCCATCGCCAATTTCGTCGTTCCGCTCTGCGCCAACATCCATCTTTCCGGCTCCACGATCACGCTCGTGACATGCTCCAGCGCCGTCATGCTGATGTCCCCCGGCGTGGGCCTCCCGACGCTCGGCGCCATGTTCCCCTTCATCATGATGCTCGGTATCATCATGATTGCCGCTCCCGGCGCGCCGGGTGGCGCGGTGATGTCCGCGCTCGGCCTGCTCACTTCCATGTTGGGCTTCAATGAAACGCAGGTGGCCCTGATGATCGCCCTGTACCTGGCCCAAGACAGCTTCGGCACCGCCACGAACGTCACCGGTGATGCCGTGATCGCCGTCTGGATGGATCGCTTCTTCGGCAAGAAGCTCGCCGAGGATACCGTCAGTTCGACCTGAGGTCGGCAGGCTACCCTGCCGATCAGCGCCTTGCCTTCGGTTGCGGCGGCTTGTCTCTCATGAAGTGCCCACTGAAAGGCTTCGTGCGAAGCCGGAATGAAGTGGAAGGCCTCACTTGTCGTGCCGGAGCCAAGCGAAGGCTGATCTCTGTGGGCCGGCTCGCAGGGACGCGAGCCCCCCCGGTCAAAGCCCTCCGCTAGCATTGCAAGGGTGGCGACCCCCAGCGCTCTTCTTTGATGAAATTTTATACGGTGGCTTCTGCGGTCGGGTTGAAAATCTCTCCGATGTCGGACGGCTTGCGCTCCAGGAACCGCCGTCGCCGAGACTACCGGTAATTTAATTAACCGGAATCGACCTTCACCCTTTCCACGCATCCGATCCGCCCCAATGTTTTTTCCAGTCATGTTCAAATCTGGACTCCTTTCCATCCTCGCCACGATCGTCCCGTTGTCCGTCGCCACCCTGTTGGCCCAACCAAAGCCCTCGCCGGAAGCCGACCTCCTGTTTGAAAACAGGCCCGCAGCCTTCGGGAACGCCATTCAGGAGGCACTTGCCAAAAACGACCCCGCCCAAGCCTACCTCCACGCCCGCGCTTGGAAACGGATCGCACCCGGCGAGATCGCGCCCCTGACCTCCCTCGCCACCATCTACCTGGCCTTCGACGCACCCGCCGCCGCTCTCGACACCCTCGATGAGGCGCTCGTCCTCGGTCCGGATGACGATGAAACGCGGCGCATTCTCGCCTTGCGGATTCAAGCCCTCGCCGAACTTCGCGACAGCGCCGCCACCTGGGCCAATGCCCGTGCCTATCTCCGCTCGGCGGAACCCGGCGATGCGTTCGCCCCGGTCGTTACCCAGATGCAATGGCTGGCCTTTGGCCCGCTTGCCAGGATGTCACCTTCCGCCGCTCTCACGAAGCGCCTCGCCGGCACATCGGCCCGCGCTCCCCTGACCACCGTGACGATCCGGGATCACTCCGCCACACTCACCCCGGCGCTCTACGAAGCTTGCAACCAGGCCATCCAGTCCGAAAACGCGGAAGCCATCGCTCGCGCCACCCGTGATTTCGCGCGCTACCTGCTGACCGCCCACTACGTCGCCGATCCTGAGCGCCCCGGTTCTTCGCTTACTCCGATCAGTACATACCCCGATAGCCTCTACATCCTTCGCGAGATGACGGCTGGCGACAAACCCGACGCCATCGCGCTGTCCCTGCTCCAGTGGGCCCCGCAGCGACCAGAACCGCGCTTCACTTTCGCCGGTGGCACCGATGAGAACGAGGATATCGAAGCGAACGACAAGGACCCTCGCCAAGACATCGAAACCTACCTGAATACCGTCGCGACCACCTGGGCCGACCTGCAGAAGAAGCTACCCGGACTCTTTCGAGCCGCCGATGCGGCGCAGACCGCTTCCTCCATCGAGAATTCTCTCCGCGAGTTGCTTTCCATCCAAATCTCCCATCTCAGGCCCCTTGAGGCCATGATCGTCCAGCACACCGATCGTCTCAATGCCTGGCAGAACCGGCAACCCGCGCCCATTTCCAACAGCCCGCTCAATCAGCAGCTCGACGGCTGGATCAACACCCTCACCTCCGCCCCGCTCGTCCTCGAACTCCAGCGCCGACTTGATCCCGCCCTGCCCGACGTTGCTCCCGACGCCAAAGCGCTCGCTGTCTCCCTGCCCTACCGGCTCGCGCAGCTCTTTTTCGCCGAAGCAGACAACGCCTGGACCGCTCCTTTGCGCGCCATCGCGCAAAATCCCACTCCTCGTCTCGAGGATTTTGATCTGCTGATTGCCCGTGATTTGATGACACCGGAACTCTGGGCCCGCCGCCTCGCCGTCGCGAAGCAACAGGGCGATTGGTCCGAAATCGCCTGGTCCGGCTGCGAAACCCACGCCAACGAACCCCGGGCTCTCGCGGCCTGGCTGGCGCCCATCATCGCGGAGAACGATGCCCTCATCGACCGCGCCCTCAATGCCCTCGCCGACGGCACGGACGAGGAAAAGAGCCAGGCCCTCGTCGATCTCAAAACCGGTCTCGCGCGCGACCCCGGACACTTCGCCGCCCTGCGCATTCTTTATCAACATTTCCTCGACCTGAACCAGGATGCCTATGCCGCGGGTGTGCTTGAAATGCTCTGGCGCCTGAATCCCGCCGATTTCACCGTGGAAGACGACGCCCTCGCGCTTGCGGCCCGCGCCGGTCACTGGCGGTTGTTGCTCTCCCTGGCGGACTACCGCCTCGCGCGTTCCGACACGGATCTTGCCGCGCATCTCCACCGGCAGATTGCCGCCGTCGCCCTGGGATTGGGCGGACTTGCTGCCGACTCCACTCCCGCCCTCGACGGCACCGTGTACATGCATCAGGCCCGCGTGCTCCACTCAATGGCCTTCGACCTGAAGAACCAGAAGTACGATTTCTTCAACGACTCGCTCACCGGTCTCACTGCTACGGTGAAGGAACTCGACTTCATCCACAGCGACCCGGTGATCCGGCTCTGGCTCGCGCTCGGTTTGAAGATCAATCAATGTGCATTCAGCACCGGTGGCACCAAGTGGGAGAACCTCGAAGCCAACGTCGCTCCCGAGATGAAAGCCCACCTCGCGTTCATCCGCGGAGATACCAAGCCGGATGACTACCTCGCCGCCTTTCGCGGCACGGCGGACGAGGGTATTGCGTTGTTCCTGCACCAGTTCCTCGCGACCCAGTCGCTTCAGTCCCAGCAGAATCAAAACGCCTTGGCCGATCTGGCCTCGCGCACGGATCTGCCCCTTCTATTCCGCGCCAAGGCCGCAGCCGCACGCTACATCGCGCTCACCCCGCTCCGTGCGTCCGACCCTTTCTACACCGCTTCGAGCACCTCCAACTGGGACGAAGTCTGGAGCTCGCTTGCCCCCGGACAACTGCTCGTCGCCCTCGGGGAGGTCAAGCTGCCCAAGGCCCCCGCCACCCTGCCCATTCTCCGCCTGACCCGTCCGCTCCGAAACCCGCTGGTCGTGCTCGACAACACTCCGAACTACAGCGGACGCCTTTGGGAACTAGACGGCGTCCAGGTCACTGCGCGCAACAAATACAACAACCGCTGGACCATCGAGCAGGGTCAGCTCGTCGCGCTCACGCACTCCTCCCTCGCCGGCCGCGAACTTCGTGGCGAAGGTTCCTTGTGGATGGAGTCATCGGACATGACCGCCGTCACCGGCACTCTTGGCCAGCTCGTTCAGGTTGACGTTTCCGCTTACAACAATGCATTGGCCGTCACCCGTCGTTGGGAGGCCCTTCGGCTGCGGGCGGAAGAAAACACCTTTCGCCTCGGCGCCGCGAAGGCCGACGCACCTCAGGCCAGCGGTCGCGTCGTCGACGCCCTCTTCGTCAGCCACCAATCCGTCCCTTTCAATCTGCTCCGTGACTCTGCCCTGCAGATCGAAGACACGCGCTTCTACACCCAAAAACCGCTCGGCCTCACTGCCGGACAGGGCATTTTCAAGAACAGTCGCGTCACCGGCGCAGCCCAGCCCGCCCTCGCTGCGCCGATCGGGCTTCAAACTACGCCTCTCAATCTCACCGGTCCCGCCGATCGCACGGTATCCACCGCCGCCGATCTCCGCCAGGCCCTCGGCGCCGCCCTGCCCGGCCAGCGCATCGATGTCGCGCCCGGCCGGATCCTGCTCGACGACGGCCCCATCCAAGTCCCGCACGGTGTTCTGCTGCGCGGCTCGACCGACTCCAAGAACCCCACCGTCCTCAGCGTCACGCCCTCCTCACCCACCAACCCCCTCGTCATCATCAACCGGGGTGACAGCTGGATCGAGAACCTCACGCTCGATGTGGAAATAAGTTATACCACGGGCCCCGGCCGCAAACTGGCTCTCGCCGACACCAACGGTTACCGGAAAGCCCTCGTCGCCAATCGCGACGCACGTCCGCTCCTGCGCAACGTAAGCTTTGAATCCTGGGCCCGCGATGACGCGAGCCGCCCGGCCATCGTGGCCGAGGGTGCTCAGGTCGCGATCAATGGGCGGGCACCCGGCACGCTGCAGCTGGCGGGCAACGGCCGCATCGACTACATCGGTCACGGGCCCAATTCTCCCATCCACCTGTCCGG
>Ga0208263_100027_pt1 | contig 73870 bp, 104 predicted proteins | sample LakWasMet28_LOW6_2_FD_183872 | JGI IMG/M metagenome (GOLD analysis project Ga0208263, IMG submission 183872) | Freshwater sediment methanotrophic microbial communities from Lake Washington under simulated oxygen tension - Sediment Metagenome... | ecosystem: Environmental > Aquatic > Freshwater >... | reverse complement strand
CGCGACGTGCGCCTCGGAGACGCGCGACCCATCCAGGAGCAGCACCTGCGGCTGTCCTTCGTCGCGGGTCGACGGCAGGTGGCGGGCTTCTTCCGCGACGGCGTCTCGGCGCGAGCCCGGGGAGAACTCCCGGCGGCGCAGTCGAGGGTCGACGTGGTGGGCATCCTGCGCGCCGATCCGTGGACCGGGCCCGACGCGGTGCAGCTCGACGTCCGCTCGGTCAGCCCGGCGCGGTAGAGGCTGGAGTTCGGAGTACGAGCGCGAGGCCGTCAGCGAGGAGTCCCCGGTACGAGCGCGAGGCCGTCATCAACCCGAGCCAGACCCTGAGCGTCAGCGAGGGGGAGAGCCCTCTACCGTCGGCAGCGCGGTCCTCCGAACGCTGCGTTTTTCGCGGGAATCACCGGAGATTCCGGACGCGGACTGACGACGGTAGAGGGCTCTCCCCCTCGCTGACGCTCAGGGTCTGGCTCGGGTTGATGACGGCCTCGCGCTCGTACCGGGGACTCCTCGCTGACGGCCTCGCGCTCGTACCGGGGACTCCTCGCTGACGGCCTCGCGCTCGTACCGGGGACTCCTCGCTGACGGCCTCGCGCTCGTACTCCAGACGTCAGGGGAAAGGCGGAGGGAGAGCCCTTACTGGAAGTTCTGCACCGCGGTCGTCGCGCCGCCGCTGGTGAAGTAGCCGCACGCGACGCGGGTGAAGCGCGTCGACGACATGTTGAGGTAGTGCCCGTGCGGCGGAGGACCGTAGAAGTCCCCGGGGCCCTCGTCCCACATCTGTTGAAGGCAGCCCGACAGCGTGGAGGCGACGCTCCCCCAGCCGAGCCAGCCGGGGCACTCGTTCTGCCCCGATCCCGAGTTGCAGAGACGCATCCGGAAGCCGTTGTGGGCGGTGCGCGTCTGCTGGTCGATCATCGCCTGGCTGTCGGCGCACTCCTCGCCGTCGGTCCATCGTTGAAGCGGCGGGAGGCACTGGCACTCCCGGCGAAACTGGTTGATGCGGTCGACGCAGTCCTGGCGGTCATCGCCCGTGGAGGGCGGCACCGGCGGTCGGCACCCTGCGATGGGCGTCGCCAACGGACCGGCCGCGCACGCCGCCGGGACACCGACGTCCACCGGGGCGACCACGTCGCGAGCGGGGGTACCTGCGTCCCGAGGGGGTGTGCCGGTGTCCACGCGGATGGTCCGTACGCGATGCGAGATCCCCATCCCTTCGGATGCGCCGCGTCGCTTGCGAGCCATGACGCCGTGTGGTGGGCGCCGCTGCCAGAGCCCCCGCGTCCCGCCAGCGCTGCCACTCCTTCGCAGCCTCCACGGGCGTCGCGCTACCGTGCGCCGCGATGGACGACACCACTGCGCTCGATCGCATGCGCGCCGTCGAGGCCCGCTACCTCTCGCTCTCCGGGAGCGCTGACACCACCGCCGTTCGCGCCGGCGTCGAGCGCCTCCGTGCGCAACTCGCCGAGACTCGCACTCGCGAGCGCGATCAGGTCTTCACTGTCTCGATCCCGGACCCCTGCGGCCGCTCGGTCTTCATCGCGCTCTGCCGCCGCTATGGCCTCGATCCCCATCGCCACGCCCGCCAGCGGCGCTCCACGGTCGTCGTCGCGGCGCCGCCGTCCTTCTACGATCGGGTGCTCTGGCCCGAGTTCCAGGCCCTCACGGATGTGCTCTACGAGCACTTCCTCTCCATCACCATGCGCGCGCTCGACGACGTCCTCATGACCGGCGGCGACGAGGCCATCACGATCGATCGCCACGACGACCCGTGAATCCCTCGTCGCCGATCAGGCCGCGTTCGCGAGCGCCTTCATCCTCTCGGCGTAGGCACGTGGCGTGAGCGCCCCCAGCCCGCCGTGGCTCGTCGTGCGCAGCGCCTCCAGCGTGTCGAGCAGGTAGCGCCGCGGATCGAGTCCGTGCAGCCGACAGCTCATCGTCAGGCTCCACAGCACGCAGCCGCGGCGCGCGCCCCCGAAGGTCCCTCGGAAGATCCACGCCTTCCTCCCGACGACGAGGTGTCTCAGCAGCCTCTCGCTCTCGTTGTTCGTCCAAGGCACACGGCCGTCGTGGAGGAATCGCGTGAGTCCCTTCCAGTGTCGGAGGGCGTAGTCGAAGGCCTCCGCCATCGGACTGCGCGGACCGAGCTTCGGCCTCTCCTCGACGAGCCAGGCGTGGAAGCGCTCGAAGCGCGGGCCGAGCACCCGCTCCCGCTCGCCGCGGCGCGCGAGCGGGTCCATCGCCGCGGTGCGCCGCTCCTCGATCGCGACCTCGCGGTAGAAGGCGAGCGCGACGTCGGCGCGAGCGCGGTCGGTCCCTCGGGCGTCGTAGAAGCCCCGGCGCGCGTGGGCGTTGCAGAGCGCGAGGTCGATTCTCATCGAGGCGGCCACCGTGCCCGTGTGCACCGTGGCGGCGTCGCCGACCACCACGCCGCCGAAGCCCTCCATGCCTTCGAGCACGCTCGGGGCGTCGGCGGCGCGCAGCGCGCGGTAGACCACGTGCCCGGCCCCGTGGCGCACGTACACCGTGCGGCGGGCGCAGTGCGGGCGCGCGAGGATCTTCACCCCGGTGCCGTCGATGCCCAGCACGGCGTCGCTGCCGAGCAGCTCGCGCTCCATCCGATCGACCACCGGGCGAAGCGCGTCCGAGACCCGCGCGGCGACGCGAGCGAGCGTGCTGCGGTCGATGGTGAGGCCCTCGCGCAGGAAGATCCCCGCCATGCGGTGGAAGGGCAGGTGATCGGCGTAGTGCATCACGGCGATGTCCACCGCGAGGCTCGCGCCCACGGCCCCAGCGCCCGTGGCGGGCGGCTCCTCGGCGGGCGCGATCTGCACCCCGCCCTGCTTGCAGCCCGCGCAGGCCATCTTGCGCCGGTGGGTGACGATTCGCAGGTAGCGCGCGGGCTCCCGCTCGGTCACCTCGCGCCGCTCCTCGCCGATCACCGCGAGCGCCTCGCCGCAGCACGCGCACGTGGTCCGCTCGGGGTCGAGGTAGACGTGCTTCTCGGTCACGCACGTGGGGTCGAGCGCGAGGCGGGCGCGGCGGCGGCGGGAGACGACGTCGCGCTCGTGCGCCTTCACGCGGCGCTTCGCGACGGGCTCCTCGGGGGCGGTGTCGTTGCTCGGCGCGAGGTCCACGCCGGGCAGCACGAGCGCCTCGGGATCGACGCGCTCGCGGCGGTCGCCGAAGACGATCTTCTGCAGACGCGCGAGCTCGAAGGCCTTGCGCTCGAGCTCCACGCGCAGGTCGCGGATCGTGGCGTCGCGCGCTGCGAGCAGGACCTCCTGGGCGGCGATGTGGCCCTGGAGGAGCGCCACGATCACGATCGCCTCGTCGCCCTGCATGCCCGCTCCAACGCAGCGGTCGGGGAGAGAATTCCGAGGCGGGGACGATTTCGTCAGCGGCGGGGAGTGCCGGCGAGGACGAGCGCGAGCTCACGCGGCTCGATGCGCACCGAGCGGTCGCCCGCGAGCACGGCGGCGGGTAGGTGGAAGCGGCCGGCGTCGAGTCTCTTGTAAAGAATCACGAGTCCAGAGCCGTCGTGGAAAAGTAGTTTGCAGCGCGAGCCGTCGCGGTTGACGAAGAGGACGATGGCGCTGCGCAGGGCGTCGAGCCCGAGCTGCTCGCGGGCGATGGCGATGAGCACGTCGAAGGAGCGGCGGAAGTCCACCGGGTCGAGCGCCGCGTAGAGCGGTCGGGTGGCAGGCAGCAGGATCACGACGCCCCCAGCGCGCCGACCCAGGCGCGGAGGGTCGCCGCGGGCAGGGTGGCCGGGAAGCGCAGTCGGCGCCCGTCGGGGAACACCACCTCGCAGGCGGGCTCGACCTCCACGGTGATGGGCACCAGGCGCGGGGTCGCCGCGGCGGGCTCCTGCGCGCTCGGCGGGAAGCGTCGCCGCCAGCGGTAGAGGGTGTCGGGTTTGAGGCCGTGCTCGCGGGCGTAGGCAGGCACGGTCTGGCCACTACGGGCCAGGGCTTCGACGTGGCGACGACAGAGCTCGTCGGGCGTCACCGGGGAGGGTTTGGGTGGTCGCATAACCGCGAGCGTCCCAGGTCCCCGCAACGGCTACTGCCATGGGGATTGCGCACCGCGTACAGGAAGACCGCCACCGCGTAGACCTGGCGCGCCTCGAGCGGCACCGCGTCGCACCGCAGCAGGCGGTCGAACTCGGAGGGATAGAGGAACTGCTTGCCCTTGCGGGCCCCGCGGTCGGGCGGAGCGACGTTCTCGGTGGGGTCTCCCTGCAGCGCCCGCACCCGCAGCGCCCGCGGCTTGCCGTGCGCGGCGTCGTGGAAGAGCTTGGACAGCAGCGACCAGACGTTGAGCGCCGTCTTCCAGGAGAGCTTCTCCTCGAGCACCTGGTCGTCGAGCCACTCGGAGACGGTCTCGATCTGCGATCGCTGCACGTGCACCATGGCGATCCCCCCGAGGCGCGGCCAGACCCAGGTGCGCAGCCGCGCGTCGTCCGCGCGCACGCTCTTCCAGCCGCGGCGGGCGCGCTCCTCGGACCAGCGCTTCGACCAGCCCTTCACGGTCTCCAGGCCTCCGGGGGTCTTGTCGGGGATCTCATCCCACGGCCGGGCCCGCGCCGTCGGGAGGGCCTCCGCCGGCGGGGAGAGGCGACCCGCGCGGGCGAGGGCGTTGAGCTGCAGCGCCCGGGCGCGGGCGGCGGCCTCCGAGCGGACCTCGCCCGCGTCGAGCCGGAACCAGTGCCGCTCGCGCTTCGGGCGCGTGGGTCCCTTCGGGAACGTCACGGCCGCGCGCCAGTACCCGGGCACCCCCTCCCGGGCGACCCACTCCACCGTCCCGCAGCTGATCCGCCTGCCCATGGCCCCTCTGATCCTAGGAGAGCTTCGCGCCGTTGTTGGCGATGATCGCGGCGAGACCGGGGTCGACGGCCGTGACGGGGCCCGGCTTGGAGGGCCGCGCCGCGCTGGGGCGGGACGCGATCCAGGCCTCCACATCCTCGCGTTTCGCCACGATTCGCCGCCCGAGCTTGCGGGTCACGAACTCGCCCTTGCGGGCGGCCTCGAGGAACGACCGGCGGGACATCCCCGGCGGGAGGTTGTCCTGGTCGAAGGTGGTCTCGGGGGAGCTCTCGAGGAGCTTGCGCGCGATGCGCCCGGCGAGGTCGTCGAGCTGCTCGTCGGTGAGCACCACCTGCAGCGACGCGGCGCGGGCGTTCATCGGGCGCCTCCCGGGTCCCCGAACTCCCGCGCCAGCGCTCGGCGCAGCACCCGCGCGAGACGGCGCAGCAGCCGGTCGATGTCCCGACGCACCTGGCGCTCGACGCGCCGTCGCTGCCGGAGGTTTCCGGGCTTCGTGTCCCGGGCGCTCACGCGGCAGCTCCCGTCTCGAGGTGGCGCCCGGCGGCGGGTGCGACTGGCGCGAGCTCGACCGCCTCGAGGGGCCGCGCCAGCGCTTCGCAGGCGACCCCGCGCGCGGGCGTCAGGCTGTCGAAGTCGAGGCCGAAGAGCTCGACCACGCGGCGCCGCCCCCCGTCGTCGTAGAAGGGCGCGAAGAGGCGGACGCACCCGCAGCGGGCGCACTCCTGGCTGTAGCCGGTGACCGGCCCGGGGCCCTCGAGGAGCTCGCTCTCACCCGCGCGGCGCGAGCCCGCGAAGAACCACCAGCGCGACAGGCGCGGGGTCACGCTCACCCACTCGTGCGCCGGGCCCCTGGGGCGCTTCGATGCGCTCATTGGAATCCTCCGTCGAGGTCGGGTGCATCCCAGGTGCATCCGTCGATGCTGGCCGCGTCGAGGTCGAGGCCTGCGGCGGCACGCGCGGCGCGTCGCAGGGCGCGGAGCTGGCCGTTGCGGCGCAGCACGGCGAGCGCCGCGGCGCGGGCGGCGGGCGCGCGGCGCTGGAGGAGCTCAGCCTCGGCCTCGAGGGCGAGCGCGAGGTGCGCGCGGACGGCGACATCGAGCGCGAGGTGCGCCGCAACGGGGAACGCGCCAGCCATCAGCGCCTCCCTCCGGTGGGCGACTTCCCGGCCCCGAGTCGCTCGGCCGTGACGATCTGCAGCGCGAGCTCGAGGTCGGCATCGTCGATGCGCCGCGGCGTCACGCCCGCCTTCGCTGCGGCCGCGATCGCGGCAGCCAGGCGCGGGTCCGCCGGGTCGACCGGACCGACGTAGGTGTTCGGGCGGAAGGAGCCGCCGCTCGCGCTGCCAAGGCCGCCCTTCATCGGGTTGAACGCGGGCAGCGTGCCGAGCCGCTTGCTGCCGCCGCGGCCGCAGTACTCGTCGTCGCTGAACACCAGCACAGCGCCCTTCTCGGGCTTCGGGAGAGCCTTCGGCCGGGAGGCCTTCGCGGTCATCGAGGCCTTCGCCGGCGGCGAGGCGGGCGCCTCCGGAGCGGGCGCCGGGCGCAGCGGGGAGGCCTCTTCGAAGAGCGCGACCTGGCGCTCGTCTCCGGGCTCCGTGGGCGGGCGCAGCGCGACGAGGGACACGAGCGGCCGGTCGATCCCCGGCGCGGAGAAGACGGCGCGCGCCTCCGCGTGATCCCAGGTGAGGGTGAGCGTCCCGGCGGGCTCGCGCAGGAGCGGGCGCACGAGCTGCTCGAAGAGGTTGGGGCGGCGGGCGCTCATCGGGAGGCCTCGCTTCCGACGGAGAGCCCGCACGCCCCGGGCATCGCCACGGCGAGCTGGCGTCGGCGCGCCAGCCCAGCGAGCTCGTCCGCGCGGACGTTCCCAGGGATCTTCGCGTGGCCCTTCACCCACTCGAAGCGGACGACCCGCTCCTCCATCGCGAGGCGGATCAGGTGGATCAACCGCGCGTTGCGCTGGCCGCGCTGGGGCCCGTAGGGCGCCGTGAGGACGCCGATGGAGTACTCCGAGTCGCTCCGGATGATGAGCGGCCGGTCGCGCCACTCGTCGGTGATCGCGAGGGCGATGCGGATGCCGCTCAGCTCGGCGTGGTTGTTGGTCCCGAGCCCGAGCGCGCGGGAGGCCTCCAGCACGATCAGCTCGCCGTCGTAGACCACGACGCCCGCGCCGCAGGGACGGTGCGCGACGGTGCCCGAGCCGTCGGTGTAGGCCACGAGGTTAGCCACGGGGCACCTCCTGCAGGAGCAGCCGCGCGACCTGGCGCCGGAGCAGCTCCAGGTTCTCATCCGGGGTGAGCGCCGCCACGGCCGCATCGAACGTGCGGCGTGCGGCCATGAAGGCCTCGCCCGCCGCGGCCATCCGCTCGCCGAGGGTGAGTGCGCGCTCGACCGGGTCGTTGTCTCGGGGCGCGCAGTACTCGCACGGGATGGTGCCGCCCGTGGCGCCGAGCAGCAGCACCCGGCGGCACCCCGAACAGCGCTCCGCGGGCGGCGGGACCAGCGTGAGCACCGCGGCGGTTGAGGCGGTGGGCGCCGCGGGCGCGACGATCGCATCGAGGGCGGCGAGCGGGGGTCGCTCGTCGCGCAAGCAGGTCACGCAGAGGCAGCCCTCGGGATGCAGGGAGCGCGGGCTCACGACGCACGCCTCCCCGCGACGGTGGCATCGGAGACGTGGTGTAGGTGCACCAGGTCCACTCGGCCGGCCGAGACCCAGAGGGCAGAGAGCCCCGCGCGCGGGTGGCGCCCGAGCTCGGCGATGAGGCGGCGCGCGGCGCCCGAGGGCAGGCGCTCGCAGAGTTCCTCCTCGCGCCCGAGGGCGAGGGCGGTCACCTCGTCGGGGTCACCCGCGAGGGGCACCGTGAGGGCGGCGGACACGTCCCGCCGGAACCCGACCAGCACCACCATCTGCCCCACGGCGAGACCGCGGGCGCGCACGGTGGGGAGGATCAACCCCTCGAGCTGGCCGATCACCCACCCGCGGGCCTGCTCTCCGGGCGACGGGAGCGCCCGGCGCAGGCCGAAGGCGACGGGGCCGACGACGGGCGCGCGGCGCCTCCCCCAGCGGGGCGCGGGGGTGTCGCGTCCCTCGCGCTCGGCCCGCTCCTCCGCCTCCAGCGACGGCGCGCGCGCAGGGGCCGGGTCGGCGAGCTCGCCCCCGGTGAGCGGGCGGCGCGGGACCGAGTGGCTCGCGTGCGCGCAGGCCGTGCACTGCCCCGGGCGCCACCAGGCGCAGCCGCGGGCGCACCCGAACACGTCGGTGCCGCCGCACACCCAGCAGCGTGTCGCGCCGTCGGGGATCTCGGCGAGCGCCTCGCGGGGCAGGAGCGCGAGCACCCGGAGGACACGGTGGTGCAGCTCGCCCCCGGCCTCCATCGAGCGTCGCGTCTCGACGCGCGGACCCTGCACGTAGAAGTCGAGCGGGAGCGCATGGAGCGCCCGGCGCGTCTCGGCGGAGAGCGCGTCGTGCGTGGGGGCGAGCAGCGCGAGGGTGATGCGCCGGCGTGAACGGAGCGCGACGTTGCGCGGGGCCGTCGCCGTCGCGGTCGAGCTCGACACCGCGTCGACCTCCGGGGCGGCCGTGCACAGCGTGAGGAGCCCGGGCGCCGTCGCCGTCATGGGGCGCGCCCGCAGCCAGGCGCGGAGGTTCACGGCGAGCACGCAGGCGGCCTCGATGCCGAGCGCCGCGGCCATCAGGTAGAGGACGATCATGACGCCCTCCGGGTGGCCGACGCGGGAACGTCCAGCGGCAGCAGCGCGCGCACCTCCGCGGGGAGCGCGGCGAGCGCGGCGCTCCGTGTGCGCCAGATCGCCATCCCCACGGCTTCGACGCGGGCGCGCACCGAGGCGTCGCGCTGGCGGGCGGCGAGGAGCCCCAGGGACCGCACGAGGCGCTTCACGTTGCCCTGGGCGAGCTCGACGTCGAGGAGCCTCGGCTCGTCGGGGGCCCAGGTCACCTCCGCGCGCACGGCCGAGAGCTCGGCGGCGAGGTCCTCGGGGAGCACGAACGGCTCGATGCAGCGCGCCAGGAAGGTCGCGAGGATGTCGTGCGAGAGGTCCCGCCCGAGGGCCGAGGGGGGCCACTGCGTCGGAGGGGCGAGGCGGGTCGTTGCACGGCGCACCGTCACCTGCCAGCGGGAGGCCTCGCTGCGCTCGATGCGGACGGTGGCGCCGTCGGCGCGGGTGTGCGCGCGGAGGGTGGTCCAGGTGCTCACGCCGCACGCTCCTCGGCGCCGCCCGCGGCCGCGGCGCTCTGGGCGTCGGCCTCGGCGATCGCCTTCTTCAGCCACACGCGGGCGTTGCTCATCCGGCCGACGCGCTCCACGTGGTCGCAGAGGTCGCGGAAGGCCTTGGTGCGGGTCTCGTGGTCGAGCTCCCCGAGCGCGGCGCGGTGCTGCCGGAAGACGGCCACCGCCTCGCCGGGCAGCTCGATCGACTGCACGCGGGCGTAGAAGGCGGCGAGCGGCGTCGGGGCCTCGTCGCCCTCGTGGGGCAGCGGGTCGTTGGCGGGCTCCTCGCGCACCTCGGCGACGGCGGGGGTGGCCGCAGACGCCGAGGCCGCATCGGCCGCGTCGAGCGCGCGCTTGATCTCACGGCGTAGAAAGTCCTCGGCGGCCGTGAGCGAGCGCAGGCCCGCGGGGCCCACCTTCGACACGCGCCGGGCGAGCGCCTTCTTGAGGGTGATCCGCTCGCGGTCCTTCGCCTGGGAGAGCGTCGCGCGGTGCTCCACCCAGAGGGCGACGGCAGCCTCCGGCGAGGCCACCGCACCGGCCAGAGCCAGCAGCGCCACGACCGCGGGCGAGACGGGCTCCACGGACGCGGCGGGCGTTGCCGTCGGCGAGGGGGGCGGGACGTCCCTGGACGCCTCGGGACGTCCCGAGACGTCTGGGAGCGTCTCCGCGCGCAGGTCCGCGTTGAGGTCGATGGAGGGCTCCGCGTGGGCCTCCTCTCGCTCCTCGCGCGCACCCTGGGGGATGCTCTCGACCTCCAGCTCGTCGAGCACCCCGAGGCCGAGGAGCGAGAGCGTCGCCCTCCTCTTCGCCTTGGTCTCGACCTTCATGAGCACCGTCTCGAGGTCGCGCAGCGGCACCGTCGCCGTCGCCGTCTCGAAGCGGCCGCCAGGCAGCGAGGCCTTGCACACCGCGTAGACCAGCTTGGTGCCCGCGAGGTCGATCACCTTCGGGCCGTCGATGATCTCGCGGGTGACGCGATGCATCGCCGCGAGCTGGTCGGTCGCCCCGCGCGTTGCGTAGAGGATCTCCTTGCCGTTGAGCCGCAGGAAGGCGAAGGGCTGCGCGTGGGGGTTGAGCCCGAGGCCCTCGCACATCTGCGTGTAGAACGCGGCGCGCTCGGCCGGCCCCAGGCCCGAGAGGTCCCCGCGCAGCACGATGGAGTCGAGCGCACGGGCGCCCGTGCGGGCGTCGAGGTCGTAGGTGGCGCGCTCAGCGCTGGAGGGCGTCGGAGGGGCGCTCACGAGCAGGCTCCCGGCGCGGCGGCCATCTCGACGAGCGCGACGTCCTCATCGCCGTCGGTCTCCGGTGCGTAGAGCGAGCGGTACCCGGCGAGGACGGCCTCGTCGTTCCGGGCGCCCCAGGCGCGCACCATCGCAACGGTGACTCGGTCGGCGCCGCGCCGGAGCAGCTCCTGCTCGATGACTCCCGCGAGCTCGCGAAGGTTCGTGTCGACGATCGCGGCGGCGGCGAGGTGACCGTCCCGGCGAAGGTCGTCGGCGAGCTGCGCGAGGGCCTCGCCCTCGGTCGTGGGGGCCTTCACGACGCGGCTCCGATCTCGTCGGCGACGCGGGCGACCTCGGTGGACGGGACGCCGGCGGCGCGGCCGAGGCGCTTCACCGTGCGCCGGAGCACCGGACGGCCGCCCTCGGCCGCCATCACGAAGAGGTTCTGCCAGTCGGCCCGGGCCTCCGCGGCGTAGAGCGTGCGGCGGGGGCTCACGCGGCCCTCACAGCGGCGGGGGCCGCGGTGGTGCGGACGGTCGGGGCGTACACCGCGGCGAGCGCCGGGTGCGCGGCGAGGCAGTCGGGGCAGACCCAGACGTCGTCCGAGCGAACGGCGCCGTCGGCGAGGGCCAGCGTCTCCCCGACGGGTCCGGGGAGCATGGTGATGGGCTCCGCGCAGCGCTCGCAGGTGGGCGCGTCCTGCCGGGCGGAGACGGCCGCGAGCCAGGCCTCGGGGGCCACGCCGTCGAGGGTGGCGAGGCGGGCGACCGCGCGGTCCGCGTCGGAGGCGGCCATCGCGTGGCAGGCGTCCATCGCGGCGAGGGTCGCGGGGTGCTCGTGCGGGGCGGCGAGGGGCAGGTAGAGGCGGAAGAGCTCGGCGGCGGTCAGCCAGGCGAGCGTCGCTTCGCGGAGCTGCGAGGCGGTCTCGGGCAGCGCGAAGGCCGCGAGGGTCAGGGCCAGGGAGAAGCGGACCAGGTCCGCGGCGTCGAAGAGCGGGGTGTTGTTGGGGGTGCGGTCGTCCATGAGTCCTCCGTAGTCGGCTAGTCACCGAGCCGACTAGCAGGATGGACGCGGCCAGTTGACTAGTCAACAGGGGCGAGTGTTTTTCTCGCCGGGGCCGATAGGACCGGACGTGCAGGGCTGCGATGTCCGCTGGGTCTACGCGGTCTTCTTGGCGACGCCGGACTCGACCTGCACGTCTCGCGATTCGTGCGGGGCGAGCTGCGCTGCGTCCGCGGCGAAGAGCCGGGCCAGGGTCTCTGAGGCGATCCGCGCGCCTGCCATGTCACCTGCGCGGCTGAGTTCGCCCACGGCCTTCGAGAGGGAGTCGATCAGGTCCTGGCGAGCCGCGCTGATGCGCGGGGGCTGGATCGTCGGGGTTGTCGATGGCTTTGTTGATCGCGCGGGGGAGCCGCCGCTCCGAGGGTTCTCGGCCGCGGTCTGATCATCCGTGGGCGGAGGGGTCCACGGGTCGTCGATGGTCCCGATGCCTCGCTGTATCCAAAGGGCCGACACATTCGCGGCCTTCGCGATCTTCTCGATCGTGGACGCTTTCGGCTCTCCCTCGGGATGCCCGACGATCCAGTCGATGGCGCTGGGCGAGAGGCCGCACTTTCGAGCCGCCTCGCGCTGCTTCCAACCCATGCGGTCGAGCACCTCCTGAATCCTGCTGGCTACCGAGCCCACGGCCGGAGGGTAACCGGGTTGACTAGCCGCATCGACGCTCAAACAGAACCCCACTCTTGACTAGTAAACTGGCCGCGTCCAATCTGCTGGCCATGCGCACCCCCGGCGAACGACTGAAGTGGGCCCTGTTCGAGGTTGGCGGCCTCTCGCTGCGGAGGTGCGACGCGCTCGTCGGCAAGACGCCCGGGCACCTCCAGGCGATCGCCTCCGGGACCATCCGGGAGCCGCGCGCGAGCACGCTCGCGAAGTACGCGACGCTCGGGAGCCTGAGCCTGGAGTGGGTGTTGACGGGTCGCGGGGACGCTCCGAGCGAGGAGCAGATCCGGCAGAGCATCGCCGGCGCCAAGGCCCCGAAGAAGCGAGGTGCGCGCAAGCCGCCCGTGCGAGGCCCCGGCGCACGCCGCGCCGCGCCCGCGACACCTGAGCAGCTCGCAACTGGTTGAGCGTCGACCTATGGGGACCACGTCGCGCTTCTACCGCCCAGAGCTCCCTCCCGCGAGATTGGCGCAGCCCGCGCGGCGCGGGCTCGAGCCGAGCGCCCACCCTCCGGCGGAGGCGCGTCCATGATCGACCCCTCGCTCGTCCAACTCGCCGACGGCCCGCACCGCACCTACGCCCGCCGCACCGGGGAGGCTCGCGGCAGGGTCACTGTCGAGCTGTGCGGCGACCGAGAGCTGGTGTTCGACGCGACGACAGGGCGCCTGGTCACCCCGCGCGGCCACCGTCCGCCCTATCGGCTGGTGATCGGGGATCGCCTCGTCGAGACGGCCCCGGCGCCCGAGGAGCTCGCCGCGCCATGAGCTTCTTCACCCGCACCCTGCGCCCGCTCCGCGGCTCCGTGCGTGTTCGCCTCGAGGGCGCCGCCGCGCCGCCAGCACCCGTCGCCGCCCCACCGCCCGCGTCCCGCTCCGGCATCACCCGCACGCCGCACCGCCGCGTCGCCTTGGACGCCGCGGCGCAGATCCGCGCCACCGATGCGCCCGACCCACGGCCGCGCTGCGCCGAGAAGTGGTGCCGCCAACACGTCGCGGGCGTCGGCCAGCGCTGCGAGGCCCACCAGGACGATGTGCCATGAGCGCAGCGCGCCAGCTCCCGCTGCTCGACGTGGACGTTCCGGCCCCGGCCCCGGTCGAGCTCGACGACGACGCGCCGCGGATCACGGCGGAGGAGCTCGCCACCTTCGAGGCCTGGCGCCGCGCCCACCCGCCCGCGCCCTCGATGGCGCACACCGAGCACGCCGAGTGGATGGCCTTCCAGGCCGCGCGCCTGCTCACCGCGCTGCGCGCAGCCCCTGCTACCGGGGGTGCTCCCCCCGCGACTTCGACGGAGCGTGACCCGTGAACTTCCACCCTCCCGTACGCCTCGCGCGCAGCGCAGAGTTCCTCGCCCTGGACTGTATGCAGCGCCACATCTTCCGGCCGCTCTGGGTGCGCGGGGAGGAGCGGCGCTGGCCGACGGACCGCACCGCCACGGCCGACGACCGGCTCTTCTGGGAGCTCGAGGCGATTGGCGTCCTCGTAGGCCCCGGCGCGCGCGCGGTCTTCGAACTCGCGCTCGGGGCCTTCCTCCGGTCGGGCGCGATGCAGCGCGACGTGGAGGACCTGGTGCTCCCCATCCTCTCCGGGGACACCGCGAAGGAGCAGCCCGCGGCGGCCACCCTCCGCAAGCGCCGCCAGCGCGAGCGGGAGCGGGCGAAGGGCGGGGGCGGATCGAGCGGAGGGGGAGGGGGGGAGGGGGACGAGGTGGCGCGTGACATGGGGCGTGACATCCATCCGATGTCACGCGGCGAGGTCACGCCCCTCGACCGGGACCTGGGGCGTGACCGTCCTGTGGACTCGGGGCGTGACGTCACGCCGCCGCCCGCATCTCCGGAGAGAAGAGAGGAGAGAACCTTCTCCTCTTCTCTTTCCGAGAATCCGAGCGTCTCGGACGAATCTCAGGTGACAGACACCGCGCGCGTGCCCGAGGGCGCACCGACGGCGCCGGTCACGCGTCCTGTCACGCCCCAGGTCACGCTCTCGACGCTCACCGAGGAGGAGGTGTTCGGGGTCCTCGAGCGCGACGCCGGCGGCCGCATCGGGTTGCACCCGCGGTCGCTCCGGCCCCGGCTGCTCGCGCGCCTCGCCGAGGAGGGGGTCACGCGCGAGCAGCTCGCGGTGATGGCGCGCCTCGCCCGCGAGCGCACGCTCTACCTCCAGGACAAGCACGCGGTGATCGACCTGGCGCTCCTGGTCGGCACGCGCGACGGCGAGGCGAAGGTCCTGGGCTCGTGGATCAACGCCACGCACCGGGCCATCGCCCGAGCGCGGGAGGACACCGAGCGCGAGGCCCAGCGGCGGCGAGACCTCGCGCCGAGGTCTGTCGACTTACCGTGGCCTGTAAAGATCCAGGGGCCACCGCCGCTCGCCCAGGCGGCGCAGGGCGGCGCCGGGCCGCGGGTGCCGTACCTCGCGCAACGGCGCCCCGCCGTACCCGGCGGCAGCGAGCTGCAGGTGGTGCCGTTGGGCGAGCCCGAGGGGACCTAATGAACGCCAATCGGTCACTTCCGGTTTTGCCAACAGCCGCGAGGTGGGTATACGGTCCGCTTCCAGTCGCTGCGCCTGGTCGCGCGCGCTGGAGAATCCCAATGAACGAAGGTATTTTCGACGACAAGCCTTCTCCCGTCCCGCCGTCCGAGCCGCCCCGCTCCGAAGGGCCTGGGTGGCCTCTCTGCGTCGAGCGGCAGGTGGCCGTTCGGGACAACGGACCGGCGTTGGCCGCGCTCGGCCTCGATGAGGCGGAGATCCACGACTGGGTACGCCGCGGTGAGCTGCGCCGGGACACCAGCTCGCCGCACTACCCGCGGTGGCACCGGTTCCAGTTAGCGCCGGCCGAGACGATCAGGTGCATGCGCGACACGCTGGTCGGTCGGGGCTGGACCTCATGTGACCTCTACTCGGTCGCGGCGGTTGTCGCACCCGCAGGTGCCTTTGCGCTCTTGGTGTGTACGGGCGACAAGAACACTGGCAACCCCGGCCTGTTCGGGCGCAACCGATACAAGCGGGGCGAGGATTCGCGCGCGGCCTTCGAGTTGCGCCAACTGCAACTCCCGATGGACCTGGACCCGGACGAGGAAGTCGACGGCGGGGAAGCTTTCGACACGATTCCCACGCTCCCGGAGGACGAGCCGCTCAAGGACTTCTGGGTCCTGCTGCGCCGCCGGGAGGGTCGGACTGTGCATCTGGACCTGATCAAGGTGCAGGCCGGCGACCTCAGCGGCTCCGGATACATCGAGAAGTCGCGCATGCGCATCCTGCTCCGCTCCGTCGACCTCGACGTGGCGCTGCTCGAGCCCGTCGCGACCCCCGACGCCATCGACGTGCCCGTCGAGCCGCATCAGCCGCCGGGGCCGCTCGCGGGCGACGTCGCCGACGAGGAGAAGTAGAGCGAACAGCCATGGAAGGGTTCACGCCGACACGCCTTGTCCTCGCGCGCATGCGCCGCGGGCTCCGTCAGCAGGAGCTCGCGGAGCGTTGCGGCGTCGACCCGCGCTCGGTCCGGGCGTGGGAGAAAGGTGAGTGGGAGCCCGACGAGGAGTCGCTCCGGGCCCTCGCGCGGGTCTTACGCTTCCCTCTCTCCTTCTTCAGCGCGCCCTCGCTCGAACCCCTCGACCTGGAGACTGCGAGCTTCCGGTCCCTCACGACTATGCGCGCGGCCCAGCGCGACGCGGTGCATGCCGCGGGGACGTTCACGATCCCGTTGAACGACTGGATCGAGTCGAGGTTCCGACTGCCTGCCGTCGACGTGCCGCACCTGCGCGACCACTTGCCGGAGCTCGCGGCGACGGCGCTGCGCGGACTGTGGAATCTGGGTCAGGGCCCCGCGCCCAACATGGTGCACCTGCTCGAGCTCCACGGGGTGCGCGTCTTCTCGGCGGTCGAGCAGGCCCGGGAGTTCGACGCGTTCTCCTTCTGGCACGATGGCAAGCCGTTTGTAATGCTCAACACCACCAAGAGCGGCGAGCGAGGCCGCTTCGATGCGGCGCACGAGCTGGGGCACCTGGTACTGCACCGCGACGGTGGCGTGCGCAGCCCCGAGTCGGAGCAGCAGGCCGACCGCTTCGCCTCGGCATTCCTCATGCCTCAAGAGGGCCTGCTCGCGAAGAAGCCGCGCGCATTCACGACGCCCACCATCCTCGCGCTCAAGGTGCAGTGGCAGGTCTCGGCAATCGCGATGGCCTACCGCCTCGCTCACCTCGGCGCTGTCACCGACTGGCACTACCGCGAGCTGATGATCGACTTTCAGCGCCGCGGCTGGCGGTCGCTGGAGCCGCATCCGATGCGGCGCGAGACCTCGCAGATCCTGGGCAAGGTCTTCGGCCCGCTTCAGAAGACCGGCGACAGCCCGAGCGCTGCCGCGCGCTCGCTGCACCTTCCTCCCGATGAGGTTCAGCGAATGATTTTCGGCCTCGTGCTGGCGGATCCCGTCCCAGACACGGCAGGCGTACCGCGTGCCCCGAGTGCGCCCGTGCTGAAGCGCCCGAAGCTGCAACTGGTCGGCGGGACGTCGGTCCTGACGTCGGCGAAGGACCGCGGCGGCAAGGCCATGTAGAACGCTGCGATGACCCCGCCGCGGCGACGCACGGCGTCCCTTCGACAGGCGCCGCTCTCCCTCGTCACGCTCGCCATTCAACTCGCCCTGGACGAACTTCACGCGGAGCGCGACGTGCGGCCGCACCCGGGGCCTGTGCGATGCGACGTCGACCGGCGCCGACGCCTCCATCGCCTCGCGGGTACTGGGTGAGCGATCTCCTCGGATCGCTCTCGCGCAACGGGTCGCTCGCCGTCGGGCTCGTTGCGGCGGCGTGGCGTCGGCTCGCGCAACGCCAGGGCGTAGCCTGACCGACCCGCGTCAGCGCCCCTGTCGCACGGGACGTTGACGCGCGTACAATCGCGCCCCATGGCGGACGACTTGTTACCCAGCACGGTAAGCACCGGCGGCGTGGACCCCGCGGAGAGCGCGCGCGCCGGGCGCCTCACAGACGCCTCGCTCGGGCGCCTCGCCGCCGCGCTGGCGCCGCTCGCCGCGATGAACACCGCCGCGGGCGCGCGCTCGCTCTTCCGCGATCCGCGCGAGCTCGTCACGCACGGCGCACCGCCCGAGGAGACGCCGCTCGAGCGCGGGTGCGACTCGGGGGTGATCCGCGAGGCGCGGCGTGTCTGGCAGCGCTGGCTCGTGCTCCCGGCGGAGATCCGCGCGACGCTCCTGTGGGTGGCCGAGCGGTCCGGCGCCGTCGTGCAGGTGGGGGCCTGGTCGCTCGCGATCGGCGAGGCGCTGGGGCCCGCCGACGCCCGCGAGCTGGCCGTCACCTCGGCCGAGCGCGCCGAGGTCGCCGAGCGCCTGAAGGGGCGGCTCCAGAAGGACGCCCGGGGCGGCCTCACGCGCGAGCAGGCGCAGGAGCTCGACCGCGTCACGCAGCGCGAGGCCAGGGCGCGCGCGGCGCACAAGCTCGCCGCGGGGCGCCTCCGGGCGTGGGGCGAGGGCGCGCTCGAGGCGGCCGTTGTCGCCTGGAACGACAATCGCTACGACGCGGCTTGACCCCGAACCATTTTCTCAATCAGGGTCATTTCCGTCGGCAGAGGTGCGCCCGGAGCGCCGTCGACGGGGGTCCGATGGCGCACGAACGACTCGACGCGAAGGCGTACGCGGCTCGCACGGGCCGCAGCCTCGCGTCCACCTACCGCGACTTCGAGCGGCTGCTCGCCCAGCAGTCCAACCCGCGCGTGCTGCGCATCGTCCGCGAGGCCGTGGCGATCGGGAGCAACGCCGTCCGCGAGCGCCTGGTGGTGCTCTGGCCGGTGGGCCCCGAGACCGCCAACGACGACCGCTAGAGAGGTCTCTCATGGACATCAAGAAGGTCATTGCGAAGCTCCCCACGGGCTACGCCGAAGACGCGGCCGGGATGAGCGGCGACCAGCTCCGCGCGGAGGTGATGCGCGCCGAGACCTCGCTCCGGTGGATCGGCCAGGAAATGAAGGCCGACGAGAAGCTCACGAGCGCCCGCGAGCTGGTGAAGGACCTCTCGGCCAGCTACCTCGAGGCCAAGAAGGCCCAGCGCGCCAAGATCGACTACGCGCTGCACGTGCTCGAGGAGCGCGGCGAGCTCGGCGTGGGCGCCCACGCGCCCGACGACCCCGCCTCTCCCTGACCCGCTCCCCCTTCGACCGATCAGACCTCCGCACGACCCCCGGTGACCCTGCTGCTCCTGCGGTTTCGCGGGGCCGGCGGCAGGAACCGCGGCGCCCTCGTGCACGTGCTGAGGTCTGGTCGGTCGGGGCCCCCGAGGACCCATCATGGCGCGCAGACGTACGGCCGAGCAGCTCACCCTCCCCGGCGCCACGCCGGGCTGCCCTCCGGACCCTAGTCTCGACGCCGTGCTCGGGGGCTCCGTCCGTACCGCAACAGGAACTCTCCCAGCGCCCGGTGACCCGGGCGTGCGGGAGCGGGCGGGACGCGCGGCGAAGCGCCACGGCGACGCCCTGGAGGCCTGGATGCGCGCGCAGCTCGCCGCGGCGGTGCTCGCCCTGCGCTTGGTGTGGTGGACGAAGATCGAGGCGCCCGTGGCCCACAAGCGCGTCCGCGAGGGCGACGGCTGGGGGTGGAAGCTGGTCTGGGGCGCGAAGGCCTCGGCCGACTTCGTCGGGTGCGCGGTCGACGGCCGGTGCCTCGCCATCGAGTGCAAGAGCACCGAGGACGGTCGCCTCCCGCGCGCCGACATCCAGCCCCAGCAGGCGGCGCAGCTCGACGCCGTCGCCGACGCCGGCGGCGTGTCGTTGCTCGCGGTGGAGTTCCGGCATCCCGGCCGCGACGCCTGGGGCGCGCGGCAGTACCTGATCCCCTGGCGGCGCGTCCCCTGGACCATCGCCCGCTCGGCGATGGGCCTCGACGAGGCGGACGCCGCCCCGTGGCGGGTGGCCGGCGGCGCGCTCTTCGACCGGCTGCGGGAGCGGTGACCTCGACCCCGACGATTGCTGGGTTGTCATCACAAGCTGATGGGGCAATTCGGACAACGTATTGTGGCGTCACGCAACGGCGCCGCGACTCGCCTTCACCCACTGAGTTTCTCGGGGTCGTCTGGCGTCACGACGAGGGCTCGTCCTGTGACTCCACGGCGCCCGATGGTCGACGCACGCTGAGGTCATGGTCATGGGAGTTGTCCGCTCGATCACCAACGCCCCGGTCGTGCACTTGTCGCGCATCGGGGAGATCCATACCTTCGAGGTCATGGAGAACGAGCTCGACACGCTCGACCGCATCGTCAGCGAGGAGAACCAGGCGCTGGCCTTCGCGAGCGGCGCCGGGACGACGTTCGTTTCGCTGTTGGCGACGGTGTTGACCCTGAGCGCCTTGTCCCCGATCCGCGCGGCCGTGATGGCGGCGCTCCTCGCCGTCTCCGGTCTCGCGACGCTAGTCTTCGGCGTGCAGTGGCTCCGGGTGCGCCGTGAGCGGCCGAAGCTGCTGGCGCGCATCCGGACGCGCGGCCTTCGGCCCGAACCGCAGGCATAGCGAGCGCACCGCGCCGCCGCGCTGACTCATCCCCGCGCGCTGGCGCGGGACGTCTCTGGACGTCTCTGGACGTCTCCGGACGTCCGATCGAGGGAAGTTGAGGTGCGCCATGAAGCGCTGACCTTCGTGCTGCGTGTCCCCGCGATGAGGCGCACTGCCCTCCGCTCCCCACCCTCATCCCCATCGCCCCGCCGCTCGGAGCGCACCCCTCGGTGCGCGCGAACCCCAGCGGCGGGGTCTCAGCTCCCCGAGCTCCGCGAGCTGCACACCCACCGCGTGCCTCCAGCGCGGCGTCTTGGGTGCGCAGCTCGGGGCGCTCACGCCCTCACGCCGGAGACCACGTGCTGAACTACTGCCTCGCTCACCCCGAGCTCTGGCTCCCCCTCGTCGTGATCGCCCTCGCGGGAGCCGGCATCGTCCAGCTCGGTCGCTGGGCGCGCGCCGCGGCGGACGAAGCTCTCGTCGGCTGAGGCCGGACGTCTCGGGACGTCCCGGAGGTTCTCGATGCCCCGCGGCAAGCCGCTCCACCCGAAGCAGCTCGCCGAACTCGCCGAGCTCTACGCCGAGAGCGGCAACGCCTCGGCGGTCGCGCGGGCGCTGCACGTCGAGCCCTCGACGGTCACCCGCGCGCTCGACCGCCTGGGGGAGCAAAAAAGAGCAAAGCTCCAAGCAGACGCTCTCGCCTCGGGACTGCGGGCGGGCCGGGAGGACCTCGACGAGGCCCGCGCCGAGATCGCCAAGCTGCTGCTCTCCGAGCTGCGGGCGGGCAAGGTCGAGCCCGAGCACGTGCAGAAGCTGGGCATGACGCTCGCGCGGATGGTGTCGGGCATGGTGCAGCTCGACCAGCTCGAGCTCCGGCGTCGACAGTCCCGCCTCACCCGCAAGCGGACGCGCGGGGAGATCGCCCTGCTCGCCAAGAAGCTCACCGAGTCCAGCGGTCCGGGCGGAGGCGACCCCATCGACGCGAACGACCCGCGGTGGAAGGCGCTCCAGGAGCAGGTCTACGGCGCCGCGCGCCAGGGCGTGAGCGCGAACGATGGACCAGAGCCCGCCCGACCCGACGGAGATCCTGACGCGGTGGCTCCGGGGTAACTTCCTCGGCTACCAGCTCCGCTGGGCGCTCGACCGCGAGGACTTCGCCCTCGCCCTGAAGGGGCGCCAGCTCGGCTTCACGGACGCGAGCGCGGCCGGCTGCATCCTCGGCGGGTTCCGCGACCGACGCCCGCAGATCGTCCTCTCGGCGGCGCAGGACAACGCCAACGCGCTGCTGGATGCGGTCCGCGCGCACTGCCGCTTCCTCGCCGCGATCGGCTTGCCCGCCGCGGCTGACTTCGAGGTCGACAACGCCGAGGAGATCCGCTGGCGCTCGGGCGGCAGCGTCATCGCCCTCGCGGCCAACCCGCGCACCGCGCGCAGCTTCCACGGCGACCTCTGGCTCGACGAGTTCGCCTACCACCAGGACCCCGAGGCGATGTGGGCCGCCGCCTCGCCCATGGCGACGCGCGGTGACTGGCGCATCCGGGTCATCTCGACGCCCAACGGGGCGCAGGGGCTCTTCTACGAGTGGTGCACGACGCCCCCCCTCGGGTGGCGGATGCACACGGTGTCGCTCACCGACGCCGAGCGCGACGGGCTCAAGGTCGACCGCGCCCGGCTCCTGTCGCTCGTCGGCGGCGACCCGCGCGTCTTCGCCGAGGCCTACCTCTGCAGCTTCCTCGACGCAGACCTGCAGTACTTCCCTGGCGTCCTCGCGGACCGGGCGCGCGACTGGAAGGGCGAGCGCCCTTCGATGGCGGGCGCGGAGGTCTTCGCGGGCCTGGACGTTGGCCGACACCACGACCTCACCGTGTTGACGGTGATCGGCGTCGTGGACGGCGTCGCGTGGGTGATCGGCGTGTTCACCGCGAAGCGCACGAAGTTCAAGCTCCAGCGACGCATGATCGAGCGCGCCCGCGCGGTCTTCGGCTGGACGAAGCTCTGCGTCGACAAGACCGGCATGGGCGAGCAGCTCACCGAGGAGCTGGTCGAGCAGTGGGGTGAGGCCGAGGTCATCCCCGTCGCGTTCACCAACGAGGTGAAGGCCCAGATCGCGACCGGGGCCTTCCGCTGGCTGCGAGACGGGCGCTTCCGGTTCTCGCGCGACGCGCACGGCAGGCAGCTCCACGCCGACACCTGCGCGGTGCGCCGCCAGGTGACGCCCTCGGGCAACATCGTCTTCGTCTCGCCCCGCACCAAGGCGGGCCACGGCGACCACTTCTGGAGCGCGGGACTCGCGCTTCTGGCCGCCTCGGGCCCCGTCACGCCGCGCGGCATGGGCGCCGACCCGGTCTTCCCTGCGGGCTGAACCATGAGGGCTGGGACCATTCCTGAGAGGTTCGCCAACGTCATCGGCTTCGTCGCGGGCTCGCCCGCTCGGCCATCGGACTGCGCGCGTGCCGACACCGCTCTCGAGCGGCTCGCCGCCTCGCCGTGGCTCCGCAGCGACCCCGCCGCCGTCGAGGCGCTCGCCGCGCTGCTCGCGACCGGCAACCGCCGCGCGCTGCTGACCTTCATGCGCGCCGCCGCGCCCATCCCCCCGGTGACGCCGTGAAGTACTCCCTCCTCAACCGCTGCCACGCGGACCTCGCGCCCGTCGCGCTCCAGCGGTACCAGGACCTCTTCGTCGGCGGCGAGGCGTTCCGCGCGCGCATCGACCGCTACCTGGTGCGCAACGACCTCGAGCCGACGCGGGTCTACGCGATGCGGTGTGAGCGCGCGCACTACCTGAACTACGTCGCCAGGATCATCCGGTACTTCGCGGCGGCGCTCTTTCAGCGCCCGCTCACCTTCCGCGCGGAGCCCGCCGCGGACGACTGGTACCTCGGCGAGTTCAAGGAGGACGCCGACGGCGCCGGCACCGACCTCGACGTGGTGCTGAAGGACGCCTTCGTGCGCGCCCTCGTCGGGGGCCGCGCGTACGTCCGCCTCGAGGCCCCGACGGTCGAAGGTCCCGCCCCCGACTCGCTCGCCGAGGCCGAGCGCTCTGGCGCGCGCCGCATGACGCTCGCGAAGGTGCCGACCGAGAACATTCTCAACTGGAAGCGAGCCGAGGACGGCAGCTTCGCGTGGGTGATGGAGCGCGCCTGCCAGAGCGAGCTCCTCGACCCGGGCGACGAGGACCTCACCGTCACCGAGACCTGGACCGCCTGGTACGCGGACGGGACCGTGCGCCGCTGGCAGCTCGTGCGCCGCGCGAAGGACAAGGTCCGCGCCGACACCGACGTGCCGGAGGTCGACGCCCCACGGAGCCCCTGCGGCACCATCCCGATCGTCGAGCTCTGTCTCCCGCCCGAGCTGCACCTGTTGGCGCACATCGCCGACCCGGCGCTCGAGGCCTTCCGCAAGGCCAACGCCCTCTCCTGGGCGATCGACCGCACCTGCTACGCGATGCCGGTCTTCCACCTGAAGGAGGCGAAGAACCCGCCCGTGATGGGCGCCGGCTACTACCTGATGATCGGCGTCGACGAGAAGGTCGAGTGGCCCTCGCCGCCCTCCGCGCCCTTCGAGGTCGTCAAGGGCCTCGTGCAGTCCCTCGTGCAGGAGATCCACCGCGTCGTCGAGCAGATGGCCCTGGCCGTCGACAACAACGCGACGGCGGCCGTCGGGCGCTCGGGCGAGTCCAAGAACGCGGACGGCGCCGCCACGCAGACCGTGCTCCCGAGCTTCGGCGAGCACGTGCGCGACTTCGCCGAGCGGATCTTCGACCTCGTCTCGGCCGCGCGCGGCGACCGGCTCACCTGGTCCGTGCAGGGCATGGACCGCTTCGACCTCGTGGGGCTCCTCGAGCTCATCGAGGCCGCGCTCACCAGCGACCCCCTCCAGATCCCGTCGCCCACGCACCGGCGCGAGGTCCTGAAGAGCGTGTCGCGCGCGCTCCTGCCGAGCGTGCCCGAGGATGTCCGCGCGACGATCGACCGCGAGATCGAGCGGGGCGTGAACGCCGAGGACACGGACGAGGGCATGGAGAAGGGGCGGGGCAAGGTCCCGACTCCGCCGGGCTCCGACCCCGACCCTGACGACCCCGACGACGAGCCCTGACCCATGTTCGAGCAGGGGCCCATCGATGCGCAGGGCCCCGCGCCCGAGCCCTTCCCCCGGCCGCGCCTCACGCACGTCGACGTGGCGCGCGTCGAGCGCGAGCTCGCGGCGACCTCGGCCGAGGTGGCGGGCCTCGCGCGCCCCGCCCTCGACGCGCTCGGGCCCGTGCTGGCGCAGGCCCAGGCCGAGACCGCGCGCGACCTGCGCGCCTGGCTCGACCGGGTGCCGGACGGCGACGCCCGCTACACCGCGCAGGTGCACCGCACGGTGCTCGCGCACCTCGACGGGGCGCTCCACACGATCGAGCGCCTCGACCCCGTGATGGCCGCGGCGCTCGGCGTCGCAGGCGGTCGCGCGGGGCGCCTCGCCGGGAGCCACCTCGTGACGGAGCTCGCCCGCTACTCGGGGCGCTTCGAGCAGTTCCCCGCGCACGTCCCGCTCAACGTCGCCCGCATCCTGGCGACCGGCGAGCGGGAGTTCATCCCGCGCTTCCGCGCCTCGGCCGCCCGGTACGCCGGGCAGGTCGGCACTGACCTCCGCCGCGAGCTCGCCGTCGGCATCGTGCGGCGCGAGTCCGTCTCGCAGCTCACCGACCGCCTGCAGCGCCTCGGCGGCCCGCGCGGCGACGTTGCCCTGCGGGGCGTCGCGGGCGAGCCCGGCGCCCGCGTCGAGCACATCGCCGAGGGCCTCTTCCGCCGCTACCGCTCCTGGGGCGAGCGCATCGTCCGCACGGAGACCCAGCGCGCCTACAACGTCCAGCTCGACGAGGGGCTGCGCCAGGCGCAGCGCCACCTCCCGGACCTCGTGCGTCGGTGGGACGCGAGCCTCGACCTGCGGATCTGCCCGACCTGCCAGGGCCTGCACGGCGCCGTCGCCGAGATCGGCGGCGCCTTCCCAGGCGGCTACACCGAGGCCCCCGCCCACCCCAACTGCCGGTGCCGCGTCGGGGCTTGGCGCCGCGCGTGGAGCGAGATCCTCGCCGAGGCCGAGGGGAGGGTGCCCCCTGTGCCCGAGGTCCTCCCGCCGACCGCACCCCCGGCCCCGCGCCCGACCCCCCGGCCCGCCCCGCGGGTGGCTCTGCCGGTGCCGCCCCCGGTGCCCGCGCCGCTCCCCGTCCCGGCACCCCCGGTGGTGCGCCCGCGGGCGCTGACCTTGCCGCCGCCTCCGATGCCGCCGCCCCCGGCGCCGCCCGCTCCGGTCCCCCGTCCGACGCGGCCCCCGCCGCCCCGGCGTCGGCCCACGCTCCCGCCTCCGCCGCCGGTCACCTTGCGGCCCACGCTCCCGCCGCCCGCTCCGGCGGGACCCCCGGCGATCGCGCCGCCCCCGGTGTTCAAGAAGGTGCCCGAGGCCGAGCGCTGGCTGCGTGCGACCTGGCCCCACGTCACCTGGGATCTGAAGGGCCTGCATCTCGAGGCCGTGAACGAGCTCCTGCCGGAGCTTCACCGCCTCGGGACCGAGTGGCCCCGGGTGCTCGGCCGGCTGAAGTACGTCGGCACCTACCGCACGGTGAAGCACCCGAGCTGGCGCTTCCGCTGGCCGCGCGGCTGCTACGCCCACGCGAGCCGCGACGGCGCGCGCATCGCCCTGAACCCCGCGCACTTCGGCCACCCCGAGGCGATGCGCGCCTCGCTCGCGCACGACGTGGCCAACGGCTTCCACCCGCCGGGCACCGGGCACCTCGCCTCGGTGTTCACGCACGAGTGGGGACACCAGGTCGACAACTGGCTCCAGACCCTCACCGGGAAGTCCTTCCTCGCGGCCTCGCCGGACCCGAGGCTCTCCAACAGCGCGGCGATGCTCTCGGCCTGGCGCACGAAGAACCGGGCCACCGCGGCGCTCTCCCGCTACGCCCTCACCAGCACCGAGGAGGGCTTCGCCGAGGCCTTCGCCTCGCTGCGCTACACGCCGCTCAGCCAGCAGACGGAGTTCACCCAGCAGCTCGGGCGGCTCCTGGCCATGGCGTGCACCTCGCTCTACGATGTGGCCGCGATGCCGTCGTGGTCGACGCTGACGCGGACCGAGCAGTCGAGCGCCCTCGCGCGCTTCGCGGAGATCCTCCGTTCGCTGGGGCTGCCATGACGACCTACGCCGCGCCCGAGTGCATGGAGTGTCGGCACCTGCACCGCGATCCGAACGCGACGACGAACACCTGCGACGCCTTCCCCGGGGGCATCCCCGAGCCGCTGATCCTCGGCCAGCGCCTGCACCGCAAGCCCTACCCGGGCGACCACGGCGTGCGCTTCGAGCCCGCCGCCCCGGCCCCGTCGTCCCGTCCCTGACGCACCGCCTTCCGCGGTGACGCACGCTCCCTCGGCGCGCCCCCACGGCGCACGCGCCGAGGGGAAGCGCGACCTCGTATGCGCCGCACGCGCTCTCTGCGCCCGGAGATCCCCGCAATGCCCACCGAAGAAGAGAAGAGGGCCGCCGAAGAGGCCGCCGCGGCCGAGCTCGAGGCGAAGATCGCGTCCGTGATCGACGCGAAGCTCAACCCCGCGATCACCGGCCACATGAAGCGCCTGGGCGCGCAGCTCGAGAAGACCCTCGGCGAGCAGGTCGCCAAGCTCGCACCCAAGGCCGCCGAGCCGCCCGCGGACCCCGCCTCGGGCGCCAGGCCCGTCGACCCGGAGCTGAAGCTCCTGCGCGAGAAGTTCGAGGCGCTGGAGAAGCAGAACGCCGAGAGCACCGCGCGCGCCAAGACCGTCGAGGAGAAGGCCCGGCGCGACTCGGCGCGCGCCACGGTGCGCGAGCAGCTCGACGCGGCCGGGATCAAGGGCGCCCGGGCGGCGGCCCTGATCGCGCACTTCGAGGCCTCCGGCCAGCTCCGCTTCGACGACGAGGGCCAGCCCGTGTTCGCGGTGAAGCGCGCCCGGCAGAAGGGCGCCGCCGCCGAGGAGCTCACCTACGCGCTCGACGACATCGGGCGCGCGATGGACGACTGGAAGAAGACCCCCGACGCGGCCGAGTTCCTCCCGCCCCCGGCGCCCATCACCCCGGCCAAGCGCCCCGGCGCCCTCCCGGCGCGCGCCCCGTCCGGCGCCGTGAGCGGCGACCGCGCCCCCTCCGAAGGGGAGCTGCTCGACCGCTTCGTCGACGACATGGCCCGGCGCGGCGTCTCGCTCGGCGGCGACTGAGCGCCTCCCAAAGCTCCCTCCACGAGCCCCCTGCGGCTCGCACGTCCCTCCGGCGGCACAGCGCCCGCCGGAGGGAGGCCGTCCCAGCGCGCTGCACGCTCCCTCGCGTCACCGGGGAACCACCTCCGCTCCCATCGAGGCTTGAACCATCATGGCTGATTCTCCGCAGCTTCTCGCGTCCGTCGCGGCCGCGCTCCCGCAGTACTTCAGCGGCCCCGTCCGCAAGCAGATCAACCGCCGCTCGGTGCTCCTGCGCGTCATCCGCGCGGTGCGCGGCTCGGGCAAGAACGTCGGCTTCGACATCGAGGCCGACGGCGCGGTGGCCGAGAACTTCGGCGACGGCGACGACGTCTCGAACTTCGGCAGCGACGCCCTGACCCCGGCCACCCTCGGCTGGGGCCAGGTGCGCTCGAACTTCCGCGTCGGCAACGTCGCGCTGCGCGCCGCGCAGAGCTCGAAGGACGGGATGCGCCTGCTCGCGCGCAACTTCATGAGCTCCGCGGGCAAGCTCGCGTCGCTCGTGAACACGCAGTGCTTCACCGGCACCGGCGCCGCCAACTCCATCGTCGGGCTCACCACGGCGATCCACGACGCCAACATCTACGCGGGCATCAACCGCGCGACGCCCGGCAACGAGTACTGGCGCTCGATGGTGGCGGACTCGGCCGCGGCGCCGCTCTCCCTCGCCATGATCCGGCAGGACATCGGCTCGACGATCTACGACGCCTCGGGCATGGAGCCCGACCTCGCCTTCGTCGGCTCGGCGGCCTACCTGAAGATCGGCGCGCTCTTCCAGGAGACCCGGCGCGACGTGATCCCGGCGACGGAGATCACGACCTCGCGCGGGCGCGTCACGCTCGACGGCGGCATCGGCGCGATCCGCGTCGACAACACCGTGTTCGTGAAGGACAAGGACTGCCCCGCCGGGCAGATCCTCTACATCAACAGCGACGCGATGGAGCTCGAGTACCTCCCGAGCGAGGACGAGGAGGGGGAGGCGGGCACGATGGAGCTCGACGTGGACGACGGCCTCGGGCCGATCCCGCTCGGGCTGAAGTGCTACCCGCTCGCCCGCGTGGGCGCCTCGCGCCGCTTCACGATCGAGGGCGTGCTGCAGCTCAAGCTCACCCAGCCCAACGCCTTCGGCCGGCGCATCAACTTCACCTGATCGCCGCGCCCCGGAGGGGGGGGGCCTCTGTCTCCGGACACGGGCGCCCCCCTCCCGGGGGCTCCTCCCCTCGTCGCCTTCCCTTCTCACCCCTCGTTCATCCCCCCGCACGGAGCATCCGTCATGGCCAGCGTCCGCCATCGCAGTCACTTCCTCGTGGCCCTCATCGCCTCCTTCATCGACAGCGTGAAGCGCGAGGTCTTCACCGACTACGGCGGAGGCGCGGTCACCGGCGCGAGCGCCGCCGAGGGGACGGGCGCCACGGGGCCCGCCACGGCCACCGTCACGGCCCTGCGCATGGTCGGGCACGCCCACTACGAGAACCCGATCGCGGCCGACCTCGTGACCAACGTCGCGACGCTCGACCCCGTGGTGAACGGCGCGCTGGTGATCGCCGCGCAGCCCGACTTCGCCCGCAGGCTCCAGATCCGCATCATCGACGGGGACGCCTCCATCAGCGCGGGCATCCTGACGCTCGTCGCGATCGGCGCGCGCGGGCAGGCGGTCAATCAGGTGGTCCCGCTCACGGGCGGGACGCAGACCGTGGTCACCACCGAGGCCATCGCGCACATCACCAGCGCCACGGTGTCGGCCCTCGCGGGCGCGGTGGCGGGCGACAGCATCAGCATCGGCCCCAGCGACGCCCTGGGCCTGCCCGCGGTCCAGATCCCCACCCCCTCGGGGTTCACCGTGTTCAAGGCCGACCTCGCCTTCGCCGACGAGGCCGTGGGCACCGTGGACGCCGACGCGGGGACGATCATCCCGACCACGGCACCGAACGGCGCGCGCAAGTTCGACTTCTTCTACACCTACGAGATCACCCCCGTGCAGGCGGCCCACACGCACACCGGGCCGAGCCACACCCACGGCGCGGGCACCTTCGCCGCGGGTCCGGTGACGGCGCCGATCCACTTCGACCGGGCGGAGTACGCGGTCACCGCCGCCGCTGCCTCCAGCCTGGAGACCTCGCGGGCGCTGCTGCGGGCCGTCACGATCGCCTACCACACGCACATCAACGACGCGCTCGCGCACCTGGCCGTGGATGCGACCAACATGCTGCCCGAGTCGCTGACGCAGGTGCTCAGCGACATCGACGCGGGCGCACTGAGCGTCCTCGAGACCTACGCCAACGGCCTCAAGGGCTTCTACAACACGCACCGCGCGCAGGCCGGGGTGCACGCGACGGCCGACGCCGGCCACGCGATCACGAGCGCTGACGCGACCGACCAGGGCTCGCTCAACACGCTCCTGAACGAGCTGAAGACCGACCTCAACGCGCACCTGGGCGACGGCCTCGCGACGCCCTCCTGGCGCGTGGTCGACGTCTGATCGGAGACCTGAACCCCAATGCCCCGCTATCACAGCACCGCCACCTGGCCGATCGCGTTCGAGCTCCTCGAGCGCCGCTTCTCCCTTGAGCCGGGCGCCGAGCTCGACTTCCCCGCCGAGCACGCCTGGCTCCTGCGCGCCCGGCAGCTCCCGCTCGCCGAGGGGCCGAGCCCGCTCGGCGCGTCCGCCCCGAAGGCTCGCATCGAGCGCGCCGCGGCGCCGGCGCCCCGCCCCCGACCGCCCGTCGAGCACGACCAGGCCGACACCGACGAGGAGCCCGATGAGGCGGACGAGGCGCCGTGCTCGGTGCCCGACGACGAGGAGGCGGCGCTCGAGGCGTCGCTGGCGCAGGCCGAGAAGGACCTCGCCGGAGGCGGCGCGCGCAAGCCCGGCTCCCGGCGCCCGGGCCGGGGCTAAACCGCCGTGGCCCTCACCGAGGCCCAGAAGGCCGACTGCCGCCTCTACCTCGGGTACGCGCGCGGCCGGGACCTGCACCCGGGGCTCGAGCACCGGCTCGATGCGGGCGTCCTCTCGGCCGAGGAGGAGACGCGGGTCGGGGCGACGCTCACGCTGCTCGGGCAGATCGACGCGAAGCTCCAGTCCGCCGCCCTCGACAACCTGGACCTCGCGCGCGCCGAGGACGTGACCTTCCTCGGGCCTGAGCAGCTCGCCGAGCTGCGGCGCCACGGGCGCTCTCTCGTCGGGCGCCTCGCGATCCTCCTCGAGGTCGACGCCGCGCGCGACTACTTCGACACGAGCGGCGCCGGCAGCGGCATGGGCGGCCTGATCCCGCTGGGGTGATGCAGTGAGCGTCGGCGACGAGGGACAGAACCGACGAACGTTGGTGACTGGCACACCACGTACGACGCGTTCGGTGCGTTTCTCCGGTCCAGCTCGCCGCCTCAAATGTAGCGGCGCCCCACGAGGCGAAGTGCGTCGCCGCCCGCACGAAGCAGGCGGCCGGTAACTCACTGTCTCGCGTGTCGAAGAAAGAGACTGCGCCCTTCTGGAGTGAGAGTTACTGGTCTCTGGCCATAGCGCAATAGGTCGATACCTAGGCCGATTGCACTCTCGCTGGACAGCTCGGGATTATGAATCCATCCGAAGAGGGTGAATTCCCTCAGTGCCGCTTGGGCGACGTCTTCTGGTACTAGTGGTTGCAAGTCATTGCGGTGCCTGCTGATTTCGAGGCTCCTGAAGTATTTTTGTGTGATGGATATGAACTCATCGACCGTCACCTTTGAACCGAGGCGTTTGCCGCAGAAGAGGAACCAGTCAAAGTAGTTCGTTTCGCACGAAACAACTTCGCCGCTCCCGTCAATGCAAGGGATGGAGAGGCTCCTTGTGGCAAGCGGGGGGATGAAGGGCGACGTACCCGCCCCGGCGGCTCGCGCAGACTCAAGTTGGGCGCGGAGCGTCTTCGTCTCCTCAGTCAAGGCCATGATCTGGTTGAGCGCTGTCGTCGCATTGACGGCGTCCGTTCTGCGCACCCAGCCCACGAGCGACTCGTCCCTTTCTACCGTCCTCAGCGCGCGCCCGACCTTCCCTGTCAGCGAGTCGGTAGAGCTGAAGAAGTCCGCCATCTTCTTGTTGTTGAGCACGCGGGCGCGGAAGGCGCCCAGTTGCTCGCCGTACTTTCGCTCGATGAGGTCGGGATGGTCCTTCTCGCGCGCCGCGATGGTCTCGTCGGTCATCACCATCGACAGGACGGGCTTTCCGAGTGAGAGGGCGTGCTCGTATTCGAGTTCCGTGTAGCTCTTCCGCGACTCCGATTCGAGGGAGCCATAGCGGCCCGCGAGGAGCAGAATGAACACGTCCGACTCCTCGATCCACTCGCGGATCACCTCCATCTGTTCGGCGTTGTCGGCCCCGAAAAGCTCCATGCCCGCCGGGATGTGCCCCGCGTCGAGAATGGCAGCGACAGCCGCCTGTCGTTCCTGGCGCAGATCCGTGAAGGTCGACGAGACGAATACCTGAAGACGGCGGTTGGGGACTCTCATCGGTTCCTTTGACTGAGCACGTAGGGTGTGAATCGGACGGAGGTCGTGGATGGCACAAGTACGCGACTCGGTGCTCAAGCCCATCGACAAGGCGCGCGCCATCGTCGCAAACCTTGGGCTGCGACGCTACACGGTGACGATCCGCCGCCGCGCCTGGTCGGGCGGCGCGCCGGGCGCCGGCGTCGCCACGCACAGCGACCTGCTGCTCTCCCCGACGCCGCGCGTCCGGGCGCTCGCCCCGCGCGAGGTGGCGAGTTCGGGCGGCACCTACGAGGAGGGCGACTACCGCGTCGACAAGATCACCCCTGCCTTCCTCGGGCCCCCGCCTGGGGGCTACACCCCGGCCGAGCTCAACCCCGAGCCCGGGGCGGCCGAGGACGTCGTGGTCGTGCTCACGGGCGACGACGGCACCAAGGTCTGCACGATCGTCGGCGCCCCGGCCGACCGGGCCTTCGGCTACGAGCTGATCGTGCGCCCGCGGCGCGAGACTCCCTGAGATGAGCACCCTCACGGTCGACCCGAAGCGCTTCGGAGCCGTCTTCCTCGCGAACGAGCGCGCACGCCTGGCGCGCGTGGCGAGCGCCGGGTACGAGGCGGCGCAGCTCGGCGCCGAGGTCGTGGCGAAGGCCGCGCCCGTGGACGTCGGGACGCTCAAATCGAGCCTCCACGCCCGGGAGACCGGCCCCCGCTCGGCCGAGCTCGTCGCCGACGCCCCGCACGCGGGGATCGTCGAGGTCGGCTCGCGGCCGCACACGCCGCCGCTTCAACCGCTCATCGACTGGGTCCGCCGACACCGCGCCTCCTTCGGCCTCAAGCGTTCGGCGAGGATCAGCTGGCGTCCTGCGCGCACAGCCGCGGCCCAGCGCCGGCGCGACGCGACGATCGCCCGGAACGCCGATCAGGACGCCGAGCTCGAGCGCATCGCCCGGCGCATCCAATGGAAGATCGCCCACCACGGCACAAAGCCCCGGTGGTTCATGCGGGACTCGCTCCCGAAGCTCCGGAAGATCCTGGGGCTCCTCATCAAGCGCCGCCTGCGGGACCCGAAGTAGATGGACCTCACCTCCGTCTTGCGCGAGGCGCTCGCTGCGCACCTCCGGGCGGCGCTCGCCGCGCCCGTGCCGGGCCTCGTCGTCGAGGGCGCCTGGCCCACGCCCGGCCGGAAGCTCCCGCCGCGCCTCGTGACCGTGCTCGCCGCGGGTGAGCCCGAGACGCGCTTTCACCCGCCGCGCATCTACCGCACGATCCCGGGCGTCGCCCCGATGGGCACGGTCCGCTACGCCTACGGGCGGGCGACGCTCCCCTTGCAGCTCGACGCCTGGGCGACCTCGGCCCCGGCGCGTGACGCGCTCGCCTCGGCCCTCGCCGCGGCGCTGCACCGCCACCCGGCGGCGACCCTCGGGGGCGGGGGCACGCTCCCGCGCCTCTCGGCCCGCGGGCACCTGGTGTTGGCGCCCGCGGCGCTCCTCGGCGCCCCGTGCGAGTTCCGCTTCGAGGCGCAGTCGCTGCCCACCGAGGCGAGTGACGCCGCGCAGTCGGGCGAGTGGCGCGCGTCGTGGGCGGGCTCGGCCGAGACCTTCGTGGTCACCGAGGAGCAGCTCGCCCTCATGCAGTCGATCACCGTCCTCGGCCCCGTCGGCGGGGTCGCCACCTCCATCCCCATCCCCTGACCGGAGCCATCATCCATGGGTCTCTTCATCACCTCCGCCGCCGAGGCGCAGGAGCCGGGCGTCTTCGCGCTCGAGATCGCCCCGCCGCGCTTCATCGCCGGGGTCTCCACGGGCTTCATCGGCCTCGTCGCGCAGTTCGCCTGGGGACCCGACGAGGTCGTGGTGACGCCGGAGTCCCCGCAGCAGTTCCTGGACCTCTTCGAGCCCGCGGGCTCCCCGCGCACCTCCACGGGCTACCGGGCGACGATCGGCAGGAAGAAGGCCCCCTGGAAGATCGTCCGCGCGCTCGCCTCGGACGCCACGGCCGCGGTGCTCTCCACGGCGGGCACCGGCGGCAACGTCGTCTCGACGGCGAAGTACAAGGGCGCGCTCGGCAACAGCATCACCGTCCAGCAGGCGGACGCGGCCTCGGGCCTCGTGGGCGCCAAGGACTTCACGGTCACGCTCACGGACCCGACGACGGGCACCACGCGCGAGGTCTACGAGGACGTCCTGCTCCCCGCCGGAGGCGTGGCCGTCACCGTGGACGTGACCGACTCCAAGCTCCTCGCGAGCCTCGTCGTCGAGGGGGCGCTCACGGTGTTCCCGGCCAACGGCACGGCGGCGCTCACGGGCGGATCCAACTCGGCCGCGCTCGGCATCGTGGCGGCCGACTACACGGGCACGCTCGACAGCAACAACCGGGGCGTCGCGCTCTTCGAGTCGCACGACGACGTGCGCGTCGTCTGCCACGACGACTGCGGCAACACGCTGCGCGCGGCCATCAACGCGGCCTTCGCGCTCCACGTGGCCTCGCTCGGCGACCGGATGGCGCTGCTCGACGGCAACCTCGACGCGGCGAGCTGGGCCGCGGTGAAGGCGCTCGTCGCCGGCAGCCTCATCAGCGACCGGGTGCGCTTCTACGGCGCCTGGGTGCAGGTCTACGACGACGCCGGGACGCTCCAGAGCACCCCGATGTCGACCTTCGCGGCGACGGTGATCGTCAACACCACCCCGCAGCTCTCGGACGCGCGCTGGGCCGACGAGTGCACCGACTACTACCAGGCCATCCAGGGCATCACGGCGGCCTTCTCCACGGGCTCCAAGACCGTCCGTCGGGAGGCCACGGCGCTCGGCGTCGCGCTGCCGATCAAGCTCGCCTCGGGGCGGTACGCGGTGCTGCACGACCGCACCACCAGCCAGACGTCCGGAAGGAAGTTCGCGATCCGTCGGCGCATCACCGACTTCCTCGCGCTCAGCCTCGTCGCGGCGCTGCCCGAGTACATCAACTCGCCCAACGTCCAGGAGCGCTTCGGCCAGATCAAGGTCATCGTCGACGCCTTCCTCGGGCAGCTCGTGAAGGACGGGGTGATCGTGTCGTTCTCGACCGACATCCGCACGCCCAACACCCCGGCGACCGCAGCGGCGGGCGAGTTCTACCTCGGCATCGACGCCCGGACCCCGGCGCCCATGGAGAAGATCCTGCTCCTGGTGAACGCCGGCGAGGCCGTCACCGTCCGCGAGGCCGCGTAGGCCGCGCCCCGCCCGCTCCCCTCCCGCCACCCCCCACCAGGTAGGACGCCATGGCCGATCTGAAGCTCCCGATGCGCGGCGACAACGTCTCCGTCGTCGCCATCATCAACAACCGCCCCTTCGACCAGGCCGACAACTCCAAGTCGGTCAGCGTCGAGCCCAAGCACACCGTCCACGAGGACAAGCTCCTCGGGCGCAACCGGGACCGGCTCGACCAGCAGCTCCGCGGCTGGAAGGCCGAGTTCGAGTTCGAGCACACCGACAACCTGCTCTTCAAGGCGTGGCTGGAGGTGCAGCGCGCGCGAGAGGAGCGTCGGCCGATCCCCGAGGTGATCTTCGCCATCACCTACGAGATGCGCGACGGCACCTCGGAGACCTGGGCCCTGCAGAAGTGCGTGGCGACGCCGAAGAAGAACGCCTCGGGCTCCGAGGACGCCTCGATGATGAACTGGACCGTCGTCGCCGAAGAGTACGTCCAGACCCTCTAAGCCCCCCCGCCCATGGCGCCCGCGGGCGCCGAGCAAGGACCCCCTCCACCATGGCCAAGACTCTCTTCCGCGCGCTCCTGCCGAGCGGCCGCGGCGTCCGCTTCCGCCGCCTCAGCACGCGCGACTACCTCTCCATCACCCAGCGCATCGCCACCAAGGTCGGCGACAAGAAGGACCCCGGCGGCGGCCTCGCCCGCACGATGGCCCCCATCGAGATCGTCGCGACGGTCCTCGAGTCGATCACCCTGGAGCCCCTGCGCTGGACCTTCCGCGAGCCTCCCGGGGCCGAGGCCGTGGCCGACGAGACGGGCTCCGTCCTCGACGCCCACGCCGCGCGCGTCGCGTCGGCGGCGCCCCCGGAGGTCGACGTCGACGCGATGCTCGACCAGGCCGACGCGGAGAAGCGCTGGACGCCGGTGACCTATGCCGAGGTGATGAAGCGTGACGGCGCGCTCTCCTTCGATGAGCTCTTCGGCGAGCTCGCGGACTTCGAGGCCATGGTGGTGTTCGCGTCGGGCATGGGGCGCGAGGACCCCTCCCGGGGGCAGAACCTCCTGGGAAAAGTGCAGGCGGTCTCCGTCGGCTGATCGCCGTCCTCTGCCGGTACGGGCACCAACGCTACGCCGACGTGCTCCGGATGCCGCTCGACGACGCCTTCGCGCTCGCCGAGGAGCTCACCGACCTGATCCAGCTCGAGAACACCGCCGGGCGCCCGCCCAAGCACGACTGAGAGCGCCATGGCCGACACGACCTACAACGTCCGCACGGTGTATTCGACGAACACCGCCGGAGCCGTGTCGGCGCTCGACCGCCTGGGGTCGATGTTCGACCGACTGGGAGGCCTGCTCGGGGGCCTGAAGAGCCTGCTCTTCGGCCTGCCGACCCTGATCGCCGCCGCCTTCGCCACGGGCGCGGTCGCGGCCTTCATGCAGCGTGTCACGCAGGTCGGCGGGGCGGCGGAGGTCGCGCGTCTGTCGATGGCCGGGATGATCAACGCGCAGATGTTCGCGACGCCCACCAAGGCGGCCGGGGACTTCCAGAGCGCGCTCTTCGCCACGGACGCGCTCATCGCCCGGATGCGCGAGCACGCCAACGCGCTCCCCGGCACCTTCGAGGACCTGCAGCACGTCGTGCAGGGCTCGCTCTCAGGCGGCATCCGCGCCGGGCGCTCGCTCGGCGAGATCGAGTCGCAGGCGGCCGACTTCATGGCCGTCACGCAGAGCCTCGGGATCGACGCGGCGCAGGCCGGCCGCGATATGCAACTGATGATGAGCGGCCGCGCGGGCGCGCAGGTCGCCTCGTTCTCGCGTCTGCAGAGCCTCATCGGCAAGACCGCCGAGGAGTTCAACCAGCTCACGCCCCTCGCGCGCTGGCAGGCCATCGGGCACGCGCTCGGCGGCTTCGGACCCATGATCGAGGCCTACAAGCGCTCGTGGGACGCCGTCTCGTCCACCGCCTCGGGGCACGCGCAGAACCTCTTCCGCCTCGGCACGGCGCCGTTCTTCTCCCGCGTCACCGCGTCGCTCGGCGCGATGAACAACTACTTCGAGCACCACGAGGACCGCCTCAACGCGATCGCCGAGCTCGTTGGAGGGAAGCTCGCGGACGCCTGGGGCCGGGTCGAGCGGAGCGTCGCGGCCCTGCCGGGGCTGCTCACCCGCGTGGGCTCGAGCCCGGGCTTCGCGCGCCTCTGGGGTCTGGCCGAGCGGCTCCAGGCGCGCGCCGCGGGGGCGCTCTCCGGCCCGGGGCCCAGCCGCGACGCCGTCGGCGCTGGGGTCGGCCTCGCTGCGGGCCTGGGGGCCGGGATCCCGGGCCTCGGTCTCGCCGTCGGAGCCCTGCTCGCCTTCGCCACCCACACCGCCGAGGCCGATTCGGTCCTCGCGTCGCTCTCCACGAGCGGCGGCTCGCTCTTGGGCGCTCTCGGCACGCTCTGGAGCGTCGTGACCCTCGTCGAGGGCGAGCTCGGCCACCTCCTCGCCGCGGCGCTGCCCGGCGTGGGGCGCGGCGTGGCGCTGCTGGTCGGCGGCATCGACGACGCGCTCAAGATCGTCGCGCCGGCGCTCGGCGACCTGCTCGTGGCCTTCCGCCCCGTCGTAGGCATCCTCGGGGAGATCATCGGCGGCGTCGCGGGCTTCCTCGGGAGCGCGTTCAGCACCGCTCTCCAGAATGCCGCGACGCAGATCGCCGCCTTCGCGCGCGCGACGGCCGGCGTCGTGCGGAGCATGGGCGGCTGGCTTGCCGAGCGCGGCATCACCATGGAGAGCGCGCGCGGGGCGGGCGACTGGGTCGGTCGCAACGTGAACGCGCCCCTCTTCGCCGGGATCGCCACGGCGTTCGAGCGGACCAACCAGGAGCTCGGCGCGGCGCTCACGCAGGTGGGCAACGCCAGCGCCTGGGCGGTCTCGGGCGGCTACCTCGGCGACTCCCACTTCGGCTCGCGCCAGGTCGAGTCGATGGGGGCCATCTACAGCCGCTACCGCGGGAACTTCATGGGCCTCACGGCCGCGTCGGCGCCGCAGGCCCCCGGGGCGTCTGGCCCTACCGCGGCCGACCCGATGGCCCGGCTCAACGCGTGGATCGCGGGGTTCGGGACGGCGACGACGCAGTCCACCGCCAACACCGAGGCGCAGCTCGCCGCGCTGAACGGCCGCCTCACCCGGGGCGGCACGCCCACCCACACCACCAACGTCACCAACCACGTCCAGGTCCACCAGACCATCGAGCAGGCCGACGATCCGGACCGGGTGCTCATCGCGACGCGCGACGCGGTGCTCGACGCCATGCTCCACCCCGTCGAAAGCCACAGCGTGACGGTGACCCGATGAGTGCCCCGGCCGTCCTCTACCCCCGCGCGCTCGTGCAGCTCCACGTGCGCGTGCTCGGCGAGGACGTGGTGACGCCCATCGTCCCGGCGCGGCTCACCATCGCCCGCCGCGCGCACAGCCAGGCCGGGACCTGTGAACTCGAGGTGCACGGCTCGGCGCTCCCCTTCGAGCCGCGGCAGATCGAGGACCTCTACGTCGCGGCCTTCTTCGGCGCGGCGAGCTCGATGGACGCGCGCATCGACACCGACGCGCACCTGCGCTTCCTCGGCTACGCCGACAAGGTCGAGCCCACCCGGAGCGACAAGGCCCCCGTGGTGAAGATCGCCTGCCGGGACCTCTCCTCGCTCCTGCGCGACAGGAAGCATCTCCCCCCGTCGGCCTTCCCCCGCCACAGCCAGACCCTCGGCGAGGCCATCGACGGGATCGTCCGCGCGGCGGTGGGGCCGATCGAGCTGCGCACAGGCTCCGGCGCCCGGACGAGCCTCCTCTCGGTCCGCCCGAGCGAGGACGCGGCGCGCCCCCTCGGGGGAGGGGCCTCGGCGCGCGCGCTCGCGCACCCGATCGCGTTCAAGTCCGACGCGACGGCCTGGGAGATGATCGAGCACTGCGCGGGCCTCGTGGCCTGCCAGGTGGCCGTGGACGTCGACCAGATCGTGGTGCGCCGCGGCCGCGCGGCGGGCGCCGGTCTCACGGACCCGGCCGCGGTCTTCGAGTTCAAGGGCACAGGCGCCAACCTCGCGAGCGTCACGCTCTCGAAGAAGTTCCAGCGCAACCGGAAGGGTGTGCGCGTGGTCTCCTACGACCCGGAGACGCGCAGCCTGGTCGAAGCGGTCTATCCCCCCGAAGGGGAGCTGCCCCACCGGCAGCGCACCCGCGGCCGACGGCACGCCGCCCCGAAGCCCGCCGAGCGGGACGTCTTCAACCTCCCCACGGGCCTCGCCTCGCCGGAGGCGCTGGTCGCGATCGCTGAGCAGATCTACGCGGAGCGCTCGCGCCAGGAGCTCGAGCTCTCGGTCGAGACGCCGCTCCTGGACGAGGCCTTCCTCTCGCTCACCAACGGCGACCGCGTGGTGATCCGCGTCGAGCCCGACGTCGCGACCGAGGTGCACGCGCGGGACGAATCTGGCGCCGCGCGCTTCCTCGAGCGGCGCCTGGGGGTCGCGCACGACGTTGCGGTGATCCTCGTGCGGGCGGCGAATGCGGCCGAGATCGACCGCTTCTACGTCCGCGCGGTCACCCTCGACTGGAACGCCGGCGGGAGGTCTTCCGTGAAGGTCGACGCGATCAACCTGGTCGAGGCCCTCTCGTGAGCGCGCGCGATGCCCTGCGCGAGGTGCTCACCGGCGCGGCGATCCGCGCGATCGCCGGGATTCGCGACGCGGGGGAGGCCTTCCTCGCGCGCGTCGCCGCGCCCGACGGCGGCGACCCGGTGGACGTCGACACGTCCGATGCGGCGCCCGACGGCCGGGACGTCTGGGTGCGGGTCGAGGACGAGCTCACCGGCGCCCCCTCGACCGGGCGGCTGCACGTCCCGGGCAACATCCTCTTCGCGCTCCCCGAGTCGGGCGAGACGGTGATGGTCGTGCGGGGCCGAGACACCGGCGGCCCGGGCGCGGGGTACGTCTTCCTCGGCGACGCCGGGCGCGCGCTCCCGCCGTGGCTCCGGAGCGCCGTGGGGCTCTTCACGGCGAAGCTCTTGCGCCTGGAGTCGAGCGCGAGCCGCGTGGAGCTCGTCGCCCAGGACGGCGCGGCGGACGTGGTGCTCAACAAGGGCACCCTGCGCGTGGCGCGCGTCACCGACCGGGTCGTGGTCGGCACCCTCTCGGGCGTGGCCGGGCCCTACCCGGTGAACTTCATCTTCACCCCGCAGCAGGCCGACGGCACCCCGGGCGCCCCGACCGCGCTCGGCACGACGGTCACCCTCGGCGCCTTCGTGGCCGACCTCCCGGGCAACGGCGCCCCCCACGTGAAGGGATAGCGAGCGATGTCCCTCCAGGCAGGCAACGCGGACTGCACCACCGGGCTCGCGAAGCGCCTCTTTGATGCGCGCGTGGCGGGGATCACACTGCCGCCGCTGGGCGCGATGCGCGACGCCTGCGTGGCGTCCCTCAAGGCGGACTGCTTCGCGATCGCGGGCGCCGTCGTCGACGAGATCGCGGCCAACGCCCACGTCCAGACGATCGTGAACGTCGGCAGCCTCCAGACGAGCACCGCGCTCGGCGACCCGACCGACGCCCCCCCGTCGGCGGTCGCGCTCAGCGGCACCGTGAGCTGAACCGTGCCGAGCCCTGACGAGATCCGCATCACCGAGCAGGACATGCCGGACGCGCTCGAGGTCGTGCTCGACGGCGACGACCTGCCCTACGCCGAGGAGCGCGGCAGCGCCGCCTTCGAGTCGGGCGGCAAGCTGGTGAAGGAGCGCATCGACCTCCCCGGCCGCACGGCGCCCATCTTCCACGTCCACGCCTCGCCCGAGCGGCCGATGGTGCTCAAGGGCGCCTTCCGCGACTGGCTCACGAGCGAGGGCCACGCTCGCCTCATGCGCGACCAGCTCCTCGCGATCTGGCGGCGCGCGAACCTCCTGCGCCTGGTCTGGAACGGCCAGGAGCGCGTGGTGCTCCTCGATGAGCCGAAGTTCGGCGAGGAGTCCGCGCACTCCATCACCTACGAGCTCACCTTCGAGGTCGCGACAGCGCCCGATGCACAGCTCTTCGAGGCCCCGGCCCCCGCCGCGCCCCTCAGCGACCTCGTCGATGTCCTGAAGACGCGCCTGGCCGCCCGCCGCGCCGCGATGGCCCGCGTGGGGCTCCAGCGGACCCTCCTCCAGAGCGTGCTCGCCGGGGTCGACGCCGCGCTCGGCGGCCTCGATGAGGTCCAGCGCGAGGTCGCAGGCCTCGACCGCACCCTCGGGAGCCTCGGCGCGCGCCTGCGGCGGGTGATGGCTGTTGCCGACCGCGCGCAGCAGCTCGCGGCGGCGCCCCAGCGCCTGCTGCGGCAGCTCGACGTGCAGCGAGGCCTCGTCGTCGCCCGCGCGAGCGACATCGCCGAGGGGTGGAAGGCGCAGCTCGAGCTCGTGCTCACCCTCGAGGACGTCCTCGACGGGATGCGCGCCGTGCGCGCCGAGGCCCGGCGACGGCTCGCCCGGACCGATCGGCTCTACCGCGTGCGCCCCGGCGACACGCTCGAATCCATCGCCGCGGCGCTCCTCGGGAGCGCGGCGCGCGGCGGGGAGCTCGGCGTGCGCGCCGACCAGCTCACCCCCGGCCGCCTCCTCCGCCTGCCCGGGAGCTCGTAGATGCCCGCCATCGTCCAGGTCGACCCCCGCTCGCCCTACCGGCTGCGCGTGGTCTGGGACACCCCCGCCGCAGGGCAGGACGTGGCCGCCTCCTACGCGCTCGAGCGCGCCGACGGCGCGGGCCCGGGTCCGGCCGTCGCCGCGGCCTGGGGCGTCGATGCGGGCGCCGTCGAGCTCGCGCTCGCCACGCCGCTCGCTCCCGGCCTCGCGCTCGTGCTCACGCACACGGGGGGCGACCGGGTGCCCTTCGCCTGGTCGCCGTCGCCCACGCGCGCGGACGGTCCCGAGGCGGGCGCGGCGGACGACCCGGAGGCCGAGCTCTTCGGCGTCGACCTCGACTGGCTCTCCCCCGAGCTCGCGCCGGGGGGCGATGTGCCCGAAGTGCGCGGGATGGCGGCCTTGCGGGCGGACCTCGCGCATCTCGCCGTCACCGCCCCGGGGGAGCTCTTTCACCGCCCGACGGCGGGCGCCGCGCTCCCGCTCCGGGTGAACGGCGCTGGGGTCCCGGCCGAGCTCGGGCGCCTGTCGGCCGCCGTGCGCCGGGCGTGGGTGGCCGACGACCGCGTGCGCCAGGCCTCGGTCTCGGTCGCGGGGCGCGCGGACGGGGGCGTGACGGCCACGGGCACGGTCGAGACGGTGTCGCTCCCGGGCGAGCCCGTGGACGTGGCGGTGAGGCGGTAATGGCAGATCTTCCGACCCCTGATGACCTCGCCCGCGCGGCGCAAGGATCGCTCCGCGTCTCGCTCGACCCGAGCGGGCGCGGCCTCGTGGACCTGCGCGCCGGGAGCCGCCTCGATGCCTTCGTGGGCGTGGGGGCGGCGCTCGGCACCCGCGTCTCGGCCTACGCCGCCGACCGCGCCGCGGCCGGGCGCCTCGCCACGGCGACGGGCGAGGACCTGGAGCAGTTCGCGCGCGACTTCTTCGACGAGGGCCGCAAGGTCGCCGTCGCCGCGACCGGGAGCCGGCGCTTCACCCGGACGGGCGGCACCGGGGCGACGTCCATCCCCCGCGGGTCGCGCGTCGGCGTCCCGGCGACGGCCACGCAGCCCGCGGTGGTGTTCGAGGCGATCGAGACCGTGGCCGTGGGCGCCGGGGTCACCACCGTCGACGTCGCGCTCCGGTGCACCGAGACGGGCCCCGCCGGGAACCTCACGGACCCGGGCGCCGTCACGGCCCTGCTCGACCCGCTCCCCACGACCTCGCCCGCCTCGGCCTGGACCCTCGCGGCGACGCCGGGGGCGGTCTTCGGCGGCGGTGCGGCGGTCGAGACCGACGATGAGCTCCGGTACCGCCTGGGGCAGTACGACCCCATCACCGCCCGCATCCGGGGCACGCGCGACGCGATCCTCGCGGGGACCCTGCGGGTGCCCGGCGTCCGCTGGGTCACCGCGATCGAGCCCGGCGACGGGACCGTGGTGGCGTTCGCGGGCGACGCGGGCTTCGCGCTCCCCGCGGCGCTCCGGAGCGCGATCGACACGGAGCTGCTCGGTTGGCGCTGCTTCGGGGTGCCCGTGCTGGTGCGTGGCTTCACGGTCACCCCCGTCCCCGTCACGGGCACGATCTACATGGCGCGCCGCCTCGCCGAGTACGACGAGACGGCGCTGCGCGCCGCGGCCGTCGCCCGGGTGAAGGCCTACTTCGACGCCCGGCCCTACCCCGACGAGTACTTCGTCAACGCCCTCGAAGCCGCGCTCTTCCGCGCGGACGACGAGGTGCAGCAGGTGGTGCTCTCGTCGCCAATGGTCGATGTGCGCCGCCCCTCCGACGGGGGCTACGGCGCGCTGGGGACAGCCGTCCGCTACGTCGTCACGGACGCCTCGCTCCAGCTCACCTTCGCCGAACGCCTCTCGATCTGACGGAGCCCGCCCGATGGCCATGTACCCCGACACGCAGCTCCGCGACGACCTGCCCGACGACGACTTCGGCGGTCGACCCGCGGTGGAGTTCGGCGGCCTCGCCTGGGCCTGGGCCAGCGCCGTGCTGACCTTCCTCGGCCGCGCGTACCTCGCCTACTGCCGCGTCCCATGGAGCACCGTGGTCGCGGTCTCGCAGAACGCCGCCGCGGCGGGCCAGGTCGCGGTCTTCGCGCCCGCCGTCGCCGTCACGGGCCGCGGCTACGTCGTGACGCCCTACGCGGCGAGCCTCACCGAGGCGCGCGTGCTGGGCGTGTATCTCGAGTCGTGCAGCGCCGGAGCGCGGGTGCGCATCGCGACGGCCGGGGTCCTGCCGCCGTCGGTCACCGGCCTCGGCTCGCGCGCGGCGCCCGCCGACGCCGGGCTCGACGCCGCGACGGGGCGGGTCCGGGTCGCGGTGGGCGGCGACCTGGTGCTCGGCCGGCTCGACGTCGCGGGCAACCTGCTCTTCACCGGCTACGGCGCCGGGGTCTGAGATGCGGCTCCCCGCGGACAACAGCCTCGCGCTCGCGCCAGCCAACGACCAGCTCGTGCTCGACCGGAGCGACCGTCCCGCGCCCACGCGGGAGGCCGTGCTCGCGCTGGCTCCGTCCTGGGTGCGCGAGGCCGAGAGCCCCGTGCGCGCCGCCGTGCTCGATGGGCTCTCGTCCCAGATGAACCTCACCTGGGCGCGCTCGGGCCAGGCGCTCGCCGCGATCGCCTCGCCCCGCAACGCCCCGGACCTCTGGCTCGACGCCTGGGGCGAGCTCCTGCACCGCCCGCGCGTGGCCGGAGAGGGGGACGGGCCCTACCGGGCGCGCCTCCTCGCACGGCCCGACGTGGTCACACCCAGCGCCATCCGCAGCGCCGTGGAGCGCATCGCGGCGGAGGCCACCTCGGTCCCGCCGGTCGCGATAGAGCCCGCCGTCGATGCCGTCTTCGCCGCGCCCGTCGTGAGCGCCTGGAGCTGCTTCGCGCAGCCCGCGACCGCGCGGCTCTGGTCCGAGGATCCGAGTCGGCCGGGCGAGCGCTGGGGCGCCTGGGCGACGCCCGTGGCGCGCGCCCTCTTCTGGGTCGTGCTCCCGACCGAGGCCGCCGAGGGGGAGCCGATCGCGTTCGCGGAGCGCCTCCCGGGCGATGCGGCGAGCGACAGCTTCGCGGCCGCGGCGGGCGGGGCATGGGCCTTCGCGCTTGCCAGCGCGAGCAGCCTCTTCGACCGCGTGATCGCCGAGGTCGAGCCCCGCCGAGGCGGCGGCGTGGCCTGGCTGATGTTCAACGACCCGCTGCTCTTCGCGGCGGTGTGAGGCAACCATGAGTGGAACTCTCGCCAAGTGGACCGACGGCCAGGCCGTCACGACCCCGGACCTTCAGCGCGGGGCCAACGCGGCCGCCGCGGCCGACGACCTCGTGTATGAGGCCCTGCTGCCCGTGACGACGTTCGTGGGCAGCCACCGGCGTGTCCTGCCGCTCGTGCCGGAGGACGAGGGCGGCGCCGTGCAGAATCACGTCTCCGGCGTCGGAGCGGGACTCCTCTACGTGCAGCCCGCGCTCTACGAGGCGGCCGAGGAGATCCCCTCGGGGAGCGACGTGCTGCAGGTGGTCCTCGCGGGCCGCCTGCGCGACGGCTTCCAGTCGACCGCGGCCCTCTCGGCCAATCCCACGGGCTCGCCCCGCACGGACCTGCTCTACGCGGTTCTCACGCGCGCGACGACGCTCTCCGAGACCCGGCGCGTGAAGGACCTCGACGGGCACGTCGCGAGCACCGCGCTCGCCGTCGAGAACAAGCCCACGGTCGCCTTCCTGATCGCCGAGGGCACGACCTCAGCGCCCGCCGAGGGGGTTGGGGCCTACCACTTCCCGCTCGCGCAGATCACGCTCCCGGCCCTGTACACCGAGGGCACCGCCATCACGCAGGACATGATCCGGCAGGTGTGGCAGCGGGCCTTCGTGCCTACGACGGCCCTGCGCGCGGTCGTGGGCGACGAGTTCGGCGCGGGCGTCGCGGGCGTGCTCGAGCCCGTCAGCACGCCGCCGGACTGGAGCCGCTTCGGGGCCGAGCACCGCTTCGCGCTCGTGTTCAAGCACCTCGGCGAGAGCGCGACCACGTGGAACTTCGGCGACCGCGCCTCCCGGCTCGACTGGCGCAACCGGCTCGTGCGCTTCTCGCTCGTGCGCGCCGCCTCCCACGCGGGCGCCTACCCGTCGGCCCACCAGGTCACCGCGCCTGGCGCGAGCCTGAGCGAGACCTCGGGCTGGCTCTTCACCGGCACCACCGCCGGGACGATCTGGACGAGCGCCCGCGGCTTCGTGCTCGGGATCGGGATCGGGCTCGGGATCGGGCTCCTCCAGCTCTCCAAGCCCGCGGGCTCCCCGCCGGACGACGGCACCCTGGGGGACAACTGGCTCCTCGTCGTCGAGACGATGGACCGCTTCCTCTAACGGCAGGGGATCTCGCCGCTGGCGCGCCAGCAGGCGTTGCTCGTGGGGCTGGCGCCCGCGAAGCAGCGCGCCTCGCGCGAGAGATACGCCGACGCGTTCGGCGCGAGCTGCGACGACAGGCACCGTCGCAGCCCACCGAACGTCGCGACGCGCGCCGCGAGCTCCGGGAATCGCGCGAGCTGCGCCTCGCACCAGCGGGTGAGGGGGTGGATGGAGGGCCCGCCGCCCGGCCCGAACACCTGCGCCGGGTCGTCGTCCGCGTGGCCGTCGCAGTCCTCGTCGACGCCATCGCAGACCTCCATCGCGCTCGGGTGCGCGGCGGGGTTCCGATCGTCGCAGTCGCCGTTCATCGGCGCGAACCCGGGCGTCACCGCGTCGCAGGCCGCCATGCGCGACGCGCCGGTCCCGTAGCCGTCGCCGTCCTGGTCGGGCCACACGGGCCGCAGGCAGGGTCCGTCGCCCGCGGGGGCGTCCGCGCCCACCTCCGTCGACGCGTCGTCCGCTCCCGCCGCGTCGGCGAGCTCGCCGCCGTCTGCCGCCACGCACTGCCCGCCCTCGCACGCTGTCCCCGGTCCGCACGCGCCGCCGCAGGGGCCGGCGTCGGGGAAGAGAGGCAGCTCGGCCGAGCAGGCCGCGAGGGCGAGGGCGAGGAGCAGGATGAGGGAGCGCATCGTCAGGGAGGGTGCTCCCGGCCGCGCGGGCCCTGCAACCCCCTGGTCCCGGCGCGGGCTCCCTGATCGGCAACACGTTGCTGGTGCTCGACACGCGCCTGCTGTCCGCCCCCCGGACACTCGTCCCCTCTCACCCGCCAGGACACCCACACCATGAAAGAGATCGCACGCCCGGGCGGCGGCCGCGCCCTCCTGATCGAGGCCCTGCGCATCCTCGGCGCCACGATCGGGCAGACGCTCGTGCACAACGGCACGGAGTTCGTGCCCGGCGTGCCCGCCCCGAGTGCGCCCGCGGCGCACGCCGCTTCGCACGCGACGGGGGGTAGCGATCCGATCACGGCGGACAACATCGGTGCGCTCGCGGTCACCGAGCTCAACAAGCCCGTGCACGGGCTCAACATGGATGGCGAGGTCATCTCGGGACTCGGCGAGCCCGCCGCGGACGACCACGCCACGACGAAGCTCTACGTCGACACGGCCATCGCGGCGTCGGGAGCAGCGACCACGGCCTACGACTTCAGCGCGGCCACCGGCTTCACCGCCGACGGCGGCGTGGGCGGCACGGCCGCCGTCACCGCGGGCGTCGCGCGCCTCTCCAACCCGGCCGGGACCGCGTACCGCACGGCTGCGGTCGCCTACCAGGGCCCGTCGATCCGTCGCGCGCTCCCGTCGCCCTCCTACGTCGACGTGGCGGTGCGCCTCGCGGCGGGGCCCTCCGTCGTTGGCACGCAGGTCACGCTGGAACTCAGCGACGCGGCCACGGCCGGCACGCGCGTCTGCGTGCTCGTGCAGCAGACCCGGGACGTGTCGATCTACCGCCAGGACACGAACGCGATCCTGGCCACGGCGGGCGGCGCCTTCGCGAGCTTCACGGGGCAGGAGTGGGTGAGGATCCGCGCCGTACCCGGCTTCATCCTCGCCTACTACGGCGTGGGCGTCGGCGGGGCCATGCCGACCGCGTGGACCCAAGTCGGCAGCGCGCTCGCGCTCTCGGCTTTCTGGTCCCACGTCACGCTCGGGCTCGTCGTGGTGTCCACCGGCGCGGACTCCACCGTCGACCTCGACGACCTCACCGTCCTCTCGGTGCCGACGCCCTCGCTCTGACGCTCCCGCCCCTCCGCCCCACCCACCGCGGCTCACGGCCGCAGACGGACCCTGCCCGTGCACGACCACCACCCCAACGCCCTCATGGGCGCGCTCGCGTTCCTGTCCGCTGGCGCTGGCGCCGTTCTTGGCGAGCGGCTCATCTCCGCCCTCGTCGGCCTCGGGATGAGCCTCCTCGGCTCGCTGCTCTACCAGCTCGCCCAGCGTGCGATCCGCGTCGGGGGTGACGCGCTCGAGCAGCGCGCCCGCCGCCGCCTCGGCGTCGCCCTCGCGCCCTCGTCGACGGACGCCCCGGGGCGTCCCGAGACGTCCCAGGACGTCCCGCCCGCCGCCTGATCCCATGGCGCGGCCCCGCGAGACGGGACATCCCGGGAGCGCCGCAGGCCGCGGTCAATCTTACGCGTGTTCGTAAGCAGGGGCTTACGTCAAGGCCTTGCCTCGTCCCCCCCACCTCCGTATCTTCCGCCCCGATGCGTCGTCGTTTGATCACTCCCCAGCCCGGTGGACCCACGGTGGATGCCTCTGCGTTTCTCGCAGGTGTGGCAGCCCTCGGCGAGGGCATGGCCGGGCTTTGCCTGCACGCGAAGAGCTCCGCCTCGGTGATCTACTACCGGTCGCCGGGGCACGACCGGGAGGCGCTGCGGGCGGACGTCCACCACGTCGCCCATGATCTGGGCGAGGCCTTCGTGGCCTATGAGCAGAACCGCAAGGCGCGCGGCCTGACGCCGTGACGAAGAAGCAGACGGACCGACCCTCGCCGATCGAGGAAGGGCGGACGTCCCTTCAGCCCGCCTCTCCGTCTTCGCCGGACAACCGCCGTGCGCGTCTGGCCAGCGCGCACCCCGACGGCACCCAGCTCGCGGCCGACATCCCCTGGAACGATGGCCCGCTCCCTCCGGCGGCCGAACTGCAGGCGTACCAGGAAGTGGATCCGCAGCTCGTTCCGTGGCTCCTGGCGGCGGCTGATAAGGAGCAGAGCCACCGCCATGATGCGGACCGGGCCCAGTGGGCGGAGGTCAGCGCGGCCTCGGCGGTCAACGCCTATCGCAGCAAGGTCGGTCTCTGGTTGGGGTTCGTGATTGCGATCGTCGGGCTCCTCGTCGCGGGCGTCACGGCGTATGTTGGGCACCCGGTCACCGCCGGCGTCATCGGCGGCCTGGACCTGGTGTCCTTGCTCGCGGCTACGGGGCTGGCCCGGCGGGCGTCCAGTACCGGCGCTCTGCCCGCCGAGTCGCCTGCGGCAACGGCCCTGCCTCCGCCGCGCTGAACGTTTCCGCGCCTCGCGTCCATGCGCACCCGTGACGGCCCGCTCCCTCCCCGTGAGGGGCGCGGGCCGTAGCTTTTCGGCCCACGTCCTTCCCTAGCGCGCCGATGGCGTCCCCTGGAGCGGGGGCGCCCGCAGCCCCGCCGCGCTCGTCGCACCGGACGTCCTCGGACGTCCCGCCCGCCGCCTGACCCTGCGGCCCCTCGGCTGCCGGGGTCTGCCGCCTTCTGCAACACGCCCATCGCCGTCCACCCACCCGCTACGCGCCGCCCCTCGGCGCGGAAAGGCCGCCCCGTGTCCCAGCTCCTCCCGTACCTCTACGCCGCCCTCGCGCTCCTGATCCTCTTCGCCGCGGTCCCGGCCTCGCTCTACGGCCTCGCGTGGCTGCGAGCGAAGCGCGTCGCCCAGGACTCGCTCGCCGCGAAGATCGCCTTCGAAGCGATCGAAGGCCTCGCCGCCACCATCGTCGCCGCCGCGGCCACCGAGGTCGCCGACCTGAAGGACCCGACGAAGCCCGGCCGGTGGGACGCCGCCGCGGCCGCGCGGATCTTCCAGCGCGCCGTCTACGACCTCGCGCGCGTCGGCGGGAAGCTCGTGGCGGACATCCGCGCGCTGCAGCGCCTGACGCCCCAGGCAGTCGAAGCGCTCATCGAGGCCGCGGTCGAAGCCCAGGTCGGGAAGCTGCGCGCGCTCCAGGGCGCGGGCGCGGCGCGCATCCTCGAGCCGAGCGAGCTCGCGCGCGTCGAGGGCCTGCACGACCTCGCCGCCACCCCGGCCTCCCTCGGCGGACCCCTGCGCGGCGCCACGCGCCCGATGGGCTTCCCCGTCGCCTCGGCGCCCCACGGGAGCTCTGCCGGCGAGCCCCCGCGCGATCCGTCTTCCCCCACCCGCTGAGCCCCCCGCCCGGGCCGCCCGCGCGCCCGGCGACGCCTTCCGTCCTCGCTCCCCACCCCAACCCATCGAGGTTCACCCGTGAAGCACTTGCGCGCCTTCGTCCTCTTCCTCGCCTGCCTGATCGCCACCACCCCCGCGTGCCTGCCCCCGCAGCCCATCCCCCCCTCCGACGGGGGCGTCCCGGCCGTCACCCCCTCGGGCTGGACCCGCACCGCGCACCTCGCCGCGACCGTGGGGCACGGCCTGATCGCCGTGGCCCGGCCCATCGTCGCTGCGGTCGCCGTGGACCCGGGGGCCACCCGTGCGGCGCGGGCCTTCGATGCGGCCGACGATGCGCTCGGAGGCCTGGACCGCGCCGTCACGGCCTACGAGGCTCGCGGGGGCGACGCCTGCGCTGCCTACGCGGCGGCGGGCGCGTCGGCAGTGGCGCTGCGCGAGCTGGTGGACGTCCTCGCCGACAACGGCTTCGCGATCGGGGTGCCGCTCGGCCGCGTGGTCGACCTGGTGGCGTCCGTGGTCGACGGGCTCATCCCCGCCTGCCAGCGCGACGCCGGCTGGTCGAGCGCCGGCGCCTCCGCCAACACCCACCAGCGCGACGTCGAGCAGCGCGCGCGCCTGCGGGGCGTGATCCTGCGCCGGGACCTCGACCGGATCACCCCGGCCCTCGACGGGGGCGCGCGATGAAGGCGCCGACCCTCCAGGAGGCTCGCGCCTCGGTCGACGTCGACCACGACGTCCTCAGCTACGGCAGCGACGGCGCCGGGGGCGTGCACCTCTGCCTCGGCGAGGGGCGGATCCACCTCTCGGCCGACGCGGTCCGCGCTCTCGCGGCGGGCCTCGAGGCGGAGGCTGCGCGTCCGGCCTCGCCCGCGCCGTCGGAGCCCGGTCGATGAACGCCCACAACGCACGGGGCTGGGTGCCGCCCGAGTCCCGCGGCCGCGCGCCCCACACCGGCACCCGCCTCGGCGGGAGGGGCACCTTCGCCGGGCTGCGGCCCGAGGTGCTGCTCGAAGGCCTCCCGCCCGTCTACGACCAGGGCCAGGTGGGGAGCTGCACCGCGCACGCCCTCGCCGGGGCCGTGGAGGTCCTCCTTGCCCGCGGGGGCTACGTGCCCGAGACGCTCGACCGCGCCGCCCTCTACCGCCGCGAGCGCGACCTGATCGGGACGCCGGGGGAGGACTCGGGCGCGATCCTCGCCGACGGCGTCCGCATCCTCGGCACCGGGTGGGAGCCCGAGGCGCTCCCGCCGCCCGGCACCTGGGGCACCGTCTGGGCGCGCCCCGCGCCGCAGCTCGCGCCCGACGCGCCGCGCCTCGTGAACAGCGAGCCGCTCGACTTCGACCCGTCGACGATCGCGACGGAGATCGATGCGGGGCACGTGGTGCTCGCCGGAATCCACGTCACCGCGCAGTGGTCCGAGGCCTTCGGCGCCGAGTCGCTCCCTGAGCCGAGCGGTCGCGTCGTCGGGGGCCATGCCGTGGCGCTCGTCGGGTACTCGCTCCCGCGCCGGTGCTGGGTGGTGCGCAACTCCTGGGGCCCCGCGTGGGGCCGCGGGGGGTGCGCTCTCCTGCCGTGGCGCTGGACCGAGCTCCCCTGGTGCGGCGAGGTGCACGCCCTACGCGCCGTGCGCCGGGCGCCGCCCCCACCCGTGCGCGTGACCCCGGCCGACAAGATCGAGGCCCTCGAGGACTTCCTCCGCCCCATCGCGACGCTCCCCGCGCGCGAGCTCGCCGAGCTCGGGATCGAGCGCGCCTACACCCTCCCGCGAAAGGCCTCGTGATGAGCAACGACTGCAACCCGCCGCCTGCGGCCGTCGGTCTCATGGCCCGGGGGCTCTACGTCTGGCTCTGGCCGCTCCCGAAGGATCCGGCGCGCGTGGCCGCGGACCTGCGCGCGCTCGGCGTGCGCGGGGTGATCCCGCAGCAGTCGGACGATGCGCCCGCCTGGTGCCGCCGCCACGGCCGGGCGTTCGTCGACGCGGGCCTCGAGGTGATCGTCGGCCTCGGGAAGAACAACCCCGCCTCCATCCACGATGCGCTCACGGTGCCGGGCGCCGCGGGCGTGATGCTGGACTGGGAGGGCTGGTGGGACGGCCAGCGCGCCCTCGCCGACCGGACCGCCACCGCGGTGCTCGCCGACCACCCCGACGCGGCTGAGCGCATCGTCGACTGCCCCTGGTGGGCGCCGCTCTTCTACCTGCGCCGCTCGGGCGCGAAGGTCGCTCGCGCGGCGACGCACCCCTCGGCGCCGACGAGGGAGTTCGGGCGCATCGTCCACCGGCGCTTCGTGCAGGCCTACGGCGCCAACGTCGGGCCCGAGGATGGCCACTCGGCGCGCCTGCTCGCCTGGTCGCGCGACCCGTCGCAGTACGCCTCGATGGGCGCCTGGGACATCCGCCCGGCGCTGCAGATGTACCGCCGCTCCGTGCGCGACCACGTGGAGCTGCTCCTCGCCGAGCTCGACTCGGGGGCCGTCGCGCTCTGGGACTGGGGCGAGGCGGACGCCGCGTGCGTCGTCGCGCTACGCGCCGTGGAGGCGCTGAGGGCGAGGGGGTTCGCTGGCCCGGGCGCCGTCGCCCGGTTCCAGTCGCAGGCCGGGCTCGCGGCGGACGGCGTCGTGGGCCCACGCACGTGCGCCGCGCTCGGGGTCGCCGTGCCCGCGGCGGGCGTTCCCTGGAGCCGCCGGTGAGCCGCGACTGCGCGGACCCGGCGCCGTGCACCTGTACGCGCTGCAGCGGCGACCCTGACGCCCTGCGCTACACCCCAGCGCCCGCGGGGGAGGGCGAGTGCCAGGTCACCCTCGAGGGCGGCCTGGTGATCCTCCGGCCCTGCCCCTGCGCTCGTCCGGGCAGCGGGCGCTCGGGTCCCGCGGTGGTGTTCGTGGCCGAGCTCGACGTGCGCCTCGCGCCCATCGAGGGCGAGCCCGGCGCCTGGTGGGTGATGGACCTCGACGGCGTGCGGCCGCCGGGGCGTCTCACCGGGGTGCCGGAGCCCGCGCCCTGGGAGATCGCGTCGTGACGGCCCTCGGGTGGATCGCCCTCGGCGTGGCCCTCACGCTCGCCGCGCAGGCCCTCGGCCGCTGGCTCCTGCGCGGCTGGTGGCCGTAGCCGCCACGCTCCCGGCTCCCGCCCCCCCCCGCAGCCCCCGCGTCCTGCGGGCTCCCGCTGCCCCCGCTGCCGATTCCTTCGGTGGCGTCCCTTCCCCGTGATACCCACCGCCTCGCCGGGGCAGACCCGCGCAGCCTGTCCTCCCCCCCCGGAGGTCGCGCAGTGGTCCGCCCCGGCATTCTTCTTGGGTGACCCGTCGCTCAGAGGGGAGGGAACTCTCCCGGAGCTACCCGGCTCCCTCCCGTCGAGCTGTCGCGCGTCGTCGCCCCCGGGCCCGGAAGGTGACGGCGTGACGCCCCCCGCCGCTCCACGCGACGCGGATCGCGAACCGCGTCGCGTGGAGCGCACTGGCCGACCGGTCGTGTCCTCAGTCGCGGAACTCGAGCTTGATCACGTAGTCCGCCGCGTTGGCGAAGTTGTTCTTGATGCGGACGAACCACATGGGGCTATTCCAACCCCACGACACCAGGATCGAGGGGGTGCCCGTCACGTCGAAGTTCGCCGTGCCGGAGGTCTTCTCCATGGCGAGCGTGCCCCCGGAGGTGTGCATGAAGGCCGCAGTGCCGGCGCTCTGTGTGGCCGAGGTCGTGTCGTAGGCCTGGACCGTCACGGTGCCGATCCGGCCGTTGAAGATGGCGGGCCCCCACAGGTCCACCGTCGCGCCCGCTGCGAGGGTCCCGCTGAAGCGGTTCACGTAGGTGTCCCGCTCCCGCCACATCAGGTCCATCGCGCTGGAGGGGGACACCGTGTAGTACGCCGAGTGCGGCGGCATGGGAGTCGCGAAGTTCTGCTCCGACCGCATGCGTGACATCGCCCCAGTGGAGATCGTGGCCCACTGGGAGAAGACGCAGTTTCGCCAGATGACTGAGTTGCAGGTCTCGTAGACGTCGATCACGGGGTCGTCGGCAGCCGCGTTGGTGTCCGCGCTGAGGAAGCGGCAGTTGTCGAGGGTCGCGTTGACGACGTTTCGCAGGTAGATCCCGCGGTTCTTGTGGTGGGCGGCGCCGGTCGCGGCGTAGCCGCAGTGCACGTTGTCGATCGTGAGGGCGTACAGCACCGTCGTCACGATGTGGATCGCGTGCCCGCCCGTCGTGCCCGCCGGCTCAATGTGGCCCTCTGTCTTGACGTTCCGGATCGTGACGTTGTTGCTCGCCGGGGTCGTGCCGGTCGTGTCGTGCCAGTAGATCCCATAGCGGCCGCCGGCGATGTTCACGTTGTCGAGCCAGAAATTCCCCAGGGTGACACCCGAGGCGACGAGGATCGCCGCCGCGTTCGCGTCGGTCCCCTCGCACCCGAGCGTCAGGTTCTGCAGGCGGAAGCTGTCCATGTCCTCGCTCGCGCTGGCGGAATTGCTGTTCGCCTGGATCGAGATCGGTAGGTCCGCGTAGATGGACACGTCCCGGATGCTCGTGAGCTCCCGCCCCCGGGTCACGAGGCCCGTGGAGACGTTGGCGGTGGAGTGCCACGCCTTCACCACGACGTTCTCCAGGACGAAGCTGCTCACGTCCATGAGCTCGATGGCCGTCTTGGCCTGGGAGGTGTCCAGGGAGCTGATCGTCAGGCTCTTGAGCGAGCAGTAGTAGAGCACGTTCGCGCCCTTTGTGAACTTCAGCGCCGACTTCGGGCCTGAAGTCGGCGCGAAGCGGATCGTCGTGGCGAACGGCCCGTCCCCCTCCAGGTGGGTGCGGTCGTACGCGATGGTGAGGGTGTCGGAGATGACGTACGTGCCGCGCGGGAAATACACGCGGGTCCACCCCTTGTCCCCGAGCGACGCCGCCGCGGTGCTGTACTGGCCCAGGCCCGCCGAGTCGATGGCCTTCTGGACGGCGGTGGTGTCGTCCGTCGTGTTGTTGCCCTTCGCGCCGAACCATCGGACGTCGATGGGCCCGGAGAACAACCTCATCCAGTATCCCGTCGTGGCGGCCGTGGACGTCAGGATGATGCCGTCGTCGTTGGCGAGCCCCGTCGGCAACGCCCCCGCCGTCCACCAGAAGAGGCCGCCGCCGCCGTCGCCGCGGCTGCCGTGCCCGAGGAGGAGGGCGAAGCTGAACGCCGAACCGGCGTTGTCGAAGGCTCGGAGGGCGGTGACGGAGTCGAACCACTCGAGGCTCGCTGCGTTCACGCCCTGCACCAGCGAGTGCAGCTCGTTCGGCCCGGCGCCTTCCGCGTCCGGCTGACAGGCGGCGAGCGCCGCGCCTCCCCCCAGCAGTGCGAGCACGCCGCCGAACCATCGGCGGCCGGTGTCCACGCTGGGGCCGGGCGGCGCGAGGACGGAAAGGTCGGACGCGGCGGGCGGTACGGGCACGGTGGCTTCGGTCATGGTTGATCGCTCCTTCGGCATGCACCGGGGAGTGGCCCAACGCCGCCCCCTCTGGTGCGAGCCCGGCGATCTGCAATGGTCCAGCCGTCGGGCCCGAGCGGCGTCACGGGGCTGCGTTTACGGCGCAGCGTTCACGGCATGCCGCCCACGGACCGCCCGTCGGTTTCCTGACCGCCGTTGGTTTCCTGACCGCCGTTGGTTTCCTGACCAGTTCTCCGGCGAGCCCAGTGAATGCTTCTCGTGCCGTCGCGTGCCGCCGCACGTTGCGCGGGAAGGCGTCGCGCGTCGCCGCCGTTGTCACGGCCGGCCCGCGGCTGTAGCCGGAGAGCAGCTCCGTCCCCTCCCAGATCCCGTCACCCATGCTCCCCTCCCTCGGCCCCGCGCGGGGCGTGTGCGAGCGCTGCGTCGAGCTGCTCTCGGATCGCGACGAGTTCGTCCACCGCGTCGCCCCCGTTGATGTCCTCGTCTCGCACCGTCGCCGCGACGAGGGGCCGCGCGCGCAGGGCGCGCAGCACCTCCCACGGGTCCATCACGCCGCCGCCTTCCGGGCGCGGGCCGCGACGCGCGCCCGGATGAGCTCGCGCGCTGCCTCGACGCGGAGGCCGTCGTCGACGAGGTGCGCGACGGTGAGGGCCTCCGCGTAGCCCTCCCACTCGGCGAAGTCCGCGCGGTGCTTGGCCCAGCTATTAGCCGCGTGGACCGGGTGCGAGGTCGCCCGCAGGTGCCCCGCCCATCCTTCGAGCATCCACCGCGCATCGAGCGCGAGGATCGGGAGGAAGGCCGCGAGCACGGCGTCGAGGTGCAGGACGGTGGCGTTGTCGTTGGCAGTCTTCATGGTGGTTCTCCTCTCGCTCAGCAGTCGTCGTCGTAGCCGCCCGTGTACGGGTTGAAACACTCGTCGGAGTCGATGTCGCCGGGCTCGTCGTCGAAGTCGTCGGGGTCCTCGTCGCAGTCCTCGGCCTCCGCCCGTTCGGCGGCCGTGCGCGCCTCGCCGGAGCCGAGGCAGTCGCGGCACCGCGAGCCCTCGTAGAGCCCCTCGCCGGAGCCGTTGCAGGTAGAGCAGAGTCGGTTGTGGTGGTCGTCGTCGAAGCCGATGAACACAAAGTCGGTGTCGATCATGCCTGAAAGATAAGGCGCGAAGCCTATCTGTCAAGTGCGCTAAACAGACTTAGCGCGATGATTCGCGAGCGGACATGAGCGCGTCGGGGTACGGCTCCATCGGGTCGAGACCCCAGGCGAGCCACGAGGGATGCACGCCCAGCTCCCGGGCGAGCGCGAGCACGCTCGAGAGCTTCACGTCGCTCCCGGGGTGGTGCTCGATGTAGTGCACGGCCGCGGGCGAAAGGCCTGCAACACCTGACAGTTCGCGCGTTCCGAGCCCCCGCAGCGTCCGGGCGTGCAGCAGGCGCGCGGCGAACGTGTCGAGGGCGGGGGCGGACGCGGGCGGTTTCTTCCGTGGGCTCATGGAGTGCGAGGGTGCAGACGGCGGGAGGAATCGTCAAGCGCACTAAACTATGTCCGCACTGTGGCCTTGACCGTTGCTGTTTAGCGCGCTAAACATCATGGGTCGGAGGCGCTGGACCCGCCCCCGGCAGAAAGCGACTCGCCCCATGACCACCTACGCCGCCACCGCCCGCGCCTTCCGCAGCCTCGAAGCCTGCCTCCCCGTCGACCCGCTTCTGGTCGCCTGCACCCACTGCGGCGAGCCGGTGGACGGCGTCGACGGCCGCGGGCGCTGCGACGACTGCGGCTCGGACCGCCTTCTCGCGCTCCTCGACGAGGTGTCGACGGCCGACCTCGCCGTCGCCGCGACGATCGGCCACCTCAGCTTCGCCCGCCGAGAGACGGCCGCCCGCGAGGCTGAGCTCGCGGCCGACGAAGGCTTCACCGCCTGGCTCGCCGACCGTCGCGATGCCGCCAACGAGCTCCGGGCCTCGGAGGTCGACGCCCGCGCCAACGCCCTCCGGGCGCGCGCCGTGGCCGCCGAGGTCGCCACGTGGGGCGCGCACGACGCGGGTAACGACGACGCGGTGACGCACCACGGCCACCGCGCCGAGCGGCTCTGGGCGGCGCGCGAGGCCGCGGTGGTGATCGCCCGCACCCTCCGCGGCCGGGAGGTCGCGTGAGCGCCCTGGGGTGCTCCTGCGGGCGGCTGCGCTGCCCGCTCTGCCACACGGAGCGACCCGCGCCGGGGGAGAGCGCGGCGCGCGCCGAGGTGCGGCGCCTCGCCGCGGCGTACCGCGAGCGGCGCGACGACATCATCCGTCGGGGCTACCCCAAGGGCGAGAGCTGGGACGATGCGTGGGTGCCGCTCGCTCGGGCGATCGTCGCCGCGGGCGGCCCCTGGGGCTGAGGGCGGGCGCGCCGCAGGCTTACGCGACCCGGTATGCTCGCGACGCCCCCTCGGCGCCGCCCCGTGGTATCGGTCGACTGCGGCGCCGGGACGGGGTCCGGTCGGCGGAGTGGTCGGACGGTCGGTCCCGGTCCACCCCGGCGCCGCACCCTACGCGCTCGCAGCCGCGACGATGGCCAGCACGGCGCCCCGCTCCGTCATCCACGTCCACCAGGAGCGCGCCCCGAGGCCCGTGAGGTGCAACTCGAGGGCGGCGCCACCGGGGCCGTGGGGCGGCAACTCGAGGACGTAGCGGGTGATGCCGTCGAGGCCCGCGAGCTGCCACCAGATGGCGCCGCCGGGGAGGGGTTCGGGAGGGTTCATGCGCGGGTTGTCGGCGCGCGCTCGAGCACAGGTTGCGCATCGAGGCCTCCAGGGCTCCGCGTGGGCCCATCCATTATCGGCTTAGGAAGCCGCGGCTCTATGGCTGCACGGGAAGCGCTCGCCCCCGAGCCGTCGTTGTCCGCGCATGGCCCCACGTCGGAGCCGCTGCCGATGTCCGCGCCGGCGCCGCTGCCGGGGGATCGACGTCTCGACGTGCGCGCCCCTCCAGTGGGGCACCCTCGACTGCCCGGTGCGCTGCCTCGCGCTCGAGCGGCTGGACCAGGAGCGGGCGCGGGCGGCCGTGGGGTACGACCCGGACGAGGCTTGGGGCGAGCGGGCCGAGCGGCTCCGGGCGGCGGACGGCTTCGCGCTCGAGCTCCGGGCGGCGCGCGAGCGGCGGGAGCCGAGCTGCCGCGAAGGAGTGGGGCGCTGGCTCGCGACGGGCGTGATGTGCGCCCGCGCCGGGTGAACGGGGCTACGAGTGCCCGCTCGGCGCTCGCGCAGCCGCGGGCGCGACCACGTCCCGCGCGTCGAGTCGCGCGATCGCCTCATCGAGGCCGCTCCAGTCCAGCGCATCGGGGCCGGGGCCCGGTGTCCCCGGACCCTCCGCCCCCGCGCAGCGCAGGTAGTCCGGCAACCGTCCGTCGCGACGCAGGCACTCCATCACGACGACCCGCCCGGGCACGTCGGCCCCGGCGGCGATCGGCTCCTCGAGCCCGCGTACGAACAACGGCACTTCGGTCCAGCTCCAGCCCATACCCGTCTCCCTGAGCACGTTGGGGCAGCCCCCGCGGCCGTCTCCCCACGGCCCGAGGATGCCTTGGCACAGTGCCGTGCGACCAGGGGGTCTGGGGGCAATTGCTCCATGATGGGGAGCGCGGGCCGCACCGGCGGGCCCCTCGATGCGCACGTGCTGCGGCTACGGACGAGCTGCTCGCAATTTCTGCGCACGGACCCCGAGCGCCCGGCCGGAGAGCCCGCCCGCGTGCTGGCGCGAGACTCGTCAGGATCCCGACACCAGGGAACCAGGCGCGCCGCGAGCAGGCGCGCCGCGGTGACTTCATGGCGCGAGCGATTGCCGTGTTTCCACACAAACGGACCATCGCCACTGTCCGTTATGATTACAGTTCTGTGCACATTTCGCACAGCCGGAATCATGAAAGTGACGCCTTGGCGGCAGTCGGATTTATGACAAGTCCGTAATGGCGATATCGGATTACTGACCATGGATTCAGGGCGAATCCTGGCATTGAACTTCCATAGGTACGGACGAGCTGCCAGCAGCAGAGGGTGCTGCGGAGCCTCGGCGCCAGCCGACAGACCTTCGTCGCGCCTCACGGAATGGATGGATCTCATGCTCACCCAGGCGACCTCCCCGACCTCTCCGGCTCCCCACGCTGGCGCCCGCATGACCGACGAGCTGGCGCGCCACTACCTCGCGCGAGTGCTCGTGCACGCCCGGCGGCTTGCCCGTCGGCTACCCCCGCACATCGCCCTCAACGACCTCGTCAGCGCGGGCCTGCTCGGCGCGGTCGAGGCCTTCCTCCACTTCGACCCCGAGCGCGCTGGGTCCCTCGACGCCTTCCTCGATCACCGCATCCGGGGCGCCCTGCTCGACGAGCTCCGCCGGGCCGACCCGCTCACTCGCACGCAGCGCCGCTTCACCCAGCAGCTCCGCCGCGTCACGCGGGCCGCCAACGACTCCGACTGCGCGCGTGACGCGTCGATCGCGAAGGCCCTGGGGCTGAGCCTCGAGGAGTTCCGAGCGCGCGTCTCCGAGATCCATGCCGCGGCGACGGTCCAGGGCACCGACTGCGATGCGTGCGCTTCCACCGAGACGGTCATGCCCGAGGACGCGGTGGCCGAGAAGCAGGAGCGCAGGCGCGTCGCCACGGCGACCGCGCGCCTCCCGCCGCGCGAGCGCGAGCTGCTGCGGCTGCACTACGAGGAGGGCAAGATGTTCCGCGAGATTGGCGACCGCTTGGGCGTCTCCGAGTCGCGCGTCTCCCAGCTCCACACCCAGGCCATCCAGAACCTCCGCACGATGCTCTCGGGCTGAGCGTCGGGCGTTGGGCGCGAGCGCGGGAGGCGCTGCCCCTACGGCGCGGGATCGGTCCCCGAGGGCCTGCTCGAACGCGCCCCGCTCTCGCCCGCTGCCACGGCGCTCCAGGCGGCGACGGTGACGGTGACCGCGTTGTCACGGTCGAACTTCAACAGCACCGCGATCGCCTCGGTCGGCGTGCAGCCGACCTCGAGCGCGAGCTCCTCGATCGTGAGCGCGCGCCGAGCGACCGCGCGGGCCATCGCCTCGAAGAGCTTGCGTCCTCTCGCCCGGTTCATCGCGCCCGATCCTCGCACCGCGGCGTGCTGGCACAAAGCGATCGCGACGGGCTCCGGCTCCCTCAGTCGAAGAGCATCCTGGTCAACGCCACCGGCCGGATGAGCTCCGGCCCGTCTCCGACGACCGGCCCCACGGGGTACGCATCCAGGCGCCCCTCGGGGGCGGCCGCGAGTAGCCCGAGCACCTCGTCGAGGGAGCTCTCCGGGTCGAGCCAGCGGCGGACCCCCGCACGGTCGAGCGTCACCGGCTCGCGACCGTGGATGCGGCCCGTGAACAGCCCCGCCTCGCAGGTGACGATCGCGTGCGTGCGCAGCTCGCCCGAGGCCGTGGGCGCCGCCTCCCAGAGGCCTGCGGCGAAGAGCTGGCGCCGGTCGCGCGCCGAGAAGTAGGTCGGCTGCTTCACCCCGTGGCGCTCGGGCCACTCGTACCAGCCGGTGAGGGGCACGACGCAGCGCTGCGCCTGCAGGAGCGGCCCCCAGAGGCGCGAGGCGGTGAGGGCCTCGGCGCGCGCGTTGAAGGTCTTGTACCGCCGCACGAACCCGCCGGGGTCGTCCGCCGCCGAGCGGGGCACGAGGCCCCAGCGGTGCAGCCGCAGTGCGTGCTCGTCGCCCTCGCGCAGGAGCACGGGCGCGAGCTCGGTCGGCGCGAGGTTGAAGTGCGGCGACCAGGCGAAGGCAAACCGAGGCGGGATGCGGATGTCCTGCACCTCCTCGAGGATTCTGCCGAGGTCGTTGTAGCCGACGTCCAGCACCATGCGCCCACACACCCCAAGAGGGTCTCGCGCTAAAGACGAGCTGGCTAGTCGACGGGGGCGTTTCTGGGGCATAGCGGGAGTCTCGCGACGGCACGGTCGGGGCAGAGCGGCACGACCGTGCCGTCGTGGGGGAACTCGCCGAGGTCGCGGGGTGCACGCTCGCCGAGGGGGTGCACGGGGAGGTGCGCGGCGCCAGCGTGGTTCTGGGCGCGTGGGACGAGGGGTAAGGAGCCGCCGCGGTTCGTCCGAGTCGCCACCTCCCCTTGCCAACCTCAAAGTTTGATTTATGGTTCGGCCATGGACGCCCCTGTCACCGCCCGCGCGGCTCTCCTCCAGGTCCTCATCCGGGGGCCGGGGTACGGCCTCTCCCTCATCGACCGCGTGAAGGACCACACGAAAGGACGACTCTCCCTGAACCAGGGCTCCGTCTACCCCGCGCTGCGCGACATGGAGCGCGAGGGCCTGGTGGCCAGCTACGAGGGGGAGACCACGCCCGAGCGCGGTGGCCGTCCGCGCATCTACTACCGCATCACGGCCGAGGGGCTCCGCGCCGCCCGCGAGCAGTCCGAGACGGTGCTGGCGCTCTTCGCGCTGGCGGAGGCGAAGTAGCCATGAGCCGAGCAGGTCGCGGTCGGGAGCGTGGACCCTGGGTGTCGAAGATCGTGCCTGTCGAAGGCTCCGCTGACACGGTGGACGTCAGCGTGGTCAGGCCGGACGGCACGGTCATGGTGATCGAGACGAAGTACTCAGCTGTCCCCACTTTCGACGCCATGCTCCTCTCCGTCACGAGCGGGGCCGAGTACAAAGCCAGGATGGATCGCTTGGCCGATGATCTGATGGCGGTAGGTTCCGCCCATATCATTTGCGACGGTGCGGACCCATCCGCCGTGCCCGATGGCGATTCGCCCCACGAGGACATCGTGTACGACCACGATTCCGACGCGGACGAGATCGTCCCTTCGGCGCCCAGCGCTCCACCCTCACGCGCGATGCAGCGCGCGATGCGTCGAGCAGCTGGGGCCTTGAGCCTGATGGAGCTGATCCTGCCTACGCGGCTTTGTCAGGAAGACCTGGGCGACGCGCTCGAGAAGCTGTCGCGCCCGCAAGTCCAGCAGGGGCCCGCGTGGCGGGTGTATCTGGTCGCCATCGCCTCGATGTTCTGGCTCGCCATCAGTGGGGTGCGCGAGGTCGCGTCGAGCGTCCTCGGGAAGAAGGCCGGCTCGTAACCTGCCCTCCGGAGCCTGGGGCAGCCCGCGCTCCTACGCAGTATCCATCCTCGAAGGGCCCTGGTAGCGTCGACGCGGGCCGTGACAGGCCTCCGCAGAGCACGTCGCTCGGCGGTCCGCCGCGCTGTGCGCGCGGCCTGGAGAACGCGATGACGACAAAGAGGGTGATCGTGTTGGGGGTCGACCCGCCTGCGCGGCGGGTCAAGTTGCTCGGGATGCCCGATGCTCTGCCTACGCCGAAGGCGACCCTGTTCGGGCCCGCCACCGCGCCGGCGGCCCGCCCACTCTCCGCCGTGGTGCGCGAGGTAATGGGCGAGCCGGCGGTTCCGACGCGCGACGAGGTGACCGCGCTCGTTCGGGCGCTCGACGCCGAGGTGGCCGAACTCGGCCGTCAGACCGGGCTCACCGCCAGGCTCGACCTGGTGGCTCGCCACGACCCGAACCCCCGCGACGGGATCGGCCTCCAGCTCGCCGTGGCCCTCGCTGACGTGGCGCGTGTGGTGTGGGCAGGCGAGAGTTGGGTCTCGATCGAGGCGCACCGCGGCGTGTGGGGCCTCTACTTCACCCGGGTGCCCCCGCACGAGAGCCACGAGGCCACGACGACCGTGCCGCTGGTCGCCGCGAAGTATGAGGTGCGGGAGTGGTTCGTCGGCAATTGCCGGACCTTCGTCGCCGCGTACCTCGCGCGGTGCGAGGCCGAGGTCTTCGGGCCGCGCCGCGCGGCCGCCCGCGAGGGCGAGAAAGTCCTCGGCATGCTCACCGCACGGCGGCGGTAACGCTCGAGATTCCCCCTCACTACCAACCGCCGCGCTTCGAGCCAAGCACGCGGTGGTGGCGGTGGGGATGAGGTGAGGAGACGGGCTACCGTCGACGGTAGCCTTCCTCACGGAGCAGTTTTGCCAATTCGAGCATGATAGATCGCATCGCTGCCAGGGCGGCCGATTCCATCCCTTCGTACTGGAGGTCAGAAAGCTCTGTCGTCCGCTCGCCGTGGGCGACTGCGTGACGTCGTTTGACGAGTTGCGCCAGCGCCCCTCTGGCTGCCGAGAGCATTTCCGGGTCGCATCCGCAGCGATACAGCAGCCGCTTGAGCAGGATCGGCTCCAGATTGGACTTCGTGTCGAGCGTCTCGAGCGGCACCTTCAACACGGCGTCGTCGAAGCCCTTCAGCTGGCTCACGAAGGCCGTCTGACGTCCAAGGGTGTGGAGTTCGACGTCGTCGGGCAAGAGATCCTTGAAGAGGTCAATCTTCCCGTCGGAACGCAAATTCTCAAACTCGGCCGACAGGGAGGCGGCCGCTAGAACGTGCTTCACGTCACCGCGGCGGTGGCGTCTTTCGTTGATGGCCTGCAGGTAGGTCACGAATGTGTTCTTGCAGAAGCCTTCGAAATGGGCATAGAGCATCACAACCTGCACGCGTCGAAGACTGTTCAGGCCCGTGAGGTAGGCAGGGTGGCCGGGATGATCGGGGTGAGCGGGACCGTCAGGATCAGTTGGGTCCGCAAGGGCCGCGCGCTGGTTGCCCAGAAGTCGGATCTCCGCCTCTCGCCAGAGCAGGTCGAGTTCAGCCTGGGCGCGAAACTCCTCCTCGGTCACGAGACAGTCGCCACCCGCTTTGCGACTAGTTCAAGCCGACGCCTCAGAGGACCAGCATAGTTGAGGCCCCCGCCCACCGTCTCCTTCCTGAACGCTGGCTCCTGCCGCAGGTTGCGCAGCGCCTCCCCGAGCGCCTGCATTTGCGCAACGTTTGAAGCATCGAGTCGACCGAGGTCCCCCTGAATGCCGACCGTAAAGGCCTCGAAAACCAATACGGAGAAATTCGTATAGACCTTGTTCGACTTGTCGACCGCTGCAAACGGCGCATCTCCGAGGGCGGTCGTCAGGATGTCGAAGGTCTTCTCGAAAACCTTCCGCTCTTCCGCTCGGTCGAAATGCAAAGCGTCCTCGGTGGTGCGGGAGACGCCTTCCATGTACTCGGTGAGAAATTCGCTGAGATCGTGCTTGAAGACGCGTCCCCAGTTCTTGAACGCGAAAAATCTCAGGACGCACTCTTGGTCGTAACGTCGGCTGATCTTCTCCTTTGATAGGTGCGCGATGCTCTTTCGGTAAGGCGGGTACTCACTCAGGCTGATGAGGAAGTTGTTGAACTGATCGCTGAGCAGTCGGATGGTGCAATTGCGTACTTCCTGCTCGCTCAGGGTCTCGCCCCCCGTGTTCAGACGTTTGAACATGTGGTACCGGAGTTTCGGGTCGCTGGACTTTCGGATCAATTCGACCCGAACCGACGCGCGTTTCAGCGCGAATCTCACGGGGCTCGGTAGCGTCTCGTAGGTGTGCCCATTGAGTTCGGGAACGATGTCGCATTCAATAAGCGTGAGCAGAGGCCCTGAGCCGGCCGGCGGGATCTGGAACTCAGCCTCAGCTGTTCCGACGGTCGGCACGGGAGTGCCGACCTCGACCTCCTCAGAAGTGTCGATCTCCACGGTGGCCTCGGCATCACCCTTGGCGGCGTCGGCCCCACCAGGGGGCAACCCTACGAACTCTTCGGCCAATGCACCGCGGAAGTGAAAGTAGGAGGAGAGGCGTTGGAGGCCGTCGATCAATTCGAAAACGCCCGTGCTCCGCTCGATGGCATAGATCGGCGGGATCGGCATCTCGAGTATCAACGACTCGATGAATCGCGACTGCTTCTCGACGGGCCAGCGGAACAGGCGCTGGAAGTCGGGCGTGATGACGAGCTCCTTGTTCTCGTACATGTCGAGGAGCTCGTTGAAGGAGAGGTCGAGGGTGCGCGTCTTAACGGTCTTCGACAGCTCGTCGATCAGGGGGATCAGGGTCGAGCCGGGTGTGGTGGGGGGCTTTGCCATGGTGTTTCCGGAGAAATATCACAGTCTCCCGGGGAAGCATCTTCGTCCGGTAGCGTGCGATGCCGGGGTGGATGTCGCTCATGGCGTGGGAGGCGTCGAAATGCCGCTCGTGCCAGGGGACCCAGCCCATGTGCTCGGCCATCTCGATCAGGATCCCGCGGAGGTCGACGTGGACGTCCTTGTAGTACGAGTCCTGCACGACGAGGACCGCGACGCCGCCGTCGATGAGCACGCGGTCGAGTTCCTTCAGAGACTTGGCCATGCGGTCGAAGTAGGCCCACTGCACCTTGTGGTAGTAGACCTTCGAGTCCTTCGACGGGTGGGCTCCGATCCGGCGCAACGTGTCGATGCATGTGGCGCCCCACTCCGGCAGCGGGTCGGAAACCTTCCCACTGACCGTGGGCGTGCCGATCATCGAGTCGCGGAGCTGGCGCACCTCGCTCTCATCGAACCCCAGCAGCGCGAGTTCGGGCAAGGTCGCGATCGCGTAGTCGATCCGTGTGCAGTAGGGCGGGGACGTCACGATTGCGTCGACACTGCGATCTTCCAAGGGAAGCGACACCGACGAGGCCACGCGCAGGTCTGTCGCCGGGGGCGCGTCGCTCGTCGCGTGGGCCTCAGCCGCCGCGAGCAGGTCCGTCGCACACGCCTCGAAGAGCGCGAGTGCGTGGCCGGCACGGGCGCCCACACGCCTTGTCGGCGGGTCGAGCCGGAACCAGGTGGGGTTCGTCGTCCGGGCCTCGCGCAGTAGCGCACGCAACGCGTGGAAGAGCGCGACATAGAGCAGCGCATTGGCCGCCGGCATGTCGGCGCACCGCTCGGCCGGCAGCGCCGAACGGCCCTGGACGTCGGCGAGGGTTCGCTCGATGCGTCGGATCTCCGACGCGGTCTTCGGGCCGAACCAACGACACAGCAGGTCGCCGGCGCGGACCCGCGGTCGGTCGGCCCCCACGAGCTCGAGCGCACGCCTCATCGTCCGCTTCGCGGCCGCGACATCCGCCGCCGTGGCGAGGCGCGCCCGCGCGATGACCACGGCGGCGGGGTTGATGTCGATGCCAACGGAGTCGAACCCGTGCCGCGCTGCACCATCCGTCGTGGTCCCGCCCCCGTTCCAGGGGTCGAGAATGGTGGCGCCCTCCTTCAGTCGAAGGCTCGCCAGGACGTCGCCGACGAAGCCGCTCGAGAAGCCGGCGTAGTAGCGATAGATCGCGGCGGCGCCCGACTCGTTCGGCTTCGGGTTTCTGATGGACTGCGACTCGATCGGACCTACGGTACTCACCGCGCCGTCGATCCGCTGCGCGGCGGACTCGTCGGCGGTACGCCGCGTGTCCAGGTCGCTCCGTGTGGGGCTCACGTCGTCGGGCTGCGGAAGGCTCACGTCTCGCCTATACGACGGTCCGTCGGCCAGCGTCGTCAACCTTCCGTCGCGGAGCTTCACGGCAGCTCGGCCTTCCTGGGACCGTTCGCCCTGAAGCGCTGCCGCTGCCGCCACTTCACGACTGCGGCGCCTCACCGCTCGAACCAAGCCAATAGCGCAGCCTCGACCACGTTCGACTGCTCGCGCCCTTCGTTCCGGCAGAGGCGTGTGAGCGCCTCGGCCGTGTCCTCGCTGAGGTAGACCGTCATCCGTCGTCGCACCGCGCCGCTCTTCCTCGCCACGAGCACCTTCGACCCTTGCGGCGCGCGCGGAGCCGATGTTGGGACGTCCCGAGACGTCCCCGGACGTCCGGGCGTCGCGCGCGTACGCCCCTCCTGGATGAACCCCTCCACCACCCCCGGGTCGACGGGCGGCGCCGCGGCGAACTGCGACGGGGCGCGCACGGTCGCGGCGGGGCGCTTCGAGCGCGCGCTCATCGCAGCGCCTCGAGCTCGTCGACGAGCGCCCGCACCTCGTCGGCCGCCGCGCTCTCCGGTGCGTAGGTCGTGGGCCCCAGGCCCGCGGCGGGCGCCTCCTGGTACGTCACCCGGAACGCGAGCTCGGCGGAGAGCACCGCGAGGCCGCTCTGGGCGAGGACGTCGCGCACGGCGCGCCCGACGATCGTCCCGGGTTGCTTGCGGGTGATGAGCACGCGCGCCAGCAGCTCGGGCCGGAGCGCCTGGGCCTTCCTCACGAGCTCGAGCGAGTCGGCGATCGCCCAGGTGTCGAGGGTCGAGGGGCCGCAGGGGATCACCACCAGGTGCGCCACCATCAGCACTGCCCGCTGCACATCGTCGAGGCGCGGCGGGCAGTCGATCACGGTCACGTCGTACTGCGCGGCGAGCGCCGGGAGCTGCCCCGGGCGATGCAGCCCCGCGCCCATCGCGACCACGGTGGGGATCTCCGTCCCGAGCTCCCCGGCGACGTCGGCCCAGGTGCGCGCCGAGCCCTGCGGGTCCGTGTCGACGAGCAGCACCCGGCGGCCGCGGGCCTGCCACTCGCACGCCGTCGCGATGGCGGAGGTCGTCTTGCCCGCGCCGCCCTTCTGCCCGGCGAAGGCGAGGATGCGGGGGGAGGGGGGCGGGGCGTTCGCAGACGTCCTGGGACGCCTCCGGGCGTCCGGGCGGGGGGCACTCATCGGCGCCTCGCGCGGTTGGCGAGCTGCCGCTGCTCGCTGCGGTTGCGGCCCCCAGCGCCGCCCAGCCGGAAGGCCGCGGCACGCGCGGTCATCGTCCCGAGCACGACGGCGCGGGCGGTCGCCTGCGCGTCGTCCAGCGCCCTCCGGAGGCGCCCGTCGAGCGCCGTCGCCTCTTCGTCCGTCCAGCTCCGGCCCTCGCCCTGGTGAGGCCCGGCGTGGCCTCGCCGGAGCGCGCACGCGAGGTCGTGGGGGTGCGCGGCGATCCCGGCACCGCACTCGTTGTTCCAGCCGTCCATTCATTCCCTCCATCGCGGCCCGAGCGGCCGCAGCAGCCAACCGAACACCACCGCGAGGATCGCGGGCACGGCCAGCAAGCCCGTCACGTCCACACCTCGACGATCGTCGGGTCGTCACCCGCCATCCGGCCGAGCGACACCACCCACGGCGGGAGGAGCGCGCGGGCCTCGTCGAGCGATGCCGCGCCGTGGCTCTCGCAGGGCGTGGAGGCCATGGGGCCGATCTCCCAGCGGCGCACGAAGTAGAGGGTGTCGACGTCGCGTGCCCCGCGGTAGATCACCCACTGCGAGAGCGCGCCGGGCGCGGTGGACTGCCAGGAGGGCGTCACTTCGGCTCCCCCTTGCGGGCGCGCCGCTCGTTCAGGTCCACGACCTTGGCGACGCCCGGCACCCCGGGGGCGACCCCGCGTCGGCGTAGGAGCTCGAGCAGCTCGCCGGCGAGGTCGAGGTCGTCCCCGGCGAGGGCGGCTAGGACCGCGGCCCGGACGGCCGCCTCGGGGGCCCCGACGGCGACGTCTGGATTGGCACCAGGATTGGTACCAGCCTGCTCCCGGCCGGGCGCGGGCGGCTGCGGGGGTGGTACCGGGAGGGATTCTTCTGGCCGCTCAGGCGGCGTTTCGGTACCTGTCGTTACGTCTCGATACGTACTGATTGGGTTCGAATCCCTCACCCCGAACCACGATTTCAGCGGAAATCGAGGGCCTTTTCGCGAGGCCCGTTTTGCTCTGGGACCGACTCTGGGACCGGCGGTGAGGGTCTTCTGAGGGATTTGCTGCGACGGACGACGCCGCGCCACCCTCGATGAGGACCGTCGGCAGCGGCGGGAACACCTGCCCGAATCCGACGCGGAGATTCTCGGCCTCGCGGACGTACATCATCGTCGTCGTGAGGTGCTTGTGCCCCGCCCGGTGCATGATGCGCAGGGGCTGGTCTCCGCGGATGGCCGCCCAGGTTGCGCCGGTGGCGCGGAGGTCGTGGTAGGTGAGGTTCCGGCGGGTGGCGTCGGAGGCGAAGAGGGCGGTGCGCGCGACGCCTGCCACCTGCAGGTTGGCGCGGAGTTCGTCGGCGCGGTCCTTGTCGAGGGGCCACGGCTCGAAGACGCGCGTCGCCTTCGGCCGCTCGGCCCGCATCGCCCTCAGCATCGGCAGCAGCTCGGGCTCGATCTCGAACTCCCGCGGCGCCTTGCCCTTCGGGGCGCGCACCTCCCGCGTGTTGTGGTCGACCGCGCAGTGCAGTGAGATCACGCGGTGCTCGAGGTCGACGGACTCCCACTGGAGCACCTCGAGCTCGCCGGCGCGCGGGTACAGGTAGATCGCGAGCGCGTAGGCGCGGCGCACCGCGAGGGGGATTCCCTCGCAGGTCACCAGCTGCAGGAACTCGCTGGGATACAGGTACGGCTTGCTCTTGACCGTGCCCCGATCGGGCGGCTCGACGTCGAGGCACGGGTTGCTGTCACGGCAACGGAGCGAGAGGTTCTTCGACTTGAAGGCGTCGCGCATCGCGCGAGACACGAGGCCCCAAGCGTTCTGCGCGGTCTTCCAGGCGAGCTCCTCAGCCTGCACCTGGGCGTCGATCCACTCGACCCACCGCTCTATGTCGACCTTGGTGATCTCCACCATGGCCAGCTTGCCGAGGCGCGGCGTGATCCACTTCTTGAAGCGCCCGATGTCGGCCCGGCCGCCGCGGAGCCCACGCGCCTTGCGCGCTTCGAACCAACGGACCGACCACTCCTGCAGCGTCTCGCCCTTCTTCACCTCGCCGTTGGAGCGACCCGCGCTGCCCTTCCGCTTCAAGAGCGAGGTGATCTTCCCGGTGCGCGCCCGCTCGGCGAGTCCGAGGGCAGCTTTCGTGGCCTTCTCGCGATCGTCGTGGCCGAGGGTCGCCGGGAGGCGCATCCACACACGCTTGCCGTCGATGCGAACGCGGCAGCGCCAGTAGCCCTCGTCCTTCGAGTCGTCCCGGCTGCCGACCCACTCGAGCGACCCGGTGGTGTTCGCGAGGCTCATGTCGCAGATCCTTACCGCGCCTTCCCGGCGCTCGTGTAGCCGTTGGCCGCGAGAATCTCGTCGATCGGGTCAACGGGGGCGGTCGTCGGTTCGGGCGCGCGGCTCTCCGACTCCACCCACGCCAACACGGCGTCCCGGGGCGCGAGCCACTGTCGGCGCCAGAGGCGCGCCCCGGCCACTGCGCCCGACCGACACGCCTCGATGTACGTGTCGGGCTGGATCCAGCTGGGAAGCGTCTTCTGCGAGACGAGACCCCAGCTGTCGTCGCGCTCGGCACGGCGAGCGCGCAGCAGTCGCTCGAGAGCAGCCGCGACGCGATCGGCGAAGGCGTTGACCAGCGCATCGAGCACGCGCGCGAGCAATGTCGGATCGTTCCGGCGGTCGAGCTCAGTCACGATCGCCTCCGATCGCGGCCGCGAGGAGGTCCGCAGAGGGTGGCGCTGGACCGTCGTCACCGTCGCCCGGGCCCGACGGCTCCTGATGAGCGGCGGACTGTTGGCGGTGGCCGCGCGGGCGCGGGCGCGGGCGCCCGGTGGTCGTTGCCGTCGGGGGTGCCTTCGGCGCGGGTTTCGCTTTTCGCGTGGCCGCGCCGACGCGCGCAGGCCGCCCCCAGGGGTTGGCCTTGCCCGCCGGCTCCGCGTAGCGCTGGGTCACGCTCGACGCGACGACGGTGAACTGTGCGGCCGAGGCGAAGCCGAGCCCGCTGAACTCCCGCGCGTACTTCTGGAGCAGGGCTTCGACACCCGCCTGGGCCTGCTCCCGGGCGGCGAGGCCTCGGACCAGAGACTCACGCAGCACCTTCACCGTCGAGACCTTCGCGCCCGTCGCCGTAGAGAGGCGTCGACGCACGTCCTCGAGGCGGTCGATGATCTCTTCCGAGAGGGCGAGCGGCGAGACCTGGACGAAGGTGTCGTCGCGCACCCGCGCGTCGCTCGACGAAGCAGCCTCCTCTCGACGACGGGCGCCGCGCGGAGGGTCGACGGCCTCCCAGAGCACCTGCTGACCGGACCGCAGCAGGACGTCGAGCGAGACGAGGCCCCTGTCGATGAGCTCGCGCGCCGCGGCCGCCAGGCTGACGTGCGGCATCATGGGCGACGCCATCGAGCGGGCCGTCGCTTCGAGGGCCTGGGCGATCGCATGGGGGAGGAGGAAAGGCTGGACCTTGCGGAGGGTGGTCCGTGCGGGGGGCGACATGGACTGAAACCATATCGGATCGGTATGAAAAGATCCAGCGAGCGACAGGGAATCGCTACTTGTCCCGCCTTCGGGTGGGGATGGTGGCCGCGTCATCCTCGACGGCGGGATGCTCTTCGGTCGGCGCGGCCACGGTGGCCCTGGGGCGACCGGGCCCGCGCACCGTCAGATCTGCCGGCGCCTCGAAGAGGGCTGCAACCTTGACGCCCAGAACATGAGCGAGCCGTGCCAGCGAGCGAACCGTGAGGTTCTCCCGACCCCCTTCGATCCGCTGGAGGTACGGGAGGTTCACGTCGAGCGCTTCGGCCATCTTTTCCTGGGTCCAGCCCTGGGCAGCCCGCAGTTCTGCGATCCGCCGTCCGATGCCGCGGAGGACATCGGCAGGGGTTTCGGGAGGATCCATCAGGGGACCACTCTCGGGGTCCGAGCAGGATCAATTTACTCACTCAAAACTGTCTATTAATCTTGTCCGGGATGTGAATCGACGGGTAGGGTCGGCGCCGCAACGCAGAGGGAGGTGTCGATGAGACGACGGGATGGACGGCGAACCGCCGCGCGCGCGGTCGCGTGGGCGGCGGCGGTGGTGAGCCTTGTGCTGGGGTGTGGTGGGCCGTCGATTCCCATCGGCGCCTGCACGCCGGGGGCGACGCAGGCTTGCGTGTGCGCGAGCGGCGCGGCGGGCGCGCAGTCGTGTAACGCGAGCGGCGCGGGCTTCGACGCGTGCGTCTGCTCGGCGAGCGACGCCGGGACGTCGGTGCGGTGCGGGGACGGGACATGCAACGGGACCGAGACGTGCTCGTCCTGCGGCTCCGACTGCGGGGCGTGCGCGTCGGTTCGGTGCGGGGACGGGACGTGCAACGGGGTGGAGACCTGCGCGACCTGCTCCGACGATTGCGGCGCGTGCGCGGCGCGCTGCGGAGACGGGACGTGCAACGGCAGCGAGACGTGCACGAGCTGCTCGCCCGACTGCGGGGCGTGCGAGACGATGTGCATGGCATGCGCGCAGGACGTCGACTGCCCGAGCGGCTTCCACTGCGGGCAGCGGCGCTGTGACGGCGCCCGGTCGTGCTACTCGGCGTCCGCGACCTCGTGCGCCGTCGTCGGCGGGGTGCGATGCCCCACCGTCGCGGCGTACAACGTGTGCACCAGCGCCGCGTCGGCGATGCCCTCCGAGTGCGGACCCTTCGCGGTGTGCATGGCCTTCGGCGACGGGCGCCGCTTCTGTGCCAGGGGTTGCACGGTAGATGCGGACTGCCCCTCGCCGCCGTCGGACTCGCCGAGCGTGCGGGTCTGCGACCCGAGCACGCGCCGCTGCTACCTCCAGTGCGGCGGGCCCGGCGAGTGCCCCTACGGGCTCTCGTGCTCACGCTACGCCGACGGCTCGTACGGGTACTGCTCGTAGCGGTCGTGAGCATCGCCGCCGTGCGGCCGGCGGTTCCTCCACCTTCCCCGCCGTCGTCGCATCGGACCGCAACGAGCGCCGCACATCACGGCACTACGGCCCTTCGGGCTGCTCGCGAGCTGCCACGCGACGACCACGCTGAGAGAGCGCGTGCTGCTCACTCTGACGACCGCGACGACGACGGCGGTCGGCCCCGGTGCCTCGCTGCCGAGCGTCGAGAGCGCGCCCCCGACAAGAGTGGAGCGCCTGGCACCACCGGCGCGTGGCGCCTCTCGCGACCATCGTGAGAGGCCGTCTCGTCGGGCGCATCGAGACGGGAGCGTCGCCGTTTGAAGCTTCGCCCGTCGGTGGGCAACGATGGGGCATGCGTGGCAGCGGGGGCTTCTGGATGGCGTGGTGGGTGGCGATTGTGGGCTGTGGGGCTCCGGCCCTTCGGGAAGACGCCGGCCGCGCGGGCGACCTACCGCGATGGCCCACCGGCGGAGTGCCCGCAGCACCCGTGCACGGAGTGAGGGACCATCCAGCGCGTGCGCCTCGACGGGCGTACGCTCGTGCTGGCCCTGTCCCGCTGTGTTCAGGAGGGGTGGCGATCTTGTTCGCAGGGTAGCGGTATGCTGGGCTCTCGGCGTCATGCCCGCGCCCCGCCGCACGTCGGACCCCTACACGCACTGGACCATCTTCGCCGGGGAGGCGCTGGTGGCGTGCCCGCGGTGCGGCGGCTGCGCGTACGTCCACGCGGCGGGCGCGCCGCCGCAGGCCGAAGTGCCGAGCGAACGCTTCGCGCCGCGGGTGCTCACCTGCGGGGCGTGCGGATACGCGCGACAGACGGCGCCGGGACAGGGCTACCACGGGCCGGGAGGAGGAACGCCCACGGATGGCTGGTTCGATGCGCCGCTCTGGCTGGTCGAGCCGTGCAGCGGGGAGATGCTGTGGGCCTACAACGCCGCGCACCTGGCCGCGCTGGAGCGCTACGTCCGCGCCGATCTGCGCGAGCGGCGCCCCGAGGGGCCCGCCGACGGCGAAGGGTGGTGGTCCAACAGCTCAATGCAGAGCCGCCTGCCGCGCTGGATGAAAGCGGCGAGCAACCGCGAGGCCGTGCTGCGGGCCGTGGCGCGGCTCTGGGCGAAGAACCCGGTCCTGCACGCATGACTCCGACCCCGCGCCTACCGCGTGCGTCTCGATGGATGTACGCTCACGGCCCGTGACCCCGACGGGCTGCCTTCGATGCGTGGCGGAGCGGCGTGCGCGTTGGGTGCGTGTGGCCATCAACACCGGGGCGGGTACGGCCGTCCTCGCTCTGCTCGCGGTGTTCTGGCTCGTGTCGGTGGAGTACCTCGCGATGGACCACGACGTGACGGCGCTTCTCCCGCTCGCGGTCTGCGCGGCGGAGTGCGCCCCGTGGATGTTCGCGTTCGCGCTCGCCGTCCCGTGCATCGTGCTTGGCCTGTGCGCCTTCCTGCGCGCCCTCAACCGCGTTGCCTCGGCGCGGCTCCTCCCGCCCCCCGCCGACCCGCTGGCGACCTACCGCCAGGCGCCGGCAGAGTGCCCGCGGCACCCGTTCGCGCGGTGACACTCACCCATCGCTGAAGAGCGTCCAGCCGTAGACGCGGCGCGATCAGTCGATGCTCGCATCTCATGACGCTGGAAGAGCAGGAGGTCGGGGACGATCGCCCCGGGCAGGATGGATCGGGCGCAGGGCGGCTGCATCAAAACGCTTGAGTTTCTGAGTGGTTCCCGTACTCCGCGGCGATGCGGAGCTCTAGCAAGATCGGGCAACACTTCGAGTCTCTCCAAGATCCACGGGTGGTCCCCCGGACCGA
>Ga0208263_100026_pt1 | contig 74205 bp, 61 predicted proteins | sample LakWasMet28_LOW6_2_FD_183872 | JGI IMG/M metagenome (GOLD analysis project Ga0208263, IMG submission 183872) | Freshwater sediment methanotrophic microbial communities from Lake Washington under simulated oxygen tension - Sediment Metagenome... | ecosystem: Environmental > Aquatic > Freshwater >... | reverse complement strand
CAGACCACTGGCCAGCAGGGCATCCCGCGCCCGGGTGGTCGGGGCGAGCGGGAGGAACCGAGGGCCGCCGGCCCCGAGGTGCGCGCGTTCGATGGCGGTCAACACAGTCGTCTTGCCTGTGCCGGCGTCGCCGATCAGGACGCTCAGAAAGTCCCGGCTTTCGAGCAGCGCGGTCGCGGCCGAACGCTGGCCGGCGGTCAGTTCTGGCGGTAGCTGCGTCGGATCGCCCAATGGGAAGCGTTGGTTGCGACCGACGCGCACGCGCTGCACCGCCGCGTCCTCTTCGCGTCGGATTGGCCGCAGGCTCATCTCGCCGTCCTTACGAATCGCATCCGGGTGGACTTCGAGCGCCTCGCGCAGTTCGCGCCAGCGGTAGAAATCCGGGTGCAGTTCGAGCGCGGCGTTCAGCACCTCACCTTCGCGGACAACACTGCTGCGCTCGTAAACATGGCGCAGCGCCGCTTCGAGGACCGAACGTGCGTTGCCGTGCGACCATTGCATGCGCGGTGCTTGTTGGCGTGCGGCGCGGACAAGACCGCCGAGCGCGCGTGCTTCCTCGGCGTTCAAGTCCGCGCGTTGCTTCGCCCGCACGGCCGGGGTGGAGATTTCGGTGAGTTTGTCCTCGCGCGATTCGCGAACGAGAATTTCGACCTCCCGCTTCGTCGGCTTGCGCCCCTTGTTCGCCGTAAACTCCTCCGCCAGGCGCTGCACCTGCCGGGTGCGCTTCGAGAAGCGCTCGCGCAGGTGCTCGACCCCACGCACGGCGAAACCCTTCGAATTCATTTCATACGGTTCGTAGCCCAGCGACCGTAACCGCGAGGCCAACTCGCGATACATGACCTGCCGCAGATACGCCGAGGCGCGCAGCATCTCGACCGGTTGTAGCGCGAGCCATTCGTTTCGCGCGGCGTCCCACGTCGCATTCGCGAGCACCGCATGCCCGTGCAGCTGCGGATCGAGGTCGCGACTCGCGTCATGGAAGAACAGCGCCCCGACGAAATTCCCCGTGAGGCGGAAGGCTTCCGTTCCGGCCGCTTCGCCGCGACGCTCACGCACCGCCGCGAAGCGCTCCATTTCGGTGAGCGCCGTTTTCACGGATTCCACGAACGCCTCGCGGACCCGCTCATCGCCGCCGACCATCGCCAGCACACTCACGTCCTTCGGTGCGGAGAGTTGCACATCGAAGAACGCGACCCGGTTGGCCTGATCCCGGGCGGTGAGCGCTTCGCCGGTCCCCGGGTGCCGATTCTGCCGCAGGGCCTCGAATGGCTTGTCGGTGACCAGCCCTGTCAGCCCGAGCGCTCGGGCACCTTCGCCAATCCATTCGCCGCGCACCTCTTTTTCGCCTTCCGACCAGTAATCGTTTTTCCGCAGGTGATGCGAAAGATAGGTGGCTCCGTTCCGAATGACTCCCACGGTGATCATGCCATCATCACGCCCGAACACGTCGCCCACCTCAACGGAGTGCCCCTCCCGATTCCGGGGTAGCGGGCCTACCGGTCGCACGGTAGTCCTTCGCGTCGTTGGCGGACATCAGCGGCTACGATGAGCCGGGAAGGTCGGCGAAAATATCCCGCGCTTGTTTGGCCACAGACGCAATACCCTAACGAGTTCGTTGGGATCGGGCCATCGAGCTTTCACAGATCGGCCAAACGCGCGCGGGACCGGCCGAACTACCCTTTTTTCGGTAGGGTCGCCGCCTCGCGGATTCGGCGAAAGCGCGCTTCGTTTCCCGCACGATCGGTGATGAAAACGCTCCCCGGCACCTCACGTTTTGATGCGCCAATGGCTGCACGATCCGCAGGCCATCACGGTAGCGGCGTTCGCAGTTTCCGCCCTGTTTCTGGGCATCGCGGGATGGCTGATTCAGCGAAATCTCCGCCACAACGAGCCGGGGTTGCGCCTCCCGCTGGCGCTCCCTTTTGCCCTCGCGATCTCCGCCTCCGGTCTGTTCGGGGCAATCCGGTTGCCCTCACCTTGGGGATACGTTGTCGGGGCCGTCCTGTGCGCGCTGGCAGGCGGATTATTCTACTATGCGGACCATCGCCGCTACGTGCGCGACCCCGCTGGCAAGGTGGTGGCGGACCGGTGGCAAATTGTGCTGGCGTTCGCCGGATTCAAGTGGACACGGGACAAGGCCAACCGGCACTTCTTCTTCTCCGGTGACACCGGTTCCGGCAAAACCTCAGGCATGAACGGCCTGCTCGCCGACCTGATGCGGCGCAATCCCACGCTCGGCGGCGTGGTCATGGCGAACAAAGGAGACGAGTGGTTTTACCTCGAATGGCTGGCGAAGAAGTATGGCCGGGAGCACGACATCATTCGTCTTCGTCCGCGCTTGGTCGGGGAGCCAGGCAAGGCGATCCACCGGCTGAATGTCACGGGCGACGCCCGGTTGCCGTTCACGACCCGGGCGCGGATTCTGGTCGATACGGCCGCCGCCCTGAATCCGAAAGACGAAAAGGGCTTCTTCAAAGTGAAGGGCGCCGCCCACATCGGGCGGGCCTTTGAATTGCTCGCCGACATTGGCCGGCCTACGACCGCGACCAACGCCTACGACTTGCTGACCTCGGAACGGGAGCTGAAAGCGGCGCTGGAGAAGCTCACTGAACTGGAGCCAACCGAGCGCCGTATTCGCCTCGCCGAGACCTTGGAGCAGACCTATCTGAAGCATGAGGCGAAGGAGCAGCGGGCTGGTGAGATCGGCACCTCCCAGAACTACCTCGAATACCTCGGCACGGCCGAAATTGCTGAAATTTTCAGTTCCAACGAGCCCGACACCTGCACCGTGGCCGACGTTGATAAGGGCAAAATCTTCTGCATCGACGTGCCCCAGGACTACACCACGGAGCGGCAGTATGTGTTCACCGTCATTAAGCTTCTCCTCTACCGACACGCGCTCCGGCGCTACGCGCTACCCCCTTGGGAGAAGTATGCGCTGAACCAGCTCGTCTACGTCGGCGACGAGTTCCAGAACGCCATCACCGCCAGCCACGACGGCACCAGCGACTTCAACGTCATCGACCGGTTGCGCGACTGCATGCTCATGCTGGTGGTGTCCGCCCAAGCCTTCGAATCGCTGATTCCGCCTCAAACCAAGGAACAAGCCGAGGTTCTGGCCCTCAATCTTAAGAACCTCGTGATGTATCGGGCCGCGTCCGAGGCCGACGCTCTCCGGTGTGCGAACGCGCTGGGTAAACACTGGGTTGAGCGTGCCACCCGGACCGTGCATTTGGACCATACGGCCCACACGTATCAGCGGGTGGAGGAGTATCGGATCAAGCCGCACGAGTTCCGGAGCCTGCCCGACCATACCGCCGTTGTGCGTCACTGCACGAATGGCTTCAAAAAAGTCTCCCTCCGGCCGTCCTAATCGCCTATACTACACCTTCGTTCGATGAACCCCCAAAAGAGCCCTGAAATCACCGTCCAAACCCTGCTCGCCCTCCGCAAGGAAGACGACGCCGTCCGGCTGATCACCGAGCGCCTCCGGGTGAAGGAAATGGGACCCGCCGACCACATCCGCACGAAACACGAGGTGAAAGCGTTCGTGGAATCGGGTGATACCGCTGCCGCTGAAACGCTACTACTCTCAGGAAAAGAGAGGGTGGCCTTGAACCAAGCGATGTCGGAAAAGATCGCGATTACCCAATCGCAAAAACAGCGGCTTTGAGCCCTCAGATGTCGAGGGCCGGCAGCTTTTCGATGGTTTTCAGCGTTTCCAAGCTGACGGTGATCACGCGCTGAAAGAGTTCCAGCGGATAGCGAGGATTCTCCATGGTTTCGATGCCCCACAAGTTGGCGTCGTTTACAATGCCGCTCTCTTTGTCCTCCATCACAGCCTGGCGCTCCATGACCCACTCCAGTGCAGGCTTCCCATTTACGACATACTCATAAGCCTTTAGCGGGATGTCCTTGATCGTGATATGCTCATTGTAGATCACGACGCTCTTGTCCGCTTTGGATGCGAACCGCATCTTCTTCACCCGGTAATGATCCGGCGTCAGCGCGGAGAGGCGATACTTGCCTGAGTCGATGGTGACCGCGTGCGGCTTTTCCGTTTCGTAGTTAAGGTGAAGACGGGCGAGGTCACGTCCAGCTTGTGAAAACGCGCGGAAGTCCGCGAACGTTTTGACGACAGGAATCCGAGGGATCTCTTTCCCAAGGTTATCTGCAAAGCGACTCCTGTAGTCCGGAGCGTGCAGCAATCCGTAGATGTAGTAAAAAACATCGTCTCTGGTGATGCCGTCTCCCTCGCCTATTGCAGGATAGGCTGCTTGGAAATGCGCCAGTCCGGCGGCGCTGATACAGTCGCGCCCCTTGTATGTCCCAGCCTCATCTGGTTTCGGATCAGTGAAGAATTCTTCTGCATCGGCCTCCTGCGCCTCACTTTTCTCGTAGAGATAGAGAGGGAAATACTGGGAGCCGACCATATCAACCGCGTGAAGGCTTGCGACGTTGTCGGTGATAAAAACGGAGAAAGCACTGCGGGATTCTGAAGAGGAAAAACCGAGCGCGACATTTTTGAAGGACGGACCGGGGAACAAGCCCGGCATCTTCAAAACCATTTCGTTCAACTGCCGGTTAAAATAGAGCCACTGTTTGTTGAAAGGGCGGTAGAGTCCTACCGTCAGACACTCGGGCTGATACACAAGCTTTCGACCCTTGGTAAGTTCCTGCTTCAGACCGCGCGTCCACTTGATCTTGGTCTGGTCGTTATTGACGAAACCATCGACCTTGGCCTCCCGTGCTTTTTTATCCAGCTCTGCATACGCGCTTACAAAGCGATCCACTTCGCTGTTGTAGAATGCGATCATCCTCTCGACGTTTTTGGCCACCACCGCTTTCGAAGCGTTGTAACACCACGCGTCCCGGTTGGTGACGACTCCCAGGGAGAAATTGTCGAAAACTTTCGGACCGTCACCTTTCTTGTCTCCCAGCACGATGTATTGCTCGAAACTCTCATCGCGTTGCTTCAGCCAGTCACCGTCTCCGTTCGGAACGATTGACTGCCAAGCGCCGGCACTGCCGATGCCCAAAACGCTCTTAAACTCATCGATCTTTGTGAGCTTTTCTTCCCGGCTCAGATAATCACCGATGTTGTGCAACCGAATACATCCACGCTGCTTGGCGTTTGGATTCTTCACCAAGAACGTAATTGCAACGGGTGTTCGGGTGCCTTGGCCGAAAACATTATCTTTCTCTTTCCGACGCTGCTCTCCCGATGTGCGGGCGTTACCACGAAGATGAACGATGTAAATGCTGCTGAATTCATCAGCCAGGCATTTGCGAAGTCCGTCAGTCGTCCCGACCTCAAGGAAGCTGGCATTGGTTACAAAACCAATAACGCCACTACTCCCAATGCGGTCGCTAGCCCAGCGGATCGCGCGCACATAGCTGTCGTAAAGTCCCTTGGAGAGGGCCGCCTCAGACCGGGCCGCGTAGGTCTCGGTGATACGGTTGTCCAAGTCTGGGTAGGAAACGTTCTGGTTGTTGTCGTTGGCGTTGGTCTGCCCCACCGAATAGGGCGGGTTGCCGACAATCACGCGAATATCCAGCGCCTTCTGGCGCTTGCGACGGGCGCTGTTGTTGACGAGTAGATTGCTGATGAGGTCGCCTTTTTCGTAGAGCTGGAACGTATCGGTAAGACAGATGCCCTCAAATGGCTGATACTTGCCGCCAACCAAACCGTGATAGACCGCTTCAATATTGATTGCGGCGATGTAGTAGGCGAGGAGCACGATTTCGTTGGCGTGAATCTCGTGCGTGTATTTGTGAGGGAGCCTATCGAGTGGAATCAGGCCACTCTGCAGTAGGCGGGTGACAAATGTCCCTGTGCCTGTGAACGGATCGATGATGTGAACGCCTTCCGTGCCCAGTGTGACATCAAACTCGTCTTTGAGCAGATCGTTCACGCTACGGATGATAAAATCAACGACCTCGACCGGAGTGTAAACGATGCCCAAGCGCTCGGTCATACGGGGAAAGGCGTTGCGGAAGAACTTGTCGTAAAGCTCCACGACGATCTTCTGCTTGCCCGCCGCGTTATCGATGCCGTCAGCTCGCATCTTCACGCTGGCATAAAATTTATCCAGCGTCCCCGCCTCCTTCTCAAGACGGTGTTCTTGCAGCACGTCGAGAACATGCTGCATCGCGAGCGAAACGGGATTGTTACTCGCAAAGCTGTAGTCGCTGAAAAGCGCATCGAAAACCGGCTTCGTAATCAGGTGCTGCGCGAGCATCTCAATCACTTCCGCGTCCGTGATTGAGTCGTTCAGGTCATCACGGAGTTCGTTGGCGAAGTCGCTGAACGCCTTCGATTCCTTCACGTTTTCCGGATTGGAGACGATTTGGGTTATGCGCGCGATGTGCGTCTGGGCAATCTGCGCGATGTCCTTGGCCCACTCATCCCAGTAGCTGCGGTTGCCGCACTTTTTGACTACGCGGGCGTAGAGAGCTTTCTCAAGTTCGCCGACATTGAACTGAAGTTGGGCCTGCTTCCCGTAGGGGGCCTGCTCCGGCTCACCGACGGTGTGCTGGCCGACACCGGTCTTGTTTTTCGCGCCGCTCTTGGATGTGGTTTTGGCCTTCCGCTCAATTTTGTCGGTGATGGAAATTACCTCCATCTTGCGCGTGTCTTTACCGACGAGATCCAGCTTGTTAATGAACGCGTCAAACTGGTCATCGTGAGAACGCAAAGCCTGCAGGACTTCCCACACGACCTTGTAAACCTTGTTGTCGTTCAACGCATCGGCCTCATCCATTCCGGCCGGGATGACGACGGGCAAGATGACATAGCCGCGCTTTTTCTTACCGGCTGGGTCCTTTCGCATCACACGCCCGACAGACTGAACCACGTCCACCTGAGAATTGCGGGGCGTCAGGAATAGCACGGCATCGAGAGCGGGAACGTCCACGCCCTCAGAAAGGCAGCGGACGTTGCTCAGTATGCGGCAGGTCTCGGCTGGCGGTTCAGACTTCAGCCAAGCCAGACGCTCCTCTTTGAGCGACGCCCCCATCGAACCGTCGACGTGGCGCGCCTCACAAAGCAATTTACTGGCCTGCGCCTCGGGCTCCTTTTCCCGGTAGGCCTTCACGACCTCCGCAAACATGGCCGCAATCTCCTTGGAGCTGACGCGGTGATGCTTCGCCCCGGGAATGCGATCGATCACTTGGCAGAACGCGACAGCCCGACGCATCGGATCGGCATCGGTGGCATCCTGGAGGCCTTGCTTTGCAAGGGCCTTCCAGCAGCCGACGATACGCGCTGCATCGTCAACTTTGAGCTGGTTGTTTTCGTCCTTCAGCAGGTTTTGCAGACGTTCGCTGACATGGTCTGCACTGATGGTGAGAACGATGACCTTGTAGTCGCAGAGCAGATCAAGCTGCACCGCTTCGGAAAAAGTGATGACATGGAGCTGATCGCCGAATTTTTCGGCATCATCCATCGAGCAAATCTCCGCGTTCTCTTTTTCGGCCGTGGCCTTGGCCGAGTCCCCGTAGATGCGGGGTGTAGCCGTCATATAGAGGCGCTTCTTGGACTTTAGGAATGCTGCGTCGTGAACCTTCACGAAATTGCTCTCCTCTTCCCTTTCGAAAGTTGCACCCGTTGTGCGGTGGGCTTCGTCGCAAACGATGAGATCGAATTCCGGCAGGCCGTGCTTTTGGGCTTCAGCCACCACTTCAATCGAGTGGTAGGTTGAGAACACCACGTTGAGATGAGCCTTGTCCTGACGTTTCAAGAACTCGACGGCGAGGCGTTTGGGGTCCGTCGTAGCGGGATAGCGTAACTCGTGAGCAAAGGTGGTAACGGTGTCTTCGTCGCGTTTGCGCTTCTTTCCGACCTCCGAATCCGAGCACACCGCAAAACTGTGGAGTGGGATCTGGCTCTCCTGGGTCCACTCCGTGAGCGATTGCGAGAGAAGGGAGAGCGATGGGACGAGAAAAAGAACACGGCCCCCGGTTCCCGCGATTTCCTCGGCGACCTTCAAACTCGTGAAGGTCTTTCCGGTGCCGCAGGCCATGATGAGCTTGCCACGCTCACCATTGGCGAGCCCGGCAAGGACATCGCTGATCGCACGCTTCTGGTGCGGGCGAGTCGTCTTCTTCTGCTTTAGAACCGGTGCCTTGGCTGACTGATATCGCGACCAGTCAATCTGACTGTTCTCCAGATCGTAGAGGTCGAGCTTGGTGACCGGTGGGTTTTGGTCGAAAAGGGCTAGATCAGCGTTCTCCGTCCAGTCGTTCGTGGTTGAAACAATGATACGATGCGTGAACGGCTTCTGTCCTGACGCCGTGAAAAAAGAATCGATGTCTTCTTTCCGAACGCGGTAACCCTCGTCGTAGAACTTGCATTGGATGGCGTGAAACTCGTCCGTGCCGCGCGTCTGAGCGACCAAGTCGATTCCCGTGTCGCGAGCGTCAATCCCGCGTTCCTTTGCCCAGTCCGCATACTTCCAGATTTTCTGGTAGAGATCGGCATAAACTGGCTCCGTGCGGAGGTAGGTGACAATCAGCTCTTCGAAGTAGGTGCCTTTTTCGCGTTCGGTTTGGGCAGCCTGCCGGAAGTGATTGAGGAGAGCGGAAAGAGGAGAAACTGGCGCAGACATGGAGAAAGGGGATTTAGCGACCGGGGTTGGGTTCGACAAGCGCTTGCAGTTTCAAATTCAAGACGATGCCGGTCGCTCATATCCTGGTGCGAGCAAGGCGTTATCCACGTCGTGAAGCGCCATCAGATTTCGCAAACAGAGAGGAAACAGGTCGAGACGCTGCGCCGGCGAACAATCGACGCTCCAGAGACGAAGAACGTAGCCGGCAAGCGCCGCGCGCACCCTGAGGACATGCACGCCGTCGGACATCTGGAATTCCTGTGCAATCATGGCCTTCTTCTCAGGAGACGCCTTGGGATGTGGAATCAGCTCCAACTTCAGCATCCGATTCCACTCATCGTCGTTCTCCTTATCTTCGGCGGGGAGGGGCTTAGCATCCCACACGACTTCGGCGTGCTTGATTCGATTTACGATGAAGTCGCAAAAGATCCCTTTTCGCCGACAGTAAGCCCGCACCAGCCACTTCAGTCCCGTTCCCACAAAGCTAAACGGAACGATTTCTCGCGGCCCATGATTGCCGCTATCCGACAGGTATTCGATTCGAAGGACGGCTTTCTGGCAGATGGCACGAGAGACTGAAGCCAGGACATCGGCTGAGGGTGCCTGTAGCCGACTGGGCAATTCGCATGGCACGAGTGATTCCGGCTCCGTGCCAAAGTCGTTTCCAATCCCATGCACCAGCGCGCGTAAAAGCTGCTTGGGATCTATATTTTTTAGATAGCTAAGGGCGAACGATTTAGAGATCCGGTAGATTTTCGTGCCCGTATCGAACTCAAGGTTTTCGGCCGCTTCGTCACGGTAGATCGCCAAGTCACGGGTCGCGGCCGCCTCACTGATACCGAAGCGCTGGATCAAATCTGCCCGAGAAATTTGTCCGGTAAAATATAGCCTAAACTCCAGATAGTTAAGGCGTTCTCTTTGGTTTTGGGAATGTTCAGCCATGGGGTTATCATCACTCATGCAAAATGAGGTGTTGACCTAATCATAATTAGCGCACTCAATTTGAGTAGATGATGGACCAAAGAAGAGTCCAGCAGACCAAAACAGTCAACTAAACACCACTATGGCTACCAATCCTCCCAAAGGCGACGGACACCGCAATGGCCCCGTCACCGGCAGAACTCAGACCCAGACGCCCGCCGGCAACTGGGTGAAACGCGACACCGGCACCGGCCGGTTCATGGATGTGAAGACATCCGATGGAAAACCCTTCAAGGGCGTCCGCAAAGAGAAGTAACCCTCCCCTCATGCCACGATTCGCAGAACATGCAGTGCTGGGGTCTGGAGCGGGAGTGCTCTTCAGTCTCGTCGTCCAGGACGCGCGTCACGCAGCGGTGCCTGTGGCGATGAATCCCGTCCACACTGGTGTCTGTGCCGTTGCGGGATTTCTCGGCAGCTGCGTTCCGGACAGGCTTGAGCCAGCCAGCCGCTTGGTTGGCCCAAATCACCGGGGGGCGTTTCACTCCATGTGGTTTCTAGCGCTGTCGGTAAAAGGGGCGCATTACTTCGCGACGCTCAAGACCGACACCGAAGTCGAGCGCTGGATCGCGGATATTGCCGGTGCTTTCTGCGCTGGGGTTAGCTCTCACCTCATTGCGGACCTATCGACCAGTCGGGGCTCAATTTTGTGGATAAAGGATTCTAACCCAAAAACAGAAAACCAACGTAATCATGAAACCGGAAAAGAAACTCGTCACGATCATCGTCGAGGGCACTCCGCACGAGTGGCCCAAGGAAGAGATCACCTATGAGCAGGTCGTCACCTTGGAGGTGCCTGACTATGCTCAGCATCCCGAAATCAACTATTCGGTGAAATATAAACGCGGTCAGGGCAACAAGCCCGAAGGCATCCTGCTCAAGGGTGAATCCGTGAAAGTCAAAGAAGGGATGGTATTCAGTGTTTCAGAAACTGGTCAGTCGTAACGAAGACCTCAGGCGTCTCTACGAAAAGGGATACGCCATTGGTTTCGACACGAACAACTGCCTGATCATCCGGGACGTGTTCTACCTCAATGGCGCCCTCGCGCTGCGGCGAGGGGCGATTGTCGCCAAACTCGTATTCGTGGATAAAGAAGCCGTCCGTCAGGACGACCACCAGGTCTACTTTGCCGGTGAAATGCCACACGGTCTGGATGGGAAACCGATCCCGAACTTCGGAGGCGGACCATATCAGATCCACCTGTCTGCAGAGAATGCTGATGTTGTTGTCCAACGATCGTTTTCAAACAAGCCGAAGAAAACGGGCGCTTACGCCAACTTCTTCGAGAAGATAGAAAGTTACGTGGATCAGATCGCCGGGCCCGCGATGGCCAAGTTTGGCCGCGACGCCTCGCCGCTGACTCACAAGGCAAATACCGGACTGCCGCCGGACCCTATTTTCAAGTTTCCCGATACCCTGTCTTCGCGCGCCGGCATCTCGGACCTACGGGAGATTTTCAAAGATGAGGTTGTCGCCATCATCGGTGTTGGTGGCACAGGTGCTTATCTTCTGGACCTGCTGGTAAAGACTCCGGTCAAGGAGATCAGGTTCTTTGACCTCGATGACTTCCACGTTCACAATGCCTATCGGTCCCCCGGCAAGCTGGAAGAGCATGAACTTGGTAAGCCCAAAACCGAAGTCTATCTGAGTCGCTACGAGGGATTCAGGCATGGCCTCACGGCCCGGCAACTCCATGTCGGCTCCGATTCCGCCGCAGAACTGGCCGGGGTCACCTTTGCGTTCGTCTCGGTAGACAAGGGTTCGTCGCGCTCGGCGATTTTCGATATTTTGATCGCTGGGAAAATCCCATTCATCGACGTGGGCATGGGTCTTAAACGGAAAGGCGATCCGCTCAGCGGCATGCTGAGAGTGACATACTACCCGGTAGATCGGGCTGAGGAAGTCCGCGCGAAAGGGTATGCTGAGATGTCTGACCCGGCTGATAATCTCTACCGCACGAATATCCAGATAGGTGAATTGAATGCCCTGAACGCCTGCCTTGCTGTGGTGAAATACAAGGAGGTCCGTGGCTTTTACGGTAATAATGAGCCGATGGACAATTACCTCTTCGATGTTTCCGATATGAAGGTCGCCTCATGAAGTTTCGTCTTCAACGAGTCGAGTTCATGCCCAAGGATATGCAGCCAGGCATACTCTACTACGCTGAGGAGTATGGAGCCGCGGCACACCTGTGCGCCTGTGGCTGTGGTTCGAAAATCCGAACCCCCATTGACGACGCAGAGTGGTCGCTTGAGGAAGGGCCCGGAGGGCCATCACTTTCCCCGTCCGTAGGCAATTGGCAGAAGCCCTGTCGCTCACACTACTTTATCAGAAATGGGGCGATCATATGGTGTGGCCAGTGGACGGAGGAGGAGATCAAAATGGGCCGGCGTCTTGAGCATCAACGACGCGTTGCTCATTTGGATCGTAAATCTCCGCGGAGGAAGCGCCGTCGCTTCTGGGATTGGATGCGCAGTCTGTTTCAATGAAGCAGTTTCAGAAAAGTGATTTAACGTGAAACCGCTGACGTCGCCCTTATCATTAGCCGAGTAGGTCGAAAATCTGTAATCCCATGCTGTGCGCAAATCGCCAACGCGACGCGGTCAAGGTTGTCGCCGCTCACAGTGCCAAGCAAGACGGGCCATTCATTTGTCCAGAATGCTGTAAAGACGTGATCCTGAAAAAATGCCGGCTGAAAGTGGATCACTTCGCACATCGTCCGCCAGTTACTTGCCAGTATGGCTCCAAGGAGACCGAACAGCACCGAGCCTGCAAGACCGCCATTTTCGATGCGTTGGCCAAGTGCACGAACGTCACTAAACTGGAATTGGAGCGGCATCTGAAAGAGGTTCGCCCCGATGTAAGTTGCTATATCAGCGGAGTGCCCGTGGCTATCGAGGTGCAGCTCAGCGCACTTTCCTATGAAGCAATTCTCCGCCGAACTGAACACTACGCCCGAAAGAAGATATACGTGCTATGGGTTGCCCAGTGGACTTCGTCACTAGACACCTCAGAGCGCTACAGTCCTCGGGTGTGGGAGAAATGGTGCCATGCCGCCTATTTCGGACGCGTCTACTATTGGACGTCGGGGAGCACCGTGGTGCCTTATCATTTCGATTCGTGCCTGCTGGATGTTCCTCTCAGCGAGTGGCACGATGAGAACGGTGCTGAAATGAGCGCTGGAGGCTACACACGCTGTTCAAAGCGCTACCGCACACCCGCCAAGGGTCGCCCGCTGGATATTGCTCGGGATTTTGTGAAATGCGACCATGCAGGCTTCACTCGTGGGGTAATTGAAGTGCCCCCGTGTCGGATTTTTAAAGACCGTTACGGCAAATTCGATAATTTACGCGTCAGACCCGTGGTTATCGAACCTGAAGTCGAAAGAGGCGTGGCACGAATACGCGGCGAAGATTTAGAAGAAGATGAGTCCTGCCCTTGGTAACTCTGTCTGTTCATTCCGGGGAAACGCCTTTCCCCGCGGTCGAGTCTGCGTCTCGCCCTCCCCATTCTAGCGGGGACACCCCGCAACGCCCCGACGCCGGCCAAAGCCGGCTTGGATAGCACGAGCGGGCCCGGCCACCGCTTCGGTGTTCCGCTCCGACTGCGGCTCCGGCCACTCGTTGCGGGCGGAGACGGCTTGGTTGTTCGCCTCATCGCCCGCGATGCGGGCTCCCGCTGAGTCTCACCCATCGCTTCGCTCCGGGCTGTTACGCTCCGCTTCACGACGCCATCTCCGTGCTGCCGCACTCCGTCCGCGCTCACGGCCGCCTCTGGCGATTCGTCGTCCGAGCACGACCATTCGCCAGGATCGCTCCCGGTCGCAGGCTCTCCGGTCGCGACACCGGCGGCCTTGCCGCGCTCCCGCCCGCGCCGACTCCTTCCTTCACTCCCGGCCTGTCGCCTTCGCTCCGCTCCCACATCTGCGCGCCGTCCGGTCCCGCCCGACCCCGAGGGTGACGCTCAGACGCCGCTGGGCTGCCGATGCTCGCTCTCGTTGCACCGCTCGCGCATCCGCAGTTAGCGTAGCCTGTCCCTGTGGGCTGCCTGATTGTAGCACCTGCGCCGGCTGGCGGTCGGCGGCGCGAGCGCCTTCGCCCGTCCGCGCCTCAAGGTATTGCTCGCTGCGCTGCGCTCCACCTTGCGCGACGGTGCTGATCGTCGGCATCCCTCCGGGGCGGCCGATTTTCGGTTCGGCTCGGGTTGGGGTCCGCGTGGCGCGGCCCGCCACTATGCGCCCTCGTTGGGGCGCTTCAGAACAAGGAAAGTTATGAACTCGATTGAATCCGTTCCCGTTGCTCCCGCTCGCGTCTTCAAGGCGCTTTCGTCCGATGATCTCCGCCGCTGCGCTCCCTCGATCTTTGCCGAGCACGCGCGGCCGGGGGTGTCGTCCCGCTACACGTTCGTTTCCACCCAGCAGGTCGTTGCCCTGCTTGGTGCGGAGGGTTGGGAACCGGTGAAGGCGTCCGAGCAGCGGGTCAGGTTGGAGGACCGCATCGGTTTCCAGATGCACGAAATCCGCTTTGCCCGGCGGGTTGACCTGGAGGCCGGGGCCTTTCAGGTCGGCAACACCCGCCCGGAAATGATCCTGCAGAACGCGCACGACGGAAGCCGGGCCTACCGCATCGACGCGGGCCTGTATCGGTTGGTGTGCCGCAACGGTCTGACCGTCGCGGATGCCGACTTTGCCCATGTCTCGATCCGGCACGTGGACGTTTCCGCCGACGCCTTCGCCAAGGCGGCGCAATCCGTGGCCGAGAACACGCCCCGCGCGCTGGAGGCGGTGGCCAAATGGCAGGGTGTGCAGCTCCCGCAGGCCACCCGGGTGGAGTTTGCGCGGCGCGCGGCGCGCCTCCGTTGGGATGCCGAGCAGCCGGTCATGAAGCTCCTCAGCCCTGAGAAGCTACTGACGCCGGTGCGCTACGGCGATGCCGCCACGGACCTCTGGACCACCTTCAACGTGGTTCAGGAGCATCTGATTCGAGGCGGCGACCGCTACATGGGCTACACCGCCGGCATGGGCATCCGCCGCAACCGGACGCGCCCGGTAGGCGGCCTGAGTGAAGGCCAGAAGCTCAACAAGGCTCTCTGGAGTCTCGCGAGCGAGTTCGCGAACAACTGAGTCACACACGGGGAGCGGCCTGCGGGCCGCTCCCTTTCTTTCGGGAGGCGTGATCCCCCGTTTCCGGTAGGCGCGCTCGCGTGCCAGGCGCACGCGTGCCGCTTCAATCAGCGGCGCCGGTCAGCACTCCGCTGACCGGCGCATTCACAATCCAACGAAATTCACCATGAACAACGGCACCTCCGAAGCACCCGCCACCGCACGCAACCCACGCACTCCGACCGACGAACTCGACACGCTCAAACGCGAGCTAATGAAAGCCGAGGTCCGCCTCGCCAAAGCCCGCGCCACCGTTACGACCGCCGAGATCGACATCAAGGTCCTGAACACGCGTTTGAAAGCCGTTGCCCGATAGCGCGGGTCACCTTCGAAGCCAGAATTTACTACAGCTCATCAGCAAACCGCATCGGGGAGACTATACCACCAGCAGCGCCGGTTGGCCGCATGCGGCTAAGGTATTAGCGCCGCGTCCAAGGTCAGAGGATGTGGCAGCATCGTTGGCGCAGTGGGCTCCGCGGCATAGGACAGTGGCGTAACCAGCGTCAGACCCAGCAGAGCCGGACGGGTGAATCGGAATAGTGAAGGCATGTAAAATATTCTGGGCGAAGGGATGCGCATAATTCGAAATGCTGAATTCTACGGCCTCAAGTGTTGGCGAAACCAGCTTACGGTATCGTCGATGTAAGCGTGGGGCAGAATATGCCCACTATCAAAGAACTTGAGCTGCCTGGCTGTGCCGGGCACGAGAGCGACCAAGCCGGCCGCCTCTTCGACTGAAAAGTAGATGTCTTGGCGGGCCATGAGAAACAACAGCGGCTTGCCATCCAGTGCCCGGGCATTGATCTCCGGAACAATGGCAGCAAAGCGAGCGCGATGAGGGGATAACACCGTGTTCGGTCTGATCATTGGCGGCGCGACACAGATAACGCCAGCCTTGAGGCGGGGTTCGCCGGCAATCAGATTGGTCGCGGCGACACCGCCCATGCTGTAACCAAAAACGGCGCTCTGGCTTGGGTTGATTTCGGTTCGCGTCTTTAGATAATCAAGCGCCCGCCGGTAGTCGGCGATCGTCCGAAAAATAAGATCTCCAAACCCGTGTCGCCAGTTGCTCGGGAGCGCAGAATGCGTGGAATCGGCCAGGTCGGCCGGCATCCGGTGTTCGCCGAAGGAGCCGGCATCAAGCATGAAGACCGCAAAGCCGTTCTCCAACAGCCGAGGCACCAAAGGCCCGGTGGGATTCTCTGCGCTCCACCACGCATCCTTATTGGTGCCGGCGCCATGCAGAACGAGAATGCACGGGTGCGGCAAGCCAATCACTTTTGGCAGAGCAAACCAACCAGCGATCCGTTCTCCCGTGCAGCCCGTAAACACGACTTTTTCGCGCGCGTAGCCGAGCATCAGGCCCTGGTCCACAATCTGGGCGTCGAGTGGGATGCTGACGTTATAATCGAAAGACCGCACGAGAGAGTGGGCTCACCGAACAAAAGAAATGCCGGCTCGAACGGTTTCGGATTTGGTGCGATACGAGAGCAGACTTTCGCCATAGCCGGTGAAATATTGCACCAGGAAATACGTCCCAAAATTCAGGAGGCGCGTGCGCACTGGCAGTGTCAGATCCAGTTGAACCGATGCGTGGTCGAAGTTTTTTCCCGCCCACGTGGTGACGGCCAGGGCCGGACCGTCGGTGCGGCCCAACACGAGTTGCAGCCGGCCGTAGCCGCGGTAGTCGTCGATGCCAGGATTGTTGCCGAGAGTGCCGACATAGGCAAAAAGCTCGGGTGCCACGATCAAGTGCCAGCCGTCGAGGCGGCCGAGTGCGAGGCCGCTCCGGACGTAAACGACGTTCAAGCTGCGCGAAATCGGGCCATCGCGGCCGTTCGATTCGTGCTTGTAGGCCGCCTGCCACCCCAGCCAAGTGAGCCAGCCATCGCTTCGGTCCGGCTCGGGTGCAAGCGCCTGATAGATGATCTCCGGCATATAGCTCGTGTCGTAGAACGGGCTGGAATCCGCGTCGATATCCCAGAGCGATCTCTGCGTGAAGCCGAACTGCAGCGTCCGGGTCATGCGCTGCGGCCCGTCTTCGCCGAACTCGAGCAGCTTGTATTTGAAGCTGAACTGGAATTTCGCGGCGGGCGCGTCCGGACCATAGATGAAGTAGATGGGCTCGTGCGTATCCAACCGATTGATGAACGTCTGGCGCAAGGCGGCGGCGGCGGGCTGGGATCGGCCGAGTATCGTGACGGGGCGTTGCGCGCCACGGGTGGTGGCAACGCGCGGCGCGGGCGGCGCGGCGGCATCGACTTCGAGAGCGGACCGGACGACACCGGCGTTGGCGAGTGAGACATCCAACGTCGTCAGGCCGGGCGCGGCACTCTGCGTAATTTCGAGCATGTAACTGCGAACCGCGAAGGAGCCGGCGGCGATCCGCGGCTGCGTCCCGGTAGCGTCTTCGGCGCGCAACTCGACGGTCGCTTGTTCCGTAGTATTTCTGAGTTGTCCGGTCAGCGTCGGCGGAAATGCAACCGCGACGTCGCCCGGACCTCGGTTTAGCGCAGCGAGCTGCACCTCGATACGAGAGCCGGGCGCAACGCGGGCGATGGGAACATGCAAGCTATACAGGACCTCGCTCTCTGCACCATGGGATTCGGTCGCGTTGCCTATTGCGAGCAGGACGAGAAGAACGTGCATCAGAACGGGCGCAACGCGGAGCCGAGGATTATAATGTCTGGCGAGAACTTGGCGGACATTTGTGCGAAGAGGGCAGAGTCGCTCGCCTATCCACAACAACCCGCCAGCAGCCGACCACGGCCTAAGTGAATCTGTGATGCCGAGACGCAAGGTCGGCAGCAACCAGCGGTTCCAGGTTCCAGGCAAATCTTCCGGGACGTCGTGTCTACGAGTGTCCATCGTCAGTGTCGGTGGCTACCACCACGATCAGCAGGACCAGGATTGCCACCACGAGGATCATGCCCGGGAATGCGCCGCGTTTTTCGAGTATCGGCTCCAATATGATGCCAACTGGGGACGCATGAATTAACGGCGGATCGGTTAACGGGGCACTGTAAGGACATCCTCAAGAGGGCTCGGCGGAATGGGTCGTGATACCCGCCGTCGGAGCCGTCCCCAGCACGCTGGCGAGAAGTTCGAGACGCGGCGCAGGCTCGCCAAGCGAAGCGAGGGAAACATAGCGGGGTTTCTCTGAAACTGCGGCGGGAGCAGGGGACGTTGACGCGTTGCCCAGTGTGAACGGAGCGGCGAAATGCACGGTGCGGAGGTCGTGGAGGTGATGGCGTCCGACCGGCAGACGCAGCCCGGCGCCGGTCGGGCTCTCGACGCGAAGGGTGACAGGCAGATCGTGCTCGCCCGGCACCGCCACCGGCGCGACTGCGCGAGGGAGCACATAGACGGCCGCCTGCCCCGCGGCCAGAAGCAGGCTGCAAGTTTGGGCTTCGTCGAGTCCCAGAGCAGCATGCGGCCCGAAGCGAAAATGAACGATGCGTTGTCGGGACGCATAGTTTTCGACAAAGAAAAGAACCCGGGTGGCCGAGCCGGCGGCGAGTGAGTCCGGGTCGAAAAACACGGTGGCCGCGACATCGCGGCAGGTGCAGATGATGTCGAAGCCGAACACGTCCGTGAGCACGGCGTGCGATCGCTGCGCGGCGGCGTGACCGCGGAAGCGCCCGATCAGGTCCCATAATGCCCAGAGGGCTGCGGCGCTGGAGAGCAGCGCGGCGAGGCCGGCCCACAGGTGCAGTCCTTCGCGCCAGAGGACGAGGCCGCCGCCGGCCGCCGAGAACGCGCAGAAAATCGCGACGAACAACGCGAAGGGTCCGCCGCGGAAGCGCGGGCCAACATCAGGTGTCGGATCGGCCGGTTCGGCCGTGAGAAAATTGAGTGGTTTCATCGTGCGAAGGTTCAAAGCGGCCGATGACGGAGATAGCCGGTCCTGGCGGCATGGACCAGCCCGACGAGGATGAGCGATTTCACGACGGCCCCGGCGAGCAGGGTGCGGGGCTCAAGCAGACCGAGAGCACCGTGGACGAGCAGAAACGCGACGACGGCTGTCATGGCGGCGCGGAACGGCGCGTAGCGCGCCCAGCTCCACAGGAGCACGAAGGCCGCCGCCAGCGCGACCTCGGCCGCGAGTTCGACGCCGGGAGGCACGCCTGGTCGTGGTGCCGAGCCTAGCACGCGCTGATTGATCAATACGAAGAGCGGATGGAGGCCGCTGAGAAGCTGGACGAGGCCAGCGACGAGAATCCAATCGCGGCCCGAGAGGAGCTGCTGCTCCTGCGCTGACCGCCGTTGAGCCAGGCGAAGGCGATGCAGAAGTTCCGGGGTGATCATAGAGGATGCGCTGACGATGGGGATTGCGCGGTCTGAGCGGCCAAAGCCTCGCCCGCGAACCGCAGGCGCTCGCAGATCCGTTCGAACGCCGCGAGATCGCCAGGTGGTAGCGGGCGCACGATCTCGCTGGCCATGGTCAAATAGAGCGAAGCGGCCTCGGCGATCGCCTTCCGTCCCTTGGGTGTAAGATTCACCCAAATCATCCGTCGATCGGTGCTGGGATCGCGTCGACGGACGATCCATCCCTTACGTATGAGGCCATCGAGCACATCGGTCATGGATGTGCGGGTGATGGTGGCGTAGGGGGCGAGCTGCGAAGGGGAAGAGGGCGCAGGATCGAGAGCCGAAAGAACAACCATCACCATGAACTGATGATCGGTCCACCCGCGTGGGCCGAAACTCCGCATGAAGCCGTGGTGGATGGCGCGTGCGGAGGCGGTGAACCGCGCTAGTAGCTCGCCCGACCGCGAGTCGTCGGGCAGCGGCTTGCCGGCGTTGCGCAAGCAGTCCTCCATGAACCCGTGCCAATTCGGTTCGCAATGAGGTTTGGGCCGTGGCGCAGACACCTTCATGGTGGGTCACCTGTTCATGGTCGGCTTCATGGTTGAGCCGTCGGGGTGTCGTTTTGCCAGCCGCCGCCGAGCGCGGAGTAGAGCGCGGTTAGGTTGGCCAACCGCGCGAGCCGTGCGTCGATGAGCGATTGCTCGGCCGCGAACTGCTCCTGCTGGGCGAGCAGCACCGTGAGATAGGGGTCGACACCGGCATCGAACCGCTGCTGCGTGAGCTCATAGCGCCGCCGGGCCGCGTTTACGCGCGCCTGTTGCGCGGCGATCGTGCGGCCGATGATACTGCGGACGGCGAGCGCGTCGGCCACTTCGCGAAACGCGTTCTGAATTGCCTGTTCGTATTGGGCGATCTCGATGCGCTGCTCGATCCATGCGACGTCGAGTTGGGCCTTGTTCCGTCCCCCGGCGAAGATGGGCAGTGTGATCGACGGCGCGAAGCTCCACCGACCGGAGCCGCTCTCGAACAGCCCGGACAATTCGGTGCTGGCGCTGCCGCCAAAGGCCGTGAGCTTGATCGATGGAAAAAACGCCGCCCGGGCTACACCGATGTTGGCGTTGGCGGCCCGCAGGACCTCCTCCGCCGCACGCACGTCGGGACGGCGGGCAAGCAGGTCGGCGGGCAGACCCGGAGGAAGGTCTTCCACGAGGGCTTGGGTCGCGAGCGAACCAACCGGAGGAAGGTCGGTGGGAAGCGGCGAGCCAACGAGCAAGACGAGTCCGTTGGCGAGCTGGGCAGCTCGCTGTTCAAGTGCCGCCACGCTTGCGCGGACGGCTTCCCGCTGGCCCTCGGCCGTGCGCAGGTCAAGTTCGGAGGTGACGCCGCCCTCGAAGCTCTGTCGATTGAGATCGTAGGATTGCTCGGCAGCCCGGAGCGTCTGGCGCGCGACTGCCAGTTGTTCGTCAGCGGCCAAGGCCGCCAAGTATTGGCGGGCAACCGCTGAGATAAGGGCGATCTGGGCGCTGCGGCGGGCCTCCTCGGTCGCGAGGTATTGATGCAGCACTTGATTGCGCAGGCTCATGACCCGCCCGAAGAAATCGATTTCGTAGGACGGAATTTGCAGCCCTACCTCGTAAACCGAACCGGTGACGGGTTGGCCTGTCGGGCTCAAGGTTGCCGGCGTCCGCTGGCGGACCGCATCGCCGGTGGCGTCGAGGCTGGGGATCAGGACGGAGCGCTGGATGCCGTAGATGGCACGGACGCGCTCGACGTTAAGGGCAGCGACGCGCAGGTCGCGGTTGTTTTCGAGGGCAAGCTGGATGATGCCGCGGAGGCGCGCGTCGCCGAAAAACTGCTGCCAGGCGAGGTCGGCGGCCGGGGTCGAGGCGGTCGAGGCGTCAAGAGAATACGTCGCGGCAACGGGAGCCGCCGGGCGCTGATACTTCGGCGCGAGTGAGCAGCCGGAGAGCAGCGTGAAGCCGGCGGCGAGCAACTTGATGGTGGGTCGGAGCAGAGTCATGGCGTTGCCGGATCTTAGCGTTGCTCGGTGGTATTGGCCGGTTTCACCCGGAAGAGCCGGGCGACGACGACGTAGAACACGGGGATCAGAAAGATGGCGAGGAAGGTGGCCGCGAGCATGCCGCCGAGCACGCCGGTGCCGACCGAGTTCTGCCCGCCGGAGCCGGCGCCGCGAGCGATGGCCAGTGGCAGCACGCCGAGGCCGAACGCGAGCGAGGTCATAATGATGGGACGCAGGCGCTGCCGACACGCGAGAAGCGTCGCTTCAACCAGGCTCATGCCGCGATCATAGCCCTCGCGCGCAAACTCGACGATCAGGATGGCGTTCTTCGCCGACAAGCCGACCACGGTGAGGAGCCCGACTTGGAAATAGACGTCGTTGTTGAGCCCGCGCAGGGCAACCGCGAGCACGGCACCGAGGATGCCGATCGGCACGACGAGCATGACTGAAAACGGCACGGCCCAGCTCTCATACAGCGCCGCGAGACACAGGAAAACAACCAGCAGAGAAATGGCATACAGAGCAGGAGCCTGGGCACCGGACTGCTTCTCTTCGTAGGAAAGGCCGGTCCACGCGAGGTCGAAGCCGGGCGGCAGCTTACGGGTGAGTTCTTCCATCGCGTTCATCGCCTCGCCCGAACTGCGGCCCGGTGCCGCCTGGCCCTGGATCGTGATGGCGGGAAGGCCGTTGAAACGCGCCAACAGCGGAGAACCGAAAGTCCAGTCTCCCCCGGTGAAGGTCGTGAGGGGCACCGGTTGGCCCGCGGAATTTGGCACATACCACCGGTTCAGGTCTTCGGGGTTCATGCGGAACGGCGCGTCCGCCTGCATGTAAATGCGCTTCACGCGACCGCGGTGGCTGAAATCGCCGATGTAGGAGGAGCCCCACGTCGCCGCCAGCGTCTGATTGACGAGGCCGAGCGGCACGCCGAGCGCGGAGGCTTTTTCTTCATCGATGTCTAGCTTGTATTGGGCGACATCGTCGAACCCGGTGGGGCGGGCGTTCACAATGCGCGGATCGCCGGCGGCGAGGCCCAGCATTTGGCCGCGGGCCTGCATCAGCGCCTCGTGCCCTTGGGCCGAGCGGTCGATGAGCTGGTATTCGAAGCCGTTGGCCGTGCCCAACTCGATGATCGCCGGCGGGGGGAACGCGAACACCAAACCTTCGCGCAACTGCGCGAAATAACCGGCCGCGCGTCCCGCGATTGCCATGACTTTTTGGTTCTCGGACTGCCGCTCCTCCCAGTCCTTCAGCTTCACGAAGCCCAAGCCGGCATTCTGTCCACGGCCACCGAAACTGAACCCGGCGACCGAAAAGACCGACTCCACCGAGTCCTTCTCCTGCGTGAGAAAGTGATCGGTTACCTTTTTAAGAACCGCGCTGGTCTGCTCCTGCGTGGCGCCGGCGGGAAGCAGCACCTGCATCATGAGGACGCCCTGGTCTTCGTCGGGCAGGAACGAAGATGGGATGCGCAGATAGACGACGCCCATGGCGACCAGAATGGCGGCATAAACCAGAAGCGACCGCCCCCAGCGCCGGACCGACCGGTCGACGCCGCCGACGTAGGCATCGGTGGCGCGGCCAAATCCACGGTTGAACCAGCCGAAGAAGCCCCGTTTCTCGGCATGATGGCCCTGCGGAATGGGCTTCAGCAGAGTGGCGCACAAGGCGGGAGTAAGCGTTACCGCGACGAAGACCGACAGCACCATGGCCGACACGATCGTGATGGAAAACTGCCGGTAGATGATCCCTGTCGCCCCGCCGAAGAAGGCCATCGGAATGAAAACCGCCGAGAGCACGATCCCGATGCCCACGAGCGCGCCGGTAATCTGGTCCATCGACTTTCGGGTCGCTTCCTTCGCGGAAAGGCCCTCGTCGGCCATAAGGCGCTCGACGTTTTCAACAACAACGATGGCGTCGTCCACCAGCAGGCCGATGGCCAGCACCAGGCCGAACATGGTCAGCGTGTTGATCGTGAAGCCGAAGGCCGCCATGCAGGCGAACGTGCCGAGGAGCACGACCGGAACGGCGATGGACGGGATGAGCGTCGCGCGGAAATTCTGAAGGAAGAGATACATCACCAGGAAAACCAGGATGACGGCCTCGATGAGGGTCTTGACGACTTCTTCGATGGAGAGGCGGATGAACGGAGTCGTGTCGAACGCGGCAGAGTATTTCAGGCCAACCGGGAAGAACGATTCCTGCGAGGCGAGGAAGGCGTTGAGCTGCCGGACGGTTTCCAGCGCGTTCACGCCGACCGTCGGCCGGATGGCCAGACCTGACGACGCATGGCCATTGAAAAAGGCGTCGATGGCGTAGTTTTCTCCTCCGAGAGCGATGTGCGCAACATCGCCCAATCGAACCGTGCCACCATCGGGATTCGTGCGGAGCAGCACGTTGGCGAACTCCTCGGGAGATTGCAGTCGGCTGCGCGCCGTCACGGTGGCATTGAGCCGCTGCCCGGGCACCGCCGGGCTGCCGCCGAATTGCCCGGCGGAAACCTGCGCGTTTTGCGCGGTCAGCGCGTTGGAGATGTCCGCGACCGTGACGCCGTAGTTCGTCATCTGGTCCGCATTGAGCCAGATGCGCATGGCATACTGGCTGCCGAACACAATGGTCTCGCCGACACCGGGGATCCGGCTGATCGGCTCCTTTAGGTTCGAATTCAGGAAGTCCGAGATGTCGTCGCGGGTCAGCGACTCGGCTTCAGAATAAAACCCATAAACGACCAGGAAGTTACGGACGGATTTCTGCACCCGCACGCCGAGATTTTGGACTTCCTGCGGCAGCAGCGGAATGGCGAGTTGGAGCTTGTTCTGCACCTGCACCTGAGCGATGTCCGGATCGGTGCCGGAGCGAAACGTGATGGTGATGGTCGCGTTGCCGTCGGAATCGCTCGTGGTCTGCATGTAGAGCACGTTGTCGATGCCGGTGAGATTCTGCTCGATGACTTGGGCGATGGTGTTCTCGACGGTTTCGGCCGAGGCGCCCGGATAGGTGGCAGAGATCGCGACCTGGGGCGGAGCGATGTTCGGATACTGCCCAACCGGGAGGTTGCGGATCGAGAGCAGGCCCGCGCCGACAAGGAACAGGGAAAGCACCCACGCAAAAACGGGACGGTCGATGAAAAATCTGGCCATGTGGAAATTGGGACGAGACGGAGAGGCTCGGACGGCAAGCCCGCGTCAGCGATTGGAGTCGGCGGGTTGTTTCGCGGCGGTGGGCAGTTGCTCCGCTGGCGCGGACTGCTTCGCGGCCGAGTCGACAGGTTGCACGGGAACGCCAGGGCGGATGCGTTGGAGGTTCGAAACGATCACGCGATCTCCCGCGGCGAGCCCGGACTCCACGACCCATTGGTCGCCATATGCGCGACTCGTTTGAAGCGTGCGCAATTCGGCAGTGCCGTTGGCGGCGACGACGTAAGCGGTGGGGTCGCCGCGGTAGTTGCGCGTGACGCCCTGCTGGGGCACGAGCAGGGCCTGCGGGTTGAATCCTTCCTCGAAACGGGCGCGGACGAAGGTGCCCGGCAGCAGCCGGCCCTCGGGATTGGGGAAAAGGGCGCGCAGGGTTACCGAACCGGTGCTGCGATCCACGGTGATGTCCGAAAATTCCAACCGGCCGCGGACGGGATACTCAGTTCCGGCCTCCGTGAGAAGCGTTACTTCGGGCTGCCCCTGGCTATCCCGCTTCATTCGTCCCTCCTCGTATTCGTGGCGGATGCGAGCGACCTCCGAGCTGGGCTGCACGAGGTTGACGTAGATGGGATCGATCTGCTGGACCGTCGCCAGTAGCGTGGCCTGGCCGGCCTGCACATAGGCGCCCTCGGTGACTTCGGCGAGGCCGATGCGTCCGTCGATGGGCGAGAGCACCTTCGTATAGCCAACGTCGATCTCGGCCGTCTGGACTGCGGCCTTGGCGGCGGCCACCGCGGCCTCGCCGACACCCATCGCCGCCACCGCGTCATCGTATTGCTGTCGGCTGACGGCGTTGCTCGCAACGAGCGGTTTGAACCGCTCGGCCTGAAGCTTGACCGAAACAAGGTTGGCCTCGGCCCGTTGCAACTCGGCGCGGGCTCGGGCGAGCACCGCCTCATAGGGTGCCGGATCAATTTCGTAGAGCACGTCCCCCGTCTTTACTTCCGACCCCTCAGTGAACAGTCGCTTCAGAACAATCCCGCTGACGCGCGCGCGCACCTGAGCAATGCGTCGGGCGGCCGTGCGACCGGGCAACTCGCGCGTAAACGCGACCGGCGAAGGAGACAGCGTGACAACATCGACCTGGACGGGGCCGCCGGGAGGGAGCGGCGGAGCTTGGCGGGAGCAGCCAGTGGCCAGCAGGACCAATACGGCGGCGAGCGAAAGGAAGCAAGAGCCGGGCTTGAGCGGGAGCGAAGGGTGCATCGGGAAGAGAATTCGTGGGATGTTCAGAGACTCGGATCAGACGCGAAGGCTTCGCGCAGGCGAATACCGGCGAGTTCGACTACCGCCGTTTCACGGTCGTCCAGCGTCCCGGCTGCTCGCACGAACGCGTCCACGGAACGGGCGAGCGCGTTTGAGAAGACCTCGCGGCCGAGATCGGTAGCCATGATCGCGAGATCGTCCCGATCACCGAGCGAGCGTCGCCGTGTGACCAAGGCGGAGATCTCCAGCCGGCCGAGAACTTCGGCAAGAGCCGGACGGGAAAGATGCAGGGTCTGCGCAAGACAGGTGTGGGCGCCGCCCTCCCCGGGTCCATGGGGAATCAGATGTGCGAGGACCAGAAAACCCGATTCGGTGAGCCCGCTGGCCTCAAGTTCACGCCGCAGCGCCCGATCAAGCACCTGGCAGGTCTCAAGCAGATCCAGCAGCGCGCGGCACCTTAGTTCGTCCGTCGGGGAGCGATGGCGGGCGAGCGCCAGAAAGGCATCCCGGAACGACAGATCGCAAAGTGGACGGAGCATTTGACCACTTTAGCACACTCGGAAGCATGTGCTGAGACTTTGAAGTTTGCACATTGATAGACAAAGGTTATCAACCGAGCATGGAACTACGGCATCTCAGATATTTCGTGGCGGTGGCCGAAACCATGAATTACCGACGAGCCGCCGAGCATCTCCACGTGTCGCAGCCCGCGCTCAGCAAGCAGATCAAGGATCTGGAAAACGATCTGGGAGCACAATTATTCATCAGGAACACGGGCGGAGTTGTGCTGACTCCGGCGGGGGCGTCTTTTCTGGAAGACGCCAGAGACGTGCTTGAAAGGGTCGAATTCGCAACGACGGCGGCGCGGGCGACCGAGGCCGGCCGGGCCGGACGATTGGTGGTCGGCAGCTTGGGCGGCGTATCGGCGGGTTTCCTCGCACCTGCGTTGGCCGCGTTCAGTGCCGAGTTTCCGCAGGTTGAGGTCACGTTGCACGAGGCGCCGGTTTCCGATCAGCTTCAGGCACTGCGAGTTGGGCGAATCCAAATCGCGTTGACGACAGGTCCCGCGACGGCCCTCCCATCCGGGTTCGATTCGGCCGAAGTGCTCGTGTCACGCATCGCGGTGGCGGTGGCGTGCGAACATCGGCTGGCTGCGCGACCGTCGATCTCATTGATGGAGCTGTCGACCGAATCCGTGGTGGGCGTGAGTGACGGCGGGCGGGCCGGACATCAACAGTGGATGGAAGGCATATTTGCAGCACGCGGCATTCGGCACCGGCCGATCAAAGCAGTGAACGGGTTGGAGTCGCTGATGGCACTGGTCGCCGGAGGACACGGCGTGTCCATCCTCCTGCCCTATATGCGCGCCCGCGGTGATAACACGATCGTGTATCGACGCATCAAGGAGAGCGGCGACGATCTGCTCGTGCATTTGATGGCAGTCTGGCGCAAAGGCGGCGGCTCGCAGCTCGCGCGGAATTTCGTCGAGGTGCTAAGTGCGTGTAGGGTGAAGCAGGGACGCATCTGACCCCGTCGAACTCACGAAACTGGAAAAGGAACCGTTCGAGCCGTGGTGCGGCCCGCCAAAGCGCACGCCAGCATCACCGGCGTGCAAGCGGACATCAGATTCATGAACGTCCGCCTGAAAGCGCTGGCAAAAACCGAGCACGACGTGAAGAAGGCGATTGAGTGGCTTGCGCGTGACCTCGTCAAAGCAGGACGCACTTCCTAGTTTTGTGGTAAACTGTCCGTGGATTGCGTTCCGACCGACGCTCGCTGTGCTCGAATTCTTTTAGCTCTGCCCCGTCCGGTAGCGCCCCATTTTATGGGCGGTCAAGGTCGTGCCTGCGGCCTCCACCACGCGCAACCGTTCCGCTTCCCCCTCGATTGGTCCCGCTGCGCGGGACACGGCCTCGGCGCTTCACCCAGCGCTTTGACTTTCGCCCATCCCGAGCGGGCGCTCAACCGGGCAGCACCCGCGATCACTCGACACCAAGTCGAGAATGGGAAACGCGGCTCGCGCGAGCGCTCACCATGCGCGTTTACGAAGCCAAGATTGTTTACTCTCTCGTTTCTCTCGGCGAAGAGGTCCGTCTCGACCGACCGGAGAAGGTTGCCGATTACCTCCGTTCTGCCTTCGAGGAAAACCCGACGCAGGAGGCTTTCTACTGCGTCTATCTCGACCGCAAGAACCACCCCATCGGTCGGCATCTCGTCACCCTAGGCACGGCCACATCCACGCTGGTCGCACCCCGGGAGGTGTTCCGCGGAGCCATCCTCGCCAGCGCCTCTGCCCTCGTGGTCGCTCACAACCACCCCTCCGGCGACCCGGCCCCGAGCGCTGCGGATGTCCAAATCACCCGGCAACTCCGTGAGGCCGCCAAGGTGATCGACATCGACCTCATGGACCACGTCATCATCGGTGATCCGAAGGCCGACCCGCATGGCGTCGGCCACTATTCCTTCCGCGCCGCGGGCATCTTGTAATGCCCTTTGGGCAGTCAACGACTGCGATTCCGCAGGCGGATAGTGCGTTGACTCCGACTCATTTCAGCCAACGGTTTTGCGGCACGGGCCAGCCGCCCCGGGGGCCACCGGGGCGGTATTTTTTTACCCCAAGTGAGCGCGCGGCACTCAGACGGAGGGAGTTACGTTTTCATCCCACTTAGTCGTAAGTGGAGGGAAAACGTAACACTTCGAGCCTAGGCGCGGCAGTTTAATTTCTTGCAAATAAGCCCAGTTTTACTTGGTTTATTTGCAACGAAATGAACCGGCCGGTTTAATTCGTTGCAGATATGACCAGAGATACTGGTTCAGAACGACAAAAATTAAACCAGAGGCTGAACGCCGCCCCAGTCGGTGCGGTGCTCACTTCGGCTTGGCTCAAGGGCCAGGGCATATCCAGTCGGCTGGCCGACTACTACGCCAGCTCCGGCTGGTTGCACCGCGTCGGAGACGGAGCCTTCACCGTTCAATCCGAGGCTCCCACTTGGCTGGGCGCGGTTTTCGGGCTCCAGCAGAAATCGAAGTCGTTTCATCCCGGCGGGCGCACGGCGTTGGAACTCTCCGGCCTCGCCCATTTTCTACCCTTGGGAGATGCCCATCCCGTCTATCTTTTCGGCCGCGCCGGTGACCGGCTTCCCGCCTGGTTCAAGGGGCTGCCTTGGTTCAGTCGCGTCCGCCACGTCAGCACGAACTTCCTGCCCCCGGAACTCGCGCTGCGCGAACACCGCGAAGGAGCACTCACCGTGACGGTCTCGGCCCCGGAGCGGGCTGCGCTCGAATTTCTCCAACATCTGACGCTGGACGATGCCGGCTACGAACACGCTACCCTCGTTTTCGAAGGGCTCGGCACGCTGCGCCCGGGGTTGGTTCAGTCGCTCCTGGAGGCGTGTGCGTCGATCAAGGTGAAGCGGCTCTTTCTCCACCTGGCCGAAAAACAGGCGCACCTGTGGTTCAAGCAATTGGACCTGACAAAGGTTTCGCTCGGCAGCGGCAAGCGCGTGCTCATCCCCGGGGGGCGCCTCGATCCCAAATATCTGATCACCGTCCCGGCGGCGGCCGAAACACCTTCCGACGCACCATGAGAAACACCCCGTTCTTCAGGCAGGCCGACCTGCTGGTGCAGGTCGTGCCCTTCGTGAACGCCGAGAGCTGCTTCGCGCTCAAGGGCGGCACCGCGATCAATTTCTTCGTGCGCGATTTCCCGCGCCTGTCGGTGGACATCGATCTGGTTTACCTGCCGCTTGAGGATCGGCCGACCACGTTGCGGGGAATCGACGCCGCACTCCAACGCATCGCAGCAAAGATCCGCCGGGCCATGCCGGGCGTGCAGGTTCGGGACCATCGTGCCGTCAGCGACCAACTCCTCTTCAAGCTGACCGTGCGCGCGGCGGACGGCACCGAGGTGAAGATCGAGCCCAACACGGTGCTTCGCGGCACACTGTATCCGACCGCCGACCTCAACCTGTCGCCCCGAGCCGTCGAAATGTTCGGCCGTTCGGCCACGATGCGCGTCGTGTCGCTGCCTGACCTGTTCGGCGGCAAGCTCTGCGCCGCGCTCGACCGCCAGCACCCGCGCGACCTTTTCGACGTGCATGGGCTCTTTCAGGCCGAAGGAATCACCGATGAAATCCGGCGCGCCTTCGTGGTGTTTCTGGCGAGCCATGACCGGCCGATGAGCGAACTGCTCACCCCGAATCGGAAGGATTTGAAGCAGGTCTTCGCCGACCAGTTCGAGGGCATGACGCTCGACCCGGTGCCGCTCGCGGTGCTGGAGGACACCCGCGAGCGGCTGATTGAACGGATCAACGCCGACCTCACCGCCGCCGAGCGGGAGTTCCTTCTCTCGATGAAGCGACTGGAGCCCAAATGGGAGCTGCTTGGGTTGCCGGGAGTCGAACGCCTGCCCGGACCGCAGTGGAAGCTCTACAATCTGCGCAAGATGGACGCGGCCAAGCGTCGCGCCGCCGAGGAGCAGCTCCGGAAGCGGCTCGGGCTGTAATTGGCGCGCTCATCAGGCGGCAAACGCGGATTTGGGCAGGGCGGGCGGAGTGACGTTCCTTTCGGCCGGCAGGCGACGGAGGAGATCGTCCCGGATGTGCCGCCAGGTCGTGTTTTCCATCGCGACGAGCTTGGCACGGAGTTCACCGAGGTTGAAGGCCTCCGCCGGCTGCGCCGAGCGGTCGCCCAGCAGGGCCGGCAGCCGGCCGGCGAGCGTGCGCCGGAACTCCTCCCGGCCGGGCTGGAAGTAGTGCTTGAGCACAATCGCGGTGGTGCGATGCCCCGTGACCTTCTGCACGATTTCCAGCGGGACCCCGGCGGTCAGCGCCACCGTCACCCAGGTGACGCGGAACGAATGGAAGTCGCGAAGCGAGGCCTTGCGCAGGCCGTGCTCGCGCTTCTGCTGCACCGCGCCGCGCGTGGGCCGCTGCGCCTCGTCCTCCTTCGGGTTGAAGAACCCTGCCGCCTTCATCACCCGGCGCACCCGGTCGGTGAGGTGATCGGGGTTGACCCGGTAGTGCGCCTCCAAGTCCGGGAAGACGTAAAACGGTGGACGCGGGGCGGGCTTCGCCAGCGCCTTTTCCAGCACGCCGCGCAGGAGCGGGAAGATCGGGATTTGCACCGTCTCGCCGGTCTTGGCGGTTTTCACCGTGATGAAACCGCCTTCGAGATCGACCGAGCTGCGCAGCAGCGTGCAGCAGTCGCCCCGGCGCATGGCGGTGCACATGCCGGTCACGACGAGCGGGTAGATGAAGGGATCGGCCTTGGCCTTCTCTTCGAGCAGGGACAGTTCCTCGACCGAGAACGGCTTCCGGAAAACCGTCTCGCCGTCCTGGAGCGGGATGGCTGCGAACGGATTCTCGGCGATGCCAGCTTCCTTGCGCAGCACATGAAACACCGAGCGCAGGTGAATCAGCGTGTGGTTGTAGGTCTTCGCGGCGACGCCCCGCGCCATTTCCGCCCGGCAGAAGGCGTTGGCCAGCGGGGCATGGATTTGCGCCATCTCGTAGAGCGACGGGGAGGTTTTCTTGGCGAAGCGGATGAACCGCTCTATGCAGGAGACCTTCTGTTTCTGGTAGCTGGCGCTCAGCGGACGGCGGCGCAGGACCGCGCACCAGCGGGCGCCGATCTCCGCGAGGGGAATGGAGCAGACCCGGGACCCGGTGCGGATCTCGTGGATCGTCTGCACCAGCTCTTCGGCGCTGCTGCGTTTCTTCAGATCGAGCTGGAGTTTCTCCAGCGCGGCTTGGGCCTTCGCGCGCGTGCGCTCGAAAGCCATGTCGCCGAGTTCGGTCAGCGTGGGCGGGACGTTGCCGCGGACTTCCACCGCGAGGTTTTTCAGGATGCGGCGTTCACCGATTGCGACGCGGCCATACCACCACTTGCTGCGCGGATAACGTAGTTCCAATGCCATGACGTTGTTCTCCTTGTTGCGTTGAGGTTTTGTGACCCCATGCAACTGCGGGCAACGGACAGCACCCCCCGAAATCACGGTAGCCAAACATTACGCCAAACATGCCCCGAAAGTGGGGTTAACTGCTTGAGGGTGCGGAAGGTCGAAGTTGCCCTCATAACCTGAAGGTCGTTGGTTCAAATCCAACCCCTGCACCCAATTTCAACGCCGCCCACTGCTCGGGCGGCGTTTCTTTTACCCCCGATTGTCGGGGTGCCGATTCACTCCCGGTTTCGAGCTCGTATTGGGGTTCGCTCTGTTGCGTCGCTGCCTCTGAGGAACTTAGGAGCCGTCTGGTTTCGCTCCGGCCCATGTTCCGTCATGCAATTGCCCCAATCGCCCGGCTTGCCATGCCGGCACAGAACCGCTTTCAAGGTGTCGGACTTTGGCCACGTCCTTTCCACTCCTTTTCGCGGCATCCCCGGGCACCCATGAAATCATTCCTTTTCCGTAATCTCTGCATCTTGCTGGCCGCCGTAGGCTTGGTTCCCGCGCTGGCCGCCCAGCCCGCCCCGGTTCCCCCACCCCGGCCCGTGGCGGACGCGGAAGCGACCGTGGGCCCCATCATGCTGCGGGATGAAAGCATCGACCAGGTACTCGTCCTGATGGAGCGCTGGACCGGCCGCACGATCCTCCGGCCCCAGGCGATGCCCGCGGCGGCCATCACGCTCACCTTGCGGGAAACGATCACCAAGGCCGAGGCCATCCAGGCGGTGGAAACTCTGCTCAACCTCAACGGCATCGCGCTTACCCCCCTGGGCACACGCTTCTACAAGGCCACCCCGCTCAGCCTCGCCAAGTCCGAGGCCCCCGAGTTCATCGAGGGCTCCACCCTCGACCTCACGCCCAGCGGTCGCACGGCCAGCAAGCTTTTCCAGCTCACCTTCCTGCGTATCGGCGAGTTCATGCCCCAGATCACGGGCCTGCTCAACCCGGCCGCCGGCAGTCCGCCGGTCGTGTTCGAAAAGGCCAATTCCGCCCTCATCACCGATTCCGTCAGCAACCTTCAGCGCATCGAGTCCCTGCTTGCCAAGCTCGACCAACCGATGCTCGCCGGTCTCTCGCCCAAGTTCTATCCCCTGCACTTCGCCAAGGCCAGCGAGGTCGTGAACAAGATCCGCACCCTCGTCAGCGGTCCGCTCCAGAGCCAGATCGGCACGGGAACTTCCTTCAACGCCGACGACCGCACCAACCAGGTCATGCTCGTCTCCGACCCGCGCCAGCAACCCTTCTTCGACGAGCTGATCGCCAAGCTCGACGTCAAGTCCGACCCCAACACCCGCAACGACCTGATCTTCATCAAGCATGCCCGCGCCAAGGACGTCGCCACGATCCTCACCCAGCTCGTCACCGGCCAGAACACCGCCGCCAAGTCCTCCGGCGCGGACGGCAGCCGCCCCCTGACCAGTGCCAACAATCCGGCCGCTCCACAGGGACCGGCCACCGCGGCTCCGGCCGCCGCACCCGCCGGCCTGGCTGGCCTGGGTCTGAATCTCGACTCCTCCAACCAGTTCAGCTCCCTGCTGACCATTCTCCCTGACGAACGCAGCAACTCGATCGTCGTCTCAGGCACGGTCGATGACGTCCGCCTGATCAACGAGCTGGTGAACAAGATCGACGTCCTCCTCGCCCAGGTCCGCATCGAGGTCGTGATCGCCGAGGTCACGCTCTCGGACAACGCCAGCTCGGGCATCAGCGCGCTGGGCCTCAAGCTGGTCGACGGCAAACTCGTGGGCTTCGGCGCCACGGCCGCCGGAGCGACCATCAGCGATGCAACCTTTTCCGCCGGCACGACCGATTTGTCCGCGACCATCGCTCTCTCCACCACTCCACGCAAGAGCAACGCCATCATCCTCTCGCAGCCCACGATCATCACCTCGCACAACAAGGCCGGCCACATCTTCGTCGGTGAGTCCCGCCCCACCATCAGCAGCTACCTGAATGACAACACGGGCACGTCCTCGGGACTCGGCGGCTACCGCAGCACCGTTGGCCAACAAAAAATCGGTATCGACCTGACGGTCACGCCCCTCATCGGCACCGACGGCTCCGTCGAACTCGAGATCAAGCAGACGGTCGACGACGTCCTCGGCGAGATCACCATCGACGGGAATCCGCAACCGCGCATCGGCAACCGCATGACCGAGTCCGTCGTCAGCGTGCACAGCGGCGAGATCATCGTGCTGGGCGGCCTGCAGCGCACCTCGAAAACCCGCAGCACCAGCCGTCTCGGCCCCATCCCCTTCCTCGGCGACCTGTTTGGCACCCGCACCCGCGAGAACACCCGCACCGACCTCGTCTTCTTTCTCCGTCCCACGGTGTTGACCAACACGGCCGAGGACAACGCGACCGCCCTGAGACAGGTGGATAACTTTCCCAAGGACCAACAGGAACAGGTCAAGGCGGCGCTGAAGCTGGAGCCCAAGTCCTAACTCCCATGCCCGCCGCCTTCGCCGCCGTGCTGCCCGCCACGTTGCATGCCAGACTCAAGGAGGAGCAGCTCCGCGTCTTGAGCGAATCGACCCGGGACCGGCGCCTGGCCACTTTGGCTGCCGCCCTCGGACTCGACGAACCGGCCGCCCTGCGTGAACTGCAGGCCGCCACCGGGCTGCCGTTGCTGCACGAGCTCAAGCCCGATCCGGAGGGCATACCGGTGCTGCCGGCACGTCTGGCCCGCGACTTCCTGATCGTCCCGGTCCTCACCGCCACTGCTGACAAGAGCGTGCTCACCCTCGCCACCACCTGGCCGGCGGATGACATCATCACCGACTGGCTCGCGACCTTCACTTCGCGACCCTTGCACTGGGCGCTGGCCCCCGCCGACCGTATCAACCAGCTCATTGTCGAGTGCTACGGCGTCGGCGCTGGCAGCCTCGAAGGCGACGAGGAGATTCCCGAGCTCGCCCTGAACGTCGCCACCTCCGACTCCGAAGCCGACGAGGAAGCCGCCGTGGTGCGGTTTGTCACCGAGGTGATCTCCCAGGCCATCGAGGATGGCGCCACGGACATTCACTTCGAACCCCAGGAAGGCCAGCTTCGCATCCGCTACCGCGTCGACGGCCTGCTCGTGCCGGTTTCGCTGCCGGAGAATCTCATCCGCTACCAGGACGCCATCATCTCACGCCTGAAGATCATGGCGCGCCTCAACATTTCCGAAAAGCGTCTGCCGCAGGACGGTCGCATCAACTTCAAGGCCGGCGGCAACACGCTCGACATCCGCGTCTCGACGATCCCGACCATCTACGCCGAAAGCGTGAGCCTGCGCCTGCTCAATCTCCGCCGCGAAGCCTACACGATGGACCGCCTCGGCATGAACCCGACCGAACAGGCCGCCATCCGTCGCGTGCTCGGGTTTCCGCACGGCATCATTTTGGTCACCGGACCGACCGGTTCGGGCAAGTCCACTTCGCTCAACGCCTTTCTGCGCGAGATCAATTCGACCGATCTGCGCATCGTCACGGTGGAAGATCCGATCGAGTACGAGGTGCCCGGCGCCAACCAGATCCAGGTGCGCCCCGAGATCGGCCTCACGTTTGCGAGCGCGCTGCGCCATATTTTGCGTCAGGATCCCGACGTGATCATGGTCGGCGAGGTACGCGACCGGGAGACCGCCGACATCGCCATCCGGGCCTCCCTGACCGGCCATCTGGTGTTCTCCACGCTGCACACCAACGACGCTCCCGGAGCCATCACGCGCCTGATCGACATGGGCATCGAGCCCTTCCTCATCACCTCGGCGGTCGAACTGGTCATCGCGCAGCGCCTGGTCCGGCGCCTGTGCGAACACTGCGCCCGTCCGGCGGCCGTCAACCCGGCCCAGATCCGCGATTCCCTCTCGATCCTCGGGCTCGACCACAGCGAGGCCAACGGCATCACCGAACTCGCGGCCCCCGTCGGCTGCGACCGCTGCCGGCAAACCGGTTTCCGCGGGCGCATCGGTCTCTTTGAAATCCTGGAGCCCGGCGCGGAACTGCACGATCTGGTCATCCGCCGCGAAGCCACGCGGACGCTCGCCAAGTGCGCCCGCGAGCATGGCATGAAGACCCTGCAGCAATCCGGCTGGCAAAAGGTTCGCTCGGGACTGACCACGATCGACGAAGTGCTGCGTGTCATCACCGTCACGGACAAATGAACGGGGCACACCTGCCAATCTGGTCGCTCCGCAAAGAAAACATCCCGCAGGATTCCTAGATGCCGACCTTCCGTTACACCGCCCGGGATCAAACCGGACAGCTCGTCGAGTCGACTTTGGAAGCCTCCAGCCGGCGCGACGCCCTGCGGCTGCTGGCCACGCGGCAGCTGCAACCGGTCAAGCTGACGGACGCGGCCAGTCCCCGCACCAGCCGATCCGAAACACCGGGAGGCACCGCCGACCTGTCGGGTCTTTCCAGACGAGAGCACCTGCCCTTTTTGGAAGCGCTGCATGAGCTGACCTTGGGCGGTTTGTCGGCCGGCGAGGCGGTCCGCCTGCTCAGTCTGCGACTAAAGGAGAAGAACCTTCGCCTGCTCAGCGGCGCCGTCTGGGACCGGCTCAGCGGCGGACTTACCCTCTCCCAATCCCTCGAGCAGATCCCCCAGACCTTCGACCGGCAGACTGTCTCCCTGATCCGGGCCGCCGAGGCCACCGGCAATCTCACCGAAGTCCTCCAACGCTTGATCGAGCATTTCACCCAACAGAAGGAAATGCGCCAGCGCCTCACCACGGCGCTGGTTTACCCGGTGTTTGTCTGCTTCCTGGCCTTCGGCGTCATTTTGTTTTTTGTCTTCTTTCTGCTGCCCCGCCTGCAAGGCCTGCTCGCATCCCTGGGCGGCAAGCTGCCCGTCTCCACCCAGATCGTGGTCGGCGGTGCGCAGTTCATGGTCCACTATGGCGTGATCATCGTGCCACTCTTCGTGGCGGCGTTGGTGGCCCTCTGGCGGTGGCGCCAGTCCGAGAAAGGCCGCACCATCACCGACGCGTGGATGGTCAAGGTCGTGTTGCTCCGTAGCTTTGTGCTGGAGACCACGCTGCTGAATTTCACGCAGATCCTGGCCGTCCTGCTGGAGAACGGCATCCCCACCGTGGAGGCGCTGCGTCTGACCGAACGCACTGTGGTCAACCGCACGCTGCAGGCGGAACTGCACCACGCGACCGACCGGGTGCTGGAGGGTGCCAGCCTGTCGGCCGCGCTGGGCCAGACCGGATTCTTCCCGGACCTGCTGCTCGACCGCCTCGCGGTCGGTGAGAGCACCGGCAAACTCGCCCCCTGCCTCCGTGACATTTCGCGCAATTACGCGACCCGCCACACCCGCCGGCTGCAGGCCCTGACCAGCATCATTTCCACCGCAGTCCTGCTCTTCGCCTTTTCCTTTGTGGGCCTGATCGCCTACGCCATCGTTTCGGCGGTGCTGGAGGTCAGCGCCAGTTTCAAATTCTGATGTGACGGCCTGACCGGCGCAGCACCGTCAGCAACGCCACCGCGCCGACGAACCAAAGGCTCGGAGCACCGCCACCACCGCCGCCACCTCCAGAACTGGGCGCGGGTGTCGGCACCGGCGTGGGAGTTGGCGTGGGCGTCGGAGTCGGGGTCGGTGTCGGGGTCGGTGTAGGCACCGGCAGCGGCGTGCCCGTGCCACCGAGCGAGATCACGGTCGCAGAGTAGGGCTCAAAGGCGGCGCTGAAGCTCGCGCCGGCCACCGTCATGCCGGTGGCGGTGATATCCACCAAGCCACTGCCACCCGGCTTGGCCGCGTTGTCCTGCGTCATGCCATATGCGTAGACATTGGCCGTGGCGGGCGGAACGAAACCTGCGAGGGTGATGTTACCGGTCAGCGTGGTGGTCGGATCCTTGTTGATCACCAGCAAGGTGAGCGCGCCGTCCGTCCGCTTCGCCGAAAAAACCGTAAGCTGGTTGTTGGAACTGGTTGCCTTAACGACGGCATCGCCGCCACGGGCAAACTTCGAAAGCAGTTTCATCACATAGTAAGTGGGGTAGCCCTCGAAATTGCTGGCATTGCCCCCCGCGGTGGCCGAGGAGATCATGCCGTAGTCACCATAGTTGCGCCAGCCGTAGAGCGATGCGCTCAGGTTGCCGATGATCTGCCCGGCGGAATTCTTCGGGGTGCCGTTGCGAATGTCCCACCACAGCAGGGCGTTTGCCTCGGTCTGCAGCAGGTTGCCAATGCTGTCGGCCATGAACAGGCCGTTGACCACGCTGGTGGACTGCTTGCCCGGATCGGAATAGACCGAATTGTTTTCGGTTACCACGATCTCAACCCCCGCCCCGGCGGCGCCAAGGTAATCAGTCAGCTGCTGACGCAGGTCGGCGATGTCGTTCGGCCAGGTCTTGGCCGATTGCAGCAGGAATGCATCGGTTTCCTGCCCGGGCGCCTGGTCGTAGCGGTGATAGATGATGAAGTCCGGCGTCACGCCGTTCTGTTTCAACGTGGTCAACATCACCGGCGTCCAGCCGTTGCGCACGGCACCGGTGCGCGGATTGGTGGCCGGATGCGACGTGTTGTTGGTGTTGGTCGTTTCGCCCGTGACCACCACGACGCCGATCTTGATCGACGGATCCACCGCCTTCATTTTCGCGATGTAGTCCTTCGCCCGGACGGCGTAGGTGTAAGGATCGTGCGGGACGGGCTGCTCATCCGTCTCCCAGGTGCCATAGCACTCGTTGCCGATCTCCCAGTACTTGACGCCAACCGCGGCCTCGCGGCTGATCCGCAGAAAATTCATGCCATCGTTCGTGCCCAAGGGGGCCGCGCCGCGCAGATTGGCCCACACCGCGGCCGACTTCCAGTCGTAGCCCTTGGCGTCGGTGCCGATCACCGTGTTGATGGTGTTGGGCGTGGCGGTCGTGCTCGCGTTGAGATAAGCCACCAAGGCGGCGGCCTCCTCCGGGGTGCCGGTCCCGTAATTGACCGTGGCGTAGGTCTGGGCATTCAATGCGGTGATGACATTGATGAACGCGGGGAAATGCGCGCTCCACGTCCACGTGTTGGCCAACGTGGTGTTCGTGCGCCAGTGGTATTCGTCGGACAGCGAGCCCCCGGGAATCCGCAGCGCGCGAAGCCCCGCCGCCTGTAACATCGTGATGGTCTGCGTGGCGGCCGCATTGCCATCCCAGATGACGGCATTGGCGCCGAACACGCGTTCGTCCACGGTCCGGACGACCTGGTTGGCATCGACGTTGATGGTGACATTCTGTGCCGTGACGATCACGGGCAGCAGAAGCAGGGTGAGGCGGGGTAATCTCATCATCGCCAATGAATCCATGCGGCCCGTCACTCGCAAGATTCCCGATAGAAAATTCAGCTTCGCTTATGACACAACAAAGCGCTTCTACCCATGAAGCGCGCAGGGAAACCTGTTTGAGCGAATTGAAAGCCCGGCAATCAATTGGCGCCGAGCAACAAGGCCGCTCTCCCGAAGCAACTCTACTCCAGGCCGAAGATCGCGCGGGAATAGTTCTCGGCTGAGAATGGCTGCAGGTCGTCCGGCTGCTCACCGAGGCCGATGAAGTAGATCGGGATCTTCAACTGGCGCCAGATGCCCACGATCGCTCCGCCGCGGCTCGTGCCATCGAGCTTGGTGACCACCAGTCCGGTGAGGCCAAAACTTTCGTGAAAGACGCGGGCCTGCTCGATGGAGTTGGCCCCCAGACTCCCATCAACAACCAGCCACCGGTGCTGCGGCGCGCTGGGATCGTTCTTTTGCAACACGCGGCGGATTTTCGCCAGTTCCTCCATCAGGTTGCCTTTCGTGTGCAGGCGGCCGGCCGTGTCCACGATCAGCCAATCCTTGCCCCGCGACCTGGCCGCCTGCCAGGCGTCAAACGCCACGGCCGCGGCATCCGCCCCCGTGTGACTCGCGACGATGTCGATCTCCAGCCGGGTCGCCCAGCTCTTCAGTTGCTCGACGGCCGCCGCACGAAAGGTGTCGCAGGCCGCCACCAGCACGGTCTGTCCGTCCGTCTTGAACTTGTGCGCCAGTTTGGCCGTCGTGGTGGTTTTGCCGGATCCGTTCACGCCGATCATGGCAATGACCAAGGGATTCGAGCGTTCGCCCACCACGAGGGTGCCCTCCGCGCCGGTCAGCACGCGCTTGAGCACGTCCGCCCCGATTTCCGCCGCCTGCCGGCCCTGGAGGGCGGGATCCTTCTTATAGGCGGCCTTGATTTCCTCGAGTATCTCCGTGGTCGTCTCCACGCCGAAGTCCGCCGTGTAGAGCGCCTCCTCCAGTTCCTCGAGCGAAGCGGCGTCAATCTTGCGGCCCCCGAAGAGTCCGTGGGTCTTCGCCGCGATCGCGGCGACCGTCTTGGTCAGGCCATCCTTGAATTTCTTGAAAAGGGAGAACATCGGGAAAAGCAGCGGGTAGTGACTAGCGAGCGGCGAGCATCCGGTTGTCCGCGCAACGCCTCCGTCCTGGGTTCATCTCGCTCACGCCGGCGGCCGGGTCGGGTTACTCGGTGGCAGGCTTCCGGGAGTCGCGACCAAGCTTGTCCTTCATGCGGTCCAGGATGCCGTTGATGAACCGCTTGGAGTCCGAGGTGGAATATTGCTTGCTGAGGTCGATCGCCTCGTTGATCGAGACGACCGGAGGAATGTCCTTGCGGTAAAGCATCTCAAACATGGCGAGGCGGAGGATCGCGAGGTCGATCTTGGCGACGCGCTCAAACTCCCAGTTGTGGGCCAGTCCCTTGATGTGGGCATCGATCTCGGTGACGTGCTCAATGGCTCCGTGGATCAATTCCTCGGCAAAGGCGTAATGGTCGCGCGGCTGCTCGAGATGCTCGAAGAAAAGCTGCAGGTCGTTGGCCAGGTTGGCGGGCTGGTTGACGCTCCAGGCGTAAAGGTACTGGAAGGCGGCGGCGCGACAGGCCCGGCGCTGGGTGAATTGGCTGCTCATGATTGGCCTCCCAGACTGCGGGACAACGCCGCCATCTCAAGCGCCGCGTGGGCAAATTCGGCGCCGCGATTGATGCGGCCCGTGCAGCGGACGCGCGCCTGGGCCAGGTTGGCGGCTACGATCACGCCGTTGATGACCGGAGTGGCGGACGTCAGCGCCACCTGCTGCAGCGCATGGGAGACGCTTTGTCCGACCATTTCATGGTGGTTGGTGTCGCCACCGATCAAAACCCCGAGGGCAATCACGCAATCGAAACGCCCGCTGACCGCGAGTCGGCCCGCGGCCCATGGCACTTCGTGCGAACCCGGCACCCGGACAAGTTCGATGCGGGTCGGTTTGACGCCGGCCTCCTGCAAGGTCGCCATGAGCCGGGCCAGCAGACCGTCAACCAGTTGCTCATTGAATCGCGCTGCAACCACCGCGAGGCGGTACTCGGCACCGGAAAGGCGCAGGGCAGTGGGTGATTGGAGGCTCATGAAGGGACTATTGGCAGGTCTTTGGTTGGTTTCCGCAACCAGAATTCCGGTCAAACGGGAACCTGCTCAACAATCTCCAGGCCATATCCCTCAAGGCCCACCACCCGACGGGGCGAGTGCTGAAGCAGCCGGATTTTTTTCAACCCCAAGGCCGTGAGAATCTGCGCGCCGATGCCGTAGTCACGCAAGTTAGGCTGGGAGGCCGGTTTGTCGGCATTGAGCAAGGTTTCCTGCATCCGCCCCGTCTGTTCCATGTAGACGATGGCGCCATGACCCGTCCCGGCCACGCGTTGCAAAGAGGTCAGCAGCGAGCGGTGGCTGCCCAGATCTTTGCCATGAAAAACATCGCTCAGGAGGTTTTCCGTATGCACCCGTACCAGGGTCGGCGAGCCATCCAGCGTGCCCATGGTAAAGGCCAGATGGTGGCGCCCGTCCACCTTGCTCCGGAAAACGTGCAGCGTGAAATCACCGTACTCGGAGGCAAAGGGCCGTTGCGCCACGCGCTCCACCAATTGCTCCCGCCGATGACGGTACTCGATGAGCGCGGAGATGGAAATCATCGGCAGCTTGTGCCGGCGCTTGAACTCCAGCAATTCCGGCACGCGCGCCATCGTCCCGTCCTCATTGAGCACTTCGCAGATCACACTCACGGGACGCAGACCCGCCAACGCCGCAAGATCGACGGCCGCCTCGGTGTGTCCCGCCCGCTCCAGCACCCCGCCCGCCCGCGCACAAAGCGGGAAGATGTGCCCCGGCTGGACCAGCTCGTCGGAACGCGTCGCCGGATTGGCGAGCAACTGGATCGTCCGGGCCCGGTCGAAGGCGCTGATGCCCGTGGTGATGCCCTCGGCGGCATCCACCGAGACGGTAAAAGCCGTGCGATGAGCCTCGCGGTTCTGCTGCACCATCGGACTGATGCCAAGGCGCTTCAATTGGGGTTCCGTCATCGGCACGCAGATCAGCCCGCGCGCATGGCGGATCATCATGTTTACCAGCTCGGGCGTGGTCTTTTCGGCCGCCATCACCAGGTCGCCTTCGTTCTCCCGGCCCTCGTCATCCGTCACGATCACGAGGCCACCGGCCGTGATCGCCTGGATGGCTGTTTCGACAGGATCAAAAATGGATTCGGAGCTGGTCATACGAAGGCCGGGAGCATCCCTGCCCCGGCAAGCCCTGTCAAATCCCGCCTGTTTCAGCCCTTGAACTTGACCACGTAGTGCTCGACCGCCTCCGCCTTGTCGCCTTCTCCCTGCAGCAGGGTGAGGTAGACATTGAAATTGTACGGAGGAACCACAGGTTTGGCCCCCACCAAGGCGTTGCCGCTCGGATTCAGAATGGTGCGGTTGTCCCCGGGTGAGCGCGGGTTGGGCCAGCGAGCCGCTGCGCGGGTCACGTTGATGCCGGTGACTTTTTTCTTTTTGTCGTAGAAGGAGAGCTTGAAATTCCCGCCGACCACTTCCAGCCCCAGGAAGGTGCCGTCAGGACGCGCGATTTCCGTGCCCGGAATCGTGGGCAGCGGGGCTTCCTTCTTGGCGGGCTGCTTGCCCGGCGTGACTGCCTTGCCCGGGGCCGGCTGGGCATCGGCCGGCAAGGGCGCCGTCTTGGTTTGCGCCTGCAAGACACCCACCGCGAGAACGACACAGGCCAAAAGGACGGGAAGCTTCATGCCTGAAACATAGTCACCACCCCGACCCGCGCAAGCCCGCGCTGGAGGTACAGATCCAGGCAGGTGCCTTTCGCACCCGATTGACAGGCGCTAAGGCTTGGCGGCGCGCAGCTGCTTCCAGCGGGCCAACCGCTCGGCGATTTTCGATTCCCAGCCCGCGGTGCGGGGCGTGTACAGGGTCAGCGGCTTCTCAAGATGGGCCTGCCCGCTGATATTTTCCGGGTAGTCATGTGCATACTGGTAACCCTGGCCATGCCCCACCCGCTTGCTGGCCTGACCGCCCTTGTCCCTCAGGGCCAGCGGCACGGCCTGCACCGGCCGTTCCTTGAGTTCCCGATGCGCTGCAGCGAGCGCGAGTGTCGCCGAGTTGCTCTTCGGTGCCGTGGCAATGTACAGGGTTGCATGCGCGAGCGTGAGCTCGGCCTCGGGCAACCCGATGAAGTCGCAGGCATGGTGGGCGGCCACGGTCAGGGGCAACGCCTGCGGGTCAGCCAGGCCCACGTCCTCGCTGGCCAAGATCACCAGGCGACGCGCGATGAAGCGAGGGTCCTCGCCGCCCGCCAGCATCTTGGCGAGCCAGTACATCGCGGCATCCGGGTCGCTGCCGCGGCAGCTCTTGATGAACGCCGAGATGGTGTCGTAGTGCTCATCCTCGTCGGCGTCGTAACGGATGCGCCGCTCGCGCGCGAAAAGCTCCAGCTCCTTTTCCGTGATCGGCGCCTTTTCCGGGAGCGAGAGCGCGATCACCTCCAGGGCATTGAGCGCGCGGCGCAGGTCGCCGTCGCACAACACAGCCAGATCGGACAGCACCTTGTCGTCTGCCGGATGCGCGCGATCACCGAGTCCCCGCTCCCGGTCGTTCAAGGCTTGCCGCATCACGCCGGCCACCGCCGCGGTGGGCAGCGGTTCCAGCCGGAAAAGATGACTGCGGCTCAACAGCGGGGGATTCACATAGAAGCCCGGGTTGTGGGTCGTCGCCCCAATCAGCCGGACGTTGCCTTCCTCAACATCGGGCAACAGGAGGTCCTGTTGGGATTTGTTGAAGCGGTGGAGCTCGTCGATGAACAGCAGGGTCCGCGACTCAGGCTGGCGCCGGGCGATCGCCAGAATCTCCCGCAGCTCGGCCACATTGGACATGACGGCATTGATCCGGACAAACCGGCTGCCGGTCTCGCGTGCGATGACCTCCGCCAGACTGGTCTTGCCGCAACCCGGCGGGCCGTAGAACAGGAGGCTGCCGAATCGGTTGCTGGCGATCAGTTGCGGCAGCAGGTTGCCCGGTCGCAGGATATGTTCCTGCCCGGCAATCTCGGTCAATTTCCGCGGCCTCATCCGGGCGGCGAGCGGTTGGCTCGAAGAGCGTCCAAAGGCTGCTGCCCCTGCTCCGGGCTCCGCCGGTCGAGGGGCTTCCTCGCCAAAAAGCGATCCGGTGTCTTCTGGAGGGCGGGTCATGAACCGGCGAGTGTGAGGTACGGAAATCGAGAAACAAGTTTGAAGGCTGCCCATGAATGTGTTGGCTGGACCGGTCGCGCGGGCCAGGGCGACGCGCCTGATGCCCTCGCCCCACCTGCCAATCCGCGCCCCACTGCTCTGGCTCCTGCTGCCGTACATGGCTGGTTTGACCGCAAGCTGGATCTGGCCCCTGACGGCTTTCTGGCTGGGCTTGCTCTCCAGTGTCGCCGCACTCTCGGCAGTTGTCGCAGGTTGGGCGGCCACCCAAAGGCCAGTGCTCTGGGCGGTTTCTCTCGTTACCGCGTTGAGTCTGGGTGGCTGTATCCTGCTACAACGCAGGCACCCGCAGCTGCATGAGCGTTCCACCCGGCCACCACGGGAGGTCACGCTGACGCTGGAGATCGTGCAGCTTTATCCTGCGAGCGCCACGGCCCGCAGTGTGTCGGGTTTGGGCAAAGTCATATCAATCAGCGATGCCGGAACAACCCTGTCCGGCCAAAGGGTCTATTTCTCGGCCCACCGGCGGATCAGCGTGCCACCGAAGCCGTCCGGCCAATACCTCGTCAAAGGGGTACTCGAAACTGTGCCGCGCCCGACGGAGGCTTCGGGCTTCAACGCGTATCTGTACAGCCAGGGCATTCGCCAACAAATCACGCGCGCGCATCTGGTCCGCGAAACGGCCCCGCCGGGGCCATGGGCCTCGTTTTGCGCTCAGGCGGAAAAACGGCTGGAGCGCGTGCTCAGTCACGGACTGGACGCTCATGCCGGAGTGCGTTCAATCTATCTGGCCATGTTGCTCGGGGAAAAGGCCGTGCTCAGCACGGAACAGGAGAATGCCTTCCTGCGGAGCGGGACCTTCCACGTGTTTTCCATCAGCGGCCTGCACGTGGGCGTCATCGCTATGGCGCTGCACAGTGTTGGCGTGATGCTGCGGGCCCCGCGCCGATTGGCCATGGTCATCACGGTCGTACTCTTATGGCTATACGTCCAGGTGACCGGCGCCAGCACCCCGGCGCAGCGGGCCCTGCTCATGATTGCGTGCTTGCTCACCTCCCGGGCTTTTCATTTGCCCGGCAATGCACTGGCGGCTCTGGCCGCTTCCGCCCTGATCACTCTGCTGTTGGATCCACTGCAATTGTTCAGCACCGGTTTTCAGATGTCCTACAGCGTGGTGGTCGCGCTGATCCTCATGGGCGCGCCCCTGGGCGAGCGCTGGTTGGAGCGATGGCAGCCATTTCGACTCCGCCCCCGGCCCGAGTGGCGATGGTGGCACCAGTCGATCAACTGGAGCGGACGCAAGGCCATCGGCGCGGTGGCTGGTTGCTGGACGGCTTTTCTGGCGAGTGCCGCCACCGCCATCGGTTTTTTCGGGCTGTTTTCCCCGGGAGCCTTTCCGGCCAATCTTCTGATCCTCCCGCTGGCCTCCTTGGCCATCGTCGCCGGATTCCTTTCGCTGCTCACCGGGCTCGTCGGACTCTGGCCGTTTTGCGCCCTCTTTAATGCCGCCGCGGCCATGTTGATCATCGCCATCGACTGGCTCCTGCGTCACGGCTCCACCTTGCCGGGCATGTACTTCCCGGCGCACTTCCGGGCCGATTGGTTGACCCCGGCCTCCTTGGCGCTGATGACCACCCTGATGATCGTCGGGGCCGCAAACCGTTGGTCCCCTCGCCTGGGCGGCTACTGGCCACCCGCGATCCTTCTGAGCCTGTTGGTGATTTTTGGCGTGAAGTTCGACTGAGGCTCGCAATCCTGAGCGACATGAAAAGCGCCTACGAACTCGCCATGGAACGTCTCGCCAAAGCCGATCCGGCCACGGCCCCGCTCAGCGCGGAAAAGAAAGCCCGCCTGGCGGAGATCGACCGGGTCTATCAAGGCAAGCTCGCCGAGAGGGAGATTTTCCTGAAGCAGCAACTCGCCGCCGCCCTCGAGAGCCGCAACCTCGACGAAGCCGACAAGATCCGCAAGCAGATCGCCGGCGAGAAAGCCCGCCTGGAGGAGGAACGGGAAGACGAGAAGGAACGGGTCCGCCGTCAAAAGTAGACCACCGATTCCCACCCGCGCCGCGGCGATACGAGGACCACCGACTACTCGGTGAACTCAAACTCGGCCATCAAGGTGTGGTGGTCCGAGGCGGGCGTCGGCCGGACCTCCCAGTTCACCGGCTTGAGCCAGCGATTGTAGAAAATGTGATCCAAGACATACGGCCGGCGGCGCCAGGTTACCTCGGTGGCCTGCACCGTGAGGTAGCCGGCATCGGCGAATTGCTGGATCAGCGACTGGTGTTTGCTGACGTTGAAATCTCCCGTGAGCATGGTCGGCATGTCCGCGGAGGCCCGGAGTTGCTCCTCCACCAGCTTTCGTTGGTCGAGATACACTTCGCTGCTGGAATTGAGCATGAAAAACGCCAGCAGGTGCGTGTTGAACAGGCGGACCGACCGTCCCCCGACGGTGGTGGTGGCGCCGATCAAGAGTCGGTCGGTGGGCGTCCGCTTTTCCCCAAAGAAATCGAACTCCACCGGTGGAGACGGGAGATTCATGCAGACGTGCTCGCGCAAGGGCGTCTTGCTGAGGATCGCCAGGCCAATGCCGAAGGGCAGTTCACGTTCGTCCGACTTGGGATAGCTGAAATAGCCATCGTAATCGGGAAATTCCTTACGCAACCGCGTGTAATGAGGCGGAGGCTGGGCCTGGACGCCGCCGCTCAACGTCTGCTCGACCTCCTGCAGCATGACGATGTCCGCATCGTGGGATCGGATTTCCTTCACCGTCCCCTGCAGCCGGATGGGCGTGTGGTCCGGGTAAGTGTCATCCCAAGGCTGCCCAAACTGCATGTTGAACTGCAGGATTTTGAATCGACCACTCATGCCCGGTGACCTTTGGCGTGTGAAATCTCCAACCCGTCCAAACGGGCACAAGCTGCTACCGGCATAGCGGCGCTGATGCCGACCAGAAGATTCAAAATGCGGTCTGGAAAGAGACGGGCCATGCTAGCGGCGATGAAACATGGTCGTTTTGCCGCCTAACTGCAGCAAGCCTATTCTGGTTCAGCGGTACCCTCTATGACCCAATCCTTTGCCTCGGGCACCTGTTGATTGAATTCACGCAGCGCCGCACTGAGATGCTCGGCATAACGGAAATGCGCCCCCATGCCGGTGCGCAACTCCGCCTCATAGATAAATTTGTCAGCGTGGGTACTGTGCTCAAAGGGCGTCTGGGCACCGAGCAACAACGAATACACATAAGCCGGCGATCCCCGCTGCATGAGTTCACGGGTCAGCGCGGCCTGTTCGTCCAGCAGACCTTGATGATCCGCATGCTTGATCTCTGGCGGCAGATAAAATCCGGCCTGAATCATCGGCGTGTAGCGGTGACCGGTGCGATGGCGGTTAAGATCACGCAGCTCGGCAACCGCCATGTTGTTCCAAGCAAAGGTCACCCGCATCCGCCGGGTGGCCTTGCCCTGATAGCCATAGCGGTTCGCGCGGTGCTTGAGGGCCTCGGCGAGCGGTTGTTCCTCAGCGAGCCAGGGCGGGGCGGAGCGATCCACCTTGACCCACACTTGGTCTGCCAGCGGCAAGGTCGACAAGCGCGCCAACCCGAGACGCAGGCTCTCGGCCAACTCCTGTTGGGCTTGTTTCTGATAGGAATTCTCCGCCTGGCTGTGACGCATGAGGCGGGGCGAAAGCTTGAGCAACTCCTCGCGAATGAGCGTGGCGGCAGCCTGCGCCTCCGGCATGGGAAGGGAGGCAAGGTGCTTCACCGTCGCCGCCCACATGCGCGAACTCTGCACCAGACCGACATTGGTGCGGGTGGCCAGCGGGATAAAGTAGCGGGCACGATCGAGTGCATAGTTCTTGCGCAGGCGGGTCACGACCGCCGGTTTGGCATCCGGAGGAAGCCGCACGAGCCCGGGATTTGCCAGGGCCTGTTGATCGAGCCGGGCGTACTCCGAGTTGTAGGCGGCAAACGCCTTTGCCATGAGCGCCGTCCAGCGAGGTGCGAGATCCTCGGGCAATCCCAGTTCCTGCGCCGTCGGCAGATTGGTGGGTGACATCGTGATATAACGTGTACTCGACTCCTGCCCGTCCGCCATCTGGGCGAGTTCAAATACTTTGTAGGCAAGCCACATCGACACATCGTCCAAGGCGATAGCCAGTCCGCCGGTCAGTCCGCCGATGGACGCATGACCGTAGTCCACAAACTTCAGGATCCGATCGATCGACTCGTCGGGATTGGTGATGTCCACCTTCTCGAGAATCTTGTGGATGCCCTCGTTGCTCCGCGAATAGCGGGCGAGCACGGAGGCGAGCAATTCGGGCGTGACCTTGGGCAGGCCGTCAGCGGCAGGGGGCGGGACGATGGCGAGGCCGGTAACCTTCATGGGGTCCGACTCGAAACAGTTTACCGGACGCTGGCGAAGGAATTTTCCGGCAAATGCCTGGATTGGCTTCTGCAACCAACCGGGTGGCCCGCCTTACCACCCGGATTGGCCGAAAACGCCGTAGGTTAGCCACGCCGGACAGCAAGCCTGCGCCGGAGGAAGCCAAGCAAGCCCAGGCCGAGCAGGAACCAGTTGCTGGGGGCACCGCCGCCGCCACCCACGCCGACTTCGGCAGGAGGGGTCGTCGTTGGGGTCGTGGAAGAGCCGGCGGAGGAGTTCGGATTGCTCGTTGACGGAGTCTCCGGGACGGTGACCGGCACCATGGAAAGGCTGACGGTGGTTACATCGCCGCTGGGTGTCACCTTGCGGATCGCGGCATTGCCGTAATCCGCCACCCAGACATTGCCCGCCGCATCGAAACAGAGATCTTTCGGTTGGTTGAGCAGGGCGCGCAAGCCGTTGCCGTCCTCAAGTCCGGCCACGGTCGGCGTTCCTACCAAAGTCCGTACCACGCCGGCGGTCGAGATGATCCGCAGGGTGTTGTTGCCGGTATCGGCAACATACAGATTGCCGCTCGCATCCATTGCCAGACCACTAGGCTGATTGAACAGCGCGTTAACGCCGTCGTCATAGCCGCTGATGCCCGGAACACCCGCGAAGGTTGAGACCACGCCGGAAGCCGTAATGCGACGGATCGTGTGATTATAGGTATCCGCCACGAAGAGCACCCCGTTGGCATCCACCACAATACCCGCCGGCTGATTGAAACGCGCCGCGCTGCCAGCCCCATTGTCACTGCCGCGTTGCCCAGCCAGGCCGGCGAGCGTCGTGACCGTGCCATCAGCGGTGATTTTCCGGATGACGGAATTTCCGGTATCGGCCACATAGAGGTTACCGCTGCGATCCACGGCCACGTCGGCAGGAGCATTGAACCAGGCGGCCGTACCTGCGCCGTCCCGATAACCCTGGTTATCCTTGGAGCCGGCCAGAGTACTCACCAGCCCGTCAGCGGTGATCGCGCGGATGATGGAATTGCCGGCATCCGCCACATAGGCCGTTCCGGTATTCGCATTGATGGCAACGCCCACCGGAGAACGGAATCGGGCGGAGCGACCCTGGCCATCGTCGGACCCCTGCGTGCCACTCAAACCGGCCAAAAGGGACGTCGATCCCGTGAGAGCCACGGTCATGCAATCATTGTTGGGGCCGTCCACCGCCAGCAGGTTGCCAGACCGATCGAGAGCAACCCCGGCAGGTCCGGCCAAAACGGCAGAAGCAACGCTCAAGGTGGCGGCATTGGTCGCCACGGATCCACTGCTGCCAGTGATGACGGCCCGGTAAAGATACCCGCTCATCCCGGCTGAGGCATTGGCAATCGTCAGCTGCGGTGTCGTGGCGCCACTGTAGGTAGATCCGTTGGCGACCGCGGACCAGGTGCTGCCGTTGTTCGTGGAAACCTCCCACTGATAGGCCGTGGCATTGCTGGCCTCGACTGTGAAGCTCACTCCCTTGCCGGAAATACCGGTTTGGCTGACCGGGGCGCTCGTAATCACCGGCGCCTGGACAGGGGCATTGACGGTCAGGCTGGCTCCGGCACTGGTTACAGAACCTGCGCTGTTGGTCACGACCACCGAGTAAGTACCGGCATCCGATGATTGCGTTGCGCCCAGGCTGAGATTCGCGGCCGTGGCCCCACTGAGATTCACCCCGTCCTTTTTCCACTGATAGGTGAAGGGGGCGGTGCCTCCCACGGAAACGGAAAAGCTTGCGGCACTTCCCGCGGTGACCGTCTGGCCCTGCGGCTGGGTCACGATCGAAGGGGCGGTCACAGCCGCAGTGACCGTGAGGCTCGCGACACTGCTGGTGATCGAGCCGGCACTGTTGGTCACAACGACAGCATAGTCTCCAGCATCACTCGATTGGACGCTGGCGATTGCGAGACTCGCCCCGGTCGCCCCACCGATGGCCACTCCACCTTTCTGCCACTGGTAGGTCGGTGCAGGCACACCGGTTGCGGTTACCGCGAAGTTCGCCGACGATCCGGCCACCAGAGTCAAGGACTCGGGCTGACTGGTGATGCTCGGTGCCGTCGTGGCTGCGTTGACCGTAAGGTTGGCGGTATTGCTGGTGACGGACCCGGCACTGTTGGTCACAACAACCTTGTAAGCCCCGGCGTCAGCCGCCTGGGCACTGGCAAGTGTCAGGGTATCCGCGGTTGCCCCCGAAAGATTGTTCCCGTCCTTTTGCCACTGGTAGGTAAAAGGCGCCGTGCCGCTTGCGCCCACGCTGAAGCTGATCGAGGTTCCGGCCGTGACGGTCTGACTCTGGGGCTGGGTTGTGATGGCAGGGGCCGTCACCACCGTGGTGATCGTGAGATTAACGGCATTGCTAGTGACCGAGCCGGCACTGTTGGTGACGACCACCTTGTAAGTACCGGCGTCACCCGACTGGGCGCTGGAGATGCTGTAACTTGCAGCCGTGGCTCCGACGATGTTCACGGAGTTCTTTTGCCATTGATAAGTTGGCGCAGGGGACCCGGTGGCCGTCACGGAGAACGCCGCAGCCGAGCCAGCCAACACGGTGACTGGTTGGGGCTGATTGGAGATGCTCGGCGCGACCACCAAGGGGTTTACCGTAAGCGTCACCGCATTACTCGTCACGGAGCCGGCAGGGTTGGTGACGACCACGGAATACGAGCCGGCGTCGGCCGCCTGCGCACTCGCGAATATCAGGCTTGCACTGGTCGCGCCGTTGATGGCCACCCCACCCTTCTGCCATTGATAGGAAGGCGCCGGGGATCCCGTGGCGGAAACCGAGAACGTCGCACCCGAGCCCGCGGTGACGGTTTGGGCGACGGGTTGCGTCGTGATGGCGGGCACCGTGGCCGCTGCATTCACCGTCAACGTCGCGCCGTTGCTCGTCACCGATCCGGCGCTGTTGGTCACCACAACTGAATATGAACCTGCATCTCCGGCCTGGACGCTGGAGATCACATAGCTGGAACTGGTCGCTCCCGCGATATTCACACCACCTTTTTGCCATTGGTAAGTAGGCGCAGGCGACCCGGTGGCCGACACGGAAAAGGTTGCGGACCCTCCCGCCGTCGCCGCTTGGGACTGTGGCTGCGCCGTGATCGCGGGAGCCGTGGCCGCAGCGTTGACCGTCAGTGTGGCGCTGCTACTGGTCACCGAGCCGGCGATGTTGGTTGCCACGACGGAATAGCTACCGGCATCCCCGGACTGAGCACTCGCGATCGAATAACTCGAGCCGGTTGCGCCGCCGATCGCGACCCCACCCTTTTGCCACTGATAAGTGGGTGCCGGCGAGCCCGCGGCGGTCACCGAGAAGGTCGCTCCTGAACCTACCGTGATTGATAAAGATTGGGGCTGGGCCGTGATGGCGGGGGCCGTGTTCGTTGTTCCCGATACGATATTAAAGGCGCACTTGATGGACGCGTTATTGCCCTTGGCCCCGGCCGTATCCCATGCTGTGACCGTAACCGTGGCGCTCCCTGCCGCCGTCGGAGTTCCTGTTATGGTCATTTTGTAAGGCGCCGAGACATTAACCGGATTCCCCCCCGTAACGCTGAGACCCGCCGGCAAGGTACCGGTCACGCTCCAAGACTTGGGATTGCCCGGAGCGCCGGTCACCGTGAACGAAACAGTGAGCGGTGAACCAGTTGTGCCATCGACGGTGAAGGTGGTGTTGGCTTTCCCGCTCGTCGGCGTTGCGGGACTGACCGAGAAGGAGGTCGCCCCGGCCATCGTGTTGTAAGCGCCCATGGCCGTAGCCGCGAAGACCAATTTCATCCCCTCACTGGCGACCACCCGGCTGGCACCTTCAGCCATGGCGGCAACCCGGATGGCCGGCGTCCGCTGCAGGAATACCAGGAGTAGCCCGACGGGGGCCTGCAGCCAGCGGCAACGGGCGACCAGGTGAGACATGGCCACAGTGAAGGAAGCTAAGGCAGGGGAAGCATTCATGGGACGATGGGATCAGGATTAATTGCAGCCGCAGCCGCTGCCACCCACACCCCGACCACCGGTGGCGGCTTCGCGGGAGAAATAGATATGCTCGGTCATCACGGTCATCAGCGCATCACGATCCGGCCGCATCTTATAATCAGCCAAGGCCGCACGCTCCCATGGTTGCACCGTGGTGCAACCCGAGAGGATCGCTGCCAAGCCGGCGAGAATGGTCAGAAGCAGTCGCTTGTTCATGGTTTTTCCTCCAGCAATCGCACGATCTGGTCACGGATTTCGCGCACCGAAGAATCCCCGTGAAAGCCGACATGCACCGCCCGCAATACCCCGTGGCGGTCGATGAGGTAGCTCGTGGGCATGCCCGGCACCTTCACCTCCGCAGCCAGTCGCTGGGTCGCATCCCTGACGGTCGCAAATCCAGGCGCATACTTTTTCAGGAAGTCGCCGTAGGCACCGGCCTGCTTGTCCACGCTGACAGCCACCAGAACAAATCCTTGCGCCGCCAACTCCTTCTGCAGGGTGCTATACGAGGGAAAAGAGGCACGGCAAGGCGCGCACCAACTGGCCCAGAAATCCACCAAGACCACCTTGCCGGAGGTCTCAGGGAGAGCCCCTTCGAGCCCGAAGGCGTCAAGCCTTGGGAAGGGCTGGCCCACTTTGACTTCGGCCATTGCTGAAAGGGCGGAGCCAAGCATCACCGCCAGCGCCAGACATGATTTTTTATTGGGTAACCACATAGTTTTGAAATCCCTTCGTTTGATGACGCCCGTGCTCGGTGAGCACGATGGCTTCGACTCCCATCATTTCGCCCACCATCCGCAGGCCGGCCGTCGGCCCCATGATGCACACGGTGGTGGACAAGATTCCCGCCTGCACACAACTGCCGGCGATGACCGTGACCTGACGGGTGCCGTTGGCGACGGGCCAGCCGGTACGCGGGTCGATGATATGACCGTAGCGTTTTCCGTTTACCGTGAAGCCACGCACGTAATCACCTGAACAGGCCACGCCGCGGTCCCGAGCCGCTACACTGCCCCAGCAGGCTGTGCCGGGCTGCGCCGGATCTTCGAGGCCTACATGCCAGGCCGGCTTGCCGGGGGCCGCGCCCAAGGCGAAGAGATCCCGACCAAAATCCACCAAGACCTGCTGCAGACCGTGGCGCCTCGCAATCTGGACCACGCGATCAACCGCGTACTCCTTGCCCCAGCCCCCGAAATCAATCGCCATGCCGGCATAAGGCAGGCGGATCTTGCCCGGGCTCCGCTCCACCTTGGCCCATCCCACCAGATTGCGCGCCTTGGTAATCTCCTCCGGACCGGGGACCCGCGGATTGACCGCTTTGTAGTCCCAGAGCCGCATCAGCGGGAGGGCCGTTACATCGAGAGTGCCGCCACTCAAGGCATGGAGTGATTCGCAGAGATTCAGAAACCCATCCATCTCCTCATCAACCTCCACCCAAGATTGCCCGGCAGCGTTGTTGATCTTGCTCACGAGACTGTCGGGACGGAAGCGGGAGCATTTGGCTTCAAACGCTGCCACCCAGCTTTTCGCCTCGGCTTCGAACGCGCGCGCCACTCCCGCGTTTCCACACACATACTGCACCTCGCAATTGGTACCCAGCGCCGCCCAACGAAAAACCCTCAAGGGTGCGGCGGCTTCGGAAGAAGCCGGTACACCGGACGCGGATGATGTCTTGAACAAGGACATGGGCACTTGGTCAGCGGGAGATCCTCAGCCCCACGGTGAACGTGTTCGCCTTGCTGTAGGCCGCCTGCGGCGTGACTCCGTCCGAGCCCCGGGAAGTGTACCGATCATAGGCCGCATCCAGGGCGATCCAGGGTCGGATCTTCCAGGTGACCTGCAGGCCGACGCTCAAGGTGGACATCCGAGACAAACGGTAGTCCGACGAGTAGAAGGGGGCGCGGCCTGTTCCGGTTTCGCCACGAACAGGTTCAAAGGTCGTGATCACTCCGGCCTGGTCCAAGTCATAGTAATAGAAGTCCGCAGCACCCTGGGCGTAGTAGCGGAGCGACGGCTCCACCGTGAAATGAGACCCCAGATCCTGGATCCAACGCGCGGACAACGTGCTACTCCTGATACCGAAGCTGTCCCGGTAATACCGATAGGACAGGTCGAGCGCGCCATGCGCCTGCTCAAAGTTGCGATTCAGGCCCAGAAACAACACGGTCTTGTCCTTCTCGCGGGGACGGTTCTCGGGCGGCGTGTAGTAAGTTCCCGGATCGAGATCGAGCAGATGGGTCGAAACGATCTTGTAGGGATCGCTCATGTAACCGCGGGCGGTGCCATGCGAAAGATTGATCGCGAGACTCGTGTTGGGATCCAGCAGTTGGGTCAGACCCACGATGTAGTCATTGCCCGTCTTGTTGCGGTCGACGGTCCATCCCAGTTTGGGCTCCATGATGGTGTCGTCCGTCCGACCATAGCCGATCAGCAGGTTCGTGTTTTTCTGATTGAAATCAGTCACTGTGTTCAGTGACCAGCCATGTGATACGTAATCGCTTTCCCGACTGACGGCGTAACCGCCGGACAGCGCGACACGGTGAAACTGGCGGCTCAGGTCGACGGTCCAGGCGCGGCGTAAATCCTCCATCGGCGCCATGGGGACGTCCCCGACGGTCGTCTGGGACTTCTCTCCTGTCGGTGTGGCCCCGGCGATGGAATCGATCAGCCCCATGAGCTTGAGGTGCATGTCCGGGCCAAGGTCCTTTTCCGCCAGTGCGTACTGCGCGGACACCCGGACACGATTGTCCGTCTCCTGCCACGACTGGAACTTGTAGGTCAGAACATCTTCCGCGCGGCCGATGGCCCCGAGAAGCACAATCAACGCTCCGCGGTGCAACCAGCGGGAGGAAGCGATGGGTCCGATACGACGGATTGAGTGCATGCGCGCGCACTCTGATCCTATTATTTCACGCAAGACCCGCCAAAAATTCGGGACTGATAATGATTACAACCGACTGACAAAATTTGTGTAATTCCCAACGACCTTGCCGGATTCCTTCAGCGTCTGCGGAACAAAATGCGCCCATCGTTCAGTCTAATAATTTGCAAGATATCTCCAGAGCGTATCCTCTGATCTGCAAAAGTGAAAGGCGTACGACCGACCCGAAAATCAGATCAAGAAAGCAGCCAACGGGAAAGCGGCTCTTGGTAGAAGCCCAGGAGCACGGTCAGTACGGCGAGAATGGTGAGGACCGCGCCACTGACCAGTGTCGGCTGGGAAGCGGTCGAACGAGTGACCGTTTCCGCTGGATTCGGTGACCACGTCTCGAAGAAAGCCGCCTTGATCCAACCAAAGTAATAATAGATCGAAAGCACCACGCCGCCGATCGCCACCAGCAACAGCCAATAAAGATGAGCCTGGAAGGCGGCGACGAAGATGAGGAGTTTGCCCATGAAACCGGCCAGCGGCGGAATGCCGGCGAGCGAACCAATGCCCACCGCCAAAATCGCACCTAGGAACGGCCGGTCCTTCGCGAGGCGCTCATACTGATCGAGCTCCTGCGCGGTGTCATCCTCTCCTGCCAGATGCGCCATCACGCCGAAGACCGCCATCGAAGCCAGCAGGTAGGTGAAGAGATAAAACCATACGGCATTGGCCGCTGCCGGCACGCTGAGCGCGGCAATGACACCGATCAGGAGGTATCCGGCATGGGACACCCCCGAAAGGCCCATCAGCCGCTTGGTGTTGCGCTGGGAAAGCGCGGAGAAATTGCCGACAATAATGGTGGCCGCCGCCAGCAGCGAGAGCACCGGGACCAAAATGTTCGTCAACGGCGCAAAGACATTGAGGACGAGCGTCAGCATCACCGCAAAGCCGGCCGCCTTGGACGACACCGCCAGGAAAGCGGTCACTGGCGTGGGTGCACCCTGATAGACGTCGGGAATCCAAATCTGGAAAGGGAAGGCACCGATCTTGAACGCCACGCCGCCCAACACCAGCAGGGCACCGGCCGTGGCGAGGAAGTTATCAGGGTTCCTCGAAAGGAAGTCCGCCACCACGCCAAATTCAAAACCCGTGTGGACGATGCCATCGACCTCGACCCGGCCCACTGCCCCGTAAATCAGCACGATACCAAACAGCATGATCGCCGAGCTGAGCGCGCCGAGGACGAGATACTTGAGCCCGGCCTCCAGCGTCAGGGCGTTGTCCCGGAAGTAGCTGACGAGAATATAAAATCCGATCGTCACGGTCTCGAGCGCGACGAAGAACATCACAAAGTGGCTGCTCTGGGCCAGCAGCATGAGCGCCGCCGTGACGACCAATACGATGTGGTAGAACTCCACCCGGGGCATCCGGGTGCGTGGCAGACAGATCGTGCCGAGGAAACACACCAGCAGGGAGGAAAGCAGGAAGAAGATGCGGGCAATCTGCCCGGCCTTGCTCAGCTGGATGAGCCCGCCAAAGAGCTGTCCCTCGCCCCAGGTCGTACTGCCAAAGGTGATGATGACCGCCCCGAGCACCATGGCCAGGGAGAGAATCGCGACGAACGGGATGTAACGATGCTGGTCCTTGGGCGTGACGATCTCCAGCACCAGCAGGCCGAGGGCGGTACAGGCCAAGATCATTTCCGGACCGATGGCCCACCATTGGTTGGTATCAGCGACTGCCTTGAGTAGTTCCGTGGACATGGCGGCGGGAAATCAGCGTTCGAAGGAAAGCGGGGCGGAGGCGGTCACCTGTTTGGCAGGAGACAGGGCCTGGTTGACCGAGAGCGAGATCGCCTTCGGGTAGAAACCAAAGAATAGCAGCGCGGCCAGCAGGATCAGCGCCGGCAGGCGTTCACCCCAACCCAGATCCAACGGGGGGTGCTGGGTGGTGACCCGTTGCAGCTGTTCCGAGGATGGGCCAAAGAATACCCGGGCTGCAGCGCGCAGTCCATAAATGGCCGAGATGATTACCCCAGCCACGGCAATGGCCGTGATCCAATGGGAAAAATTCCAAAGGGCGACGAAGACCGTCAGCTCACCCCAGAAGTTGGCAAAACCCGGCAGACCGATGCTGGCCATGGTCGCGGCCACAAAGAAGCCGGCGAGCACCGGAGTCTTCTGGGCCAGACCGCCCATCTCCGACATGTCGAAAGTGTGCGTGCGGTGGTGGATGCAGGTGGCCAGCATGAAAAGCAGCGCCACGGAAAGGCCGTGCGCCACCATCAGCAAGACCACGCCACCCGTGCCAATCGTCGAGAGCGTCACGAGTCCGAGGAAACAGTAGCCCATGTGCATGACCGAGCTGTAACCGAGCATCTGCTTGAGGTCGCGCTGGGCCATCGTGACGAACCCGATGACGAGCACATTGCCGATTGCCGCGAGCAACGCGAGGGTCCAGGCCCAGTGCGCGGCACCCTCGGGCAACAGTGGCAGGGCGATCTGGATCAGACCGTAAAGACCGAATTTCTTGAGGACGCCGGCGTGCAGCATGGCGGCGGAACTCGGGGCGGCGCCATAACCCAGCGGCGCCCACGTGTGCAACGGCCAGAGCGAAACCAAGATGCCGAAGCCAAACATCAGCAGACCAAAGATGTAGTTTTGGACGGAGCCCCGGAGACCTTCCTCCGCGATGGCGCGTTTGAGTTCGATGAGGTCAAACGTGTTCGCGCCGCTCTTCACGTAGATGGCGATGAGTCCGATGAGCGAGAGCATGGCGCCGACCGTCAGATAGACGGTCATCTTCATGGCCGCATAGTTGCGGTCCCGGCCACCCCAGATGCCCACCATGATGAAAGTCGGGATCAGCGCCAATTCGTGGAAGAAATAGAAGAAGAAAATGTCCACCGACGCGAAGACACCCAGCAGGCCACTGTGCATGATGAGTAGAAGGATCAGATAGGTCTTGAGCCGTTCCGCCGACGACCGCAGCGCATACATGCCGGCCGCCAGACCGACGATGGCCGCAAGCAGGAACATCGGCAGCGCAATCCCGTTCAGACCGAGTTTGAGCGAGATGCCGTAGCCGGACAGGCCGGTGTCGAAGGAGCTCAGGAAATGGTAGCCGTTGCCTCCTTCGGCGGGATATTGCGACCAGAGCCAGAGCGCGATGCCGGCGGGCAAGGCAAAGGCGGCGTATCCCAGCAAGATCGAGAAGCGCTTGGGCAGCCCGATCGCCATGATGACGGCGGCCACAAGTGGCGTGGCGATGGCGAGCTGCAGAAGTAAGGGGTTGAGGGAATTCACGGTTTAGAAGATGCCGGCGGCGAAGGCCCAGAGGACCACCGCACCGAGCAGGAACCAGTAGACGTAGACGTGGAGGCTACCCGTGTAGAGCGCCCGGGCACCGAGCCCGATCAAGCCGGCCACCCCGGCCAGACCGCGGATGATGAGCCCCGCGAGGAAAATCTGTTCCAGGAAGTTGATCAGCATCGCGAAGCGTTGCTGGATCTTGGCCACGTAGTAATCGTAGGCCTTGTCGAAGGATTCCTTCACCCAGGTCAGCAAGCCGAACAGGGGACGGGACTTTTCTTCCAGGGTGTCGTGGTCGGAAGACTTGTAGAAGAACCAGGCAGAGCCTGCACCAATCGTCATGACCGCCAGCGAGACCAGAAGAATCGTGGTGTGGGCGGGGCCGTGCGCGTGTGGTACGAGCTCAGCGATGTCGCTACCCAGCTTTGCAAAGGCAAACCCGTAACCGCCGGCAACGGACAGGATCGCGAGCACAATCAACGGCAGCGTCATGACGAGGCCGCTTTCATGCGCATGGCTGGCGTCTTTCGAACGGGATTCGCCAAAGAACGCGAGCTTCCACATGCGAATCATGTAGAAGGAGGTCAGCACCGCGGTGAAGGCGAGGACGCCAAATACCGCGCTGTTCTTCTCCATCGCCAGATACAGGATCGCGTCCTTGGAGAAAAAGCCGGCGAGCCCGGGCATGCCGATGATGGCCAGCACGCCGATCGTGAAAGTGATGAAGGTGACGGGCATCTTCTTGGCCAAGCCACCCATCTTGAAGATATCCTGCTCGTGATGGCAGCCGTGGATCACGGAGCCGGACCCGAGGAACATGAGCGCCTTGAAGAAAGCGTGGGTTGTCAGGTGAAACATCGCGGCACCGACGCCGGCGGCGATAACCATCTTGTGTTCACCATGCTCCATGACGGTACTGCCCAACCCAAACGCCGCGACCATGTAGCCGAGCTGCGAGAGCGTGGAGTAAGCCAGCACCTTCTTGATGTCGCTCTGCACGACGGCGCACAGGGCGGCATAGAGGGCCGTGATCGTGCCGGTCCACATGATGACGGTGAGCGCGTCTGGCACCATCAGGACATTGATGCGGCAAAGCATGAAGATACCGGCAGCCACCATCGTGGCCGCGTGGATGAGCGCGGAGACGGGCGTCGGACCCTCCATCGCGTCGGGCAGCCACACCTGGAGGGGCATCTGGGCCGATTTGCCTACGGCGCCGCAGAACAACAGCAGCGGGATGAGGGTGCTGAAGACCAGTCCGTTCGTCGCCCCGAGCCGTTCCAATTCGGTGAAGTTGACGGTGTGGTTCAGCCAGTAGCACATGATGATGCCGAGCAGGAACCCGAAGTCGCCGACGCGATTGACGATGAACGCCTTCTTCGAGGCATCAGCCGCCGACTGCTTGTGGTGGTAATGGTTGATCAGCAGCCAGGAGCTGAATCCGACCAGCTCCCAGAAAATGAAAATCATGAACAGATTGTCGGCGAGCACGATGCCGATCATCGAGAACATGAAGATCGAGAGACCGCCAAAGAACCGCGCCCGGGCCGCGTCGTCATGCATGTAACCGAGTGAAAAGACGTGGATCAGGAAGCCGACAAAACCGACGACAAACAGCATGAGGCCAGCAAGGGCGTTGTATTTGATGCCCAACGAAACGCTGAAGGAGCCGAAACGGAGCCATTCGACCGAATCCTCGAAATGCTCTCCGTGGAGCAGGAGAATGATTGCGATGGCGGCGATGGCCCCGGCCGTCGCGGTCGAAAGATAGGAGGCCACCACTCCCCGCTTGCGGAGGAACAGCGCGATAAGTACCGCCGACCCCAAGGGCAGGAGAAGCAACAGAATGGCGTGCTGGAGCATGGTCATCGGCATCAGTTCTTCAGGTGGTTCAGTTCATCGACCGACACCGTCCGCCGCTTGCGGAACAGGGCAACGATGATGGCGAGGCCGACGGCCACCTCGGCCGCCGCGATCGTGAGGATGAAGAAAACGAAGACGCTGCCCTCGAGCGTGTTGTTGAACCGCGAGAAGGCGACGAGCGCGAGCGTCGAGGCGAGCAACATGATCTCCAGGCACATGTAGATCACGAGCGTGTTCTTGCGCAGCAGCACACCGAAGAAGCCGATGGCAAAGAGCAGCGCGCTCAGGACGATGTAGGTTTCGAGTCCGGCGGGGTTCATTTCGCGGCCTCCGTCCGGTCAAATTTCTTGCTGAGCACGATGACCCCCAGCATGGCGATCAGGAGCATGAAACCCACGACCTGCACCGGCAGCAGATAGGTGGTGAAGAGGAGTTCGGCATAGTGCTTGAGCGTGGGGGCCGCGGTGGTGACGGCAGCGGTCTTTGCCGTGTTGAGACCCACCATCTGGGCACCGACGAGCAGGAGCGCCCCGCCGAGCACCGCACCCAAAATGGAGAATTTGCCAAAGGGCTTCTGGGTCCCGGGCGTGGTGTCCAGCAGCATGATGATGAAGAGAAAAAGTGCGACGACCGCGCCCGCGTAGACCAGCAGCAGCACAAAGGCCAGCAGGGCGGCATCCAGCAGCACGAACAATCCCGCCAGGCCGACGAGCGAGACGAGCAGGAACATGGCCGCGTTGACCGCATTCTTGTTCACGACCACCAGCAGGGCGCTCACGAGCGTGAGCAGGGAAAAGAGGATGAAGAGAAAGTTGGCCATGGCTCAGTGGGCGTTGCCGTGTTCGGCGGCCGCCTTCTTTTTGTCCCATTTGAAATGCTGGTCAGGGAGCGTGCCGCCCAGTTCGTAGAGGCGGGCCTTGTCGTTGACCATTTCGGCGCGGGTGTAACCGGTCATCGAGTACTGGTTTTGCAGGAAGATGGCCTCCTCCGGGCAGACTTCCTGACACAGGCCGCAATAGATGCAGCGCAGCATGTCGATGTCGAAGGCCTTGGGTCCCTTCTCCACATGCGCGCGCTCCGGTTGGTCGGCCGGGATCTCCCCGGGCGTGATGCGGATGGCCTTGGGCGGGCAGACGAACTCGCACAGCTGGCAGGAGACGCACTTCTCGCGGCCGTGCGGATCCTTCACCAGGGTGGGTACGCCCCGATAGCCAGTGGGAATCGCCGGACGCTGCTCAGGATACTCCAACGTGACATTGGGCGAGAACAGATGCTTCAACGTCACCTTCAATCCCGCGAGGATCTGCGGGATGTAGACTCGCTCCAAGAGCGTAAGGGGCTTGCGTTCGACGACGTAGGGCATGGCGCTCAGGAAACGGGTTTCTGAAGGATCGCGATGACGATCGCGTAGAAGATGAGATTGCCGATGGCGAGGGGCAGCAGTTTCTGCCAGCCGAGCTTCATCACCTGGTCATAGCGGAAGCGCGGCACCGTCCAGCGCACCCACATGAAGAGGAACATGAAGAACAGGACCTTGCCCATGAAGATGCCGATGGAGATCAGGCCGACCGCGATCGGATTCTGGAACAGGGGCGAAAGGTGGGCCAGCCAGCCGATGACGGTGGACAACGGTACCCACGGCAACGGGTTCCAGCCGCCGAGGAAAAGCAACGTGAACACGCCGGAGCCGATCAGCATGTGCGAATACTCGGCCACGAAGAACAGACCCCACTTCATCGCGCCATACTCGGTGTGGAAGCCGCCCACAAGGTCGGCCTCGCCTTCAGCCATGTCGAAGGGCAGACGGTTCGTCTCGGCGAAAAGGGCCACGAGAAAAATCACGGCCGAAAGCGGCATCGTCATGAAGAACCAGGTGCCGTGCCAGCCGCTGGTGCCGCTCTGGAAGAGCACCACATCCGTCAGGCTCAGCGTGCCGTTACCACCGGGCACGTTGATCATCAGGAAAACGGGGACCACCGCGAGCGTCATGGAAAGCTCGTAGGAAATGAGCTGCGCCGAAGCGCGGATACCGCCGAGGAAGGGGTATTTGGAATTCGACGCCCAGCCCGCCAGAATCAGCGCGTACACGCCAAGCGAACCGATCGCGAACACCGCGAGGATGCCGACATCGAGATTAGCCAGCGCGAGCGGCACCAGGTGACCGGCCTCGTTGAAGTAGGCGCCGAAGGGAACGACGGTGACGGTCGTCAGGGCCGGAATCATGCCCACCACCGGAGCGAGCAGGAAGTAGAACTTGTTCACGTGGCCCGGCAACGGATCTTCCTTCAGGAACATCTTCAGGCCGTCGGCCATGAGGTGGAAGGCGCCGAGGCGTTGCAGGAACGGACCGATCACCGGTACCCAGGCGAACCAGAACGGCATCGCGCGGTTCGGACCCGGACGGCCCTGGATCCAGGCGGAGACCTTGCGCTCGACCAGCGAGCACGCCCCGCCGATCGGGAACATGACCGCAATCACGCAAAGCCCCTTGATGATGCCCTGAATGAGCGGGTGAAGACCGGACCAGATTTCGATGACGGCGCTCATGCGTAGGCGGCCGCGGGCACGGCGGCGGGTTTGAAGTGGAGAGTCTCGCCCTCGCAGAAGGGCAAGCCGGCCCAGGCCCCAGCGTCGATCAGCTGGCCCGTGGCGGGCAGACTGGCGTGACTGAGTCCGGCGAGGGATTTGATCTCGGCGGCGATCGTGGTCCAGAGAACGCCAAGATTGAAGGGAATGATGCCACCGCCGGCGGCAGCGACGAGTTCGGCCAGCGTGACGAGGTCATCGGCCACACCGGTCGGGCCGGGGACGGCCTTCGCGAATTTCTGGAGGCGGAACTGCTGGTTCACGAACGAACCGGATTTCTCGAAAACCGTCAGCGTCGGGATGACCACCTTGGCGGCAGCACTCGTCGCATTCTGGTGCGTGCCGAGATAGATGACGGAAACCTTGGCGAGTTGTGCGGCCGTGAGGCCGGCGGCGGTCAGGTCCTCGCCGACGGAGAGAATCGTCTTCACCTTGCCGGCATCAATATCAGCCGCGAGGCCGGTGAGCTTCTGGGAGGGTAGCGCTGAGATGAGTCCAGTCACGAGCGCGCCGCGAACATTGGGATTGCGATCTGACGAAAGCAGCAGGCGGTCGCCCTGCCCCACCCGGCTGACCAGCATTGCGGTAGTTTTGACGGCCTCGGCGAGTTTACGGGTCAGGAACTGTTCCTCAACCGTGCTGCGGCCCGAACCGACCACGGCCACGCTGCCGGCCTTGAGCAGATCAGCGGCGGCCTTGAGCGCCATGTCGGGGCCGGTGGAATTGCCGTTGATAGACGGAGCCAGCAGCCGGTCAGCCGCCTTGACCTGCTTGTACAGGGCGCGGCCGGAATCGGTCATCCAGGTGTCATTGACCTCGTCATTGCGACGCGGAGTGATGCGATAGATCACGCCCTCGCGGCTCCAGACTTCGGTGTTGGCGCCGACCGAGGATTCCGGGTCGATGCCGGGCGTCTGCTTGAGGAACCAAACGCGCATCTTGAAACGGAAGTCCGTCGAGGTGAGCGCGCCCACGGGGCAGATGTCCACCGTGTTGAGCGAGTAATTGTTCTCGAGCTGCTTGCCCGGATAGCACGTGAGCGTGCTGTAGCTGCCGCGGTCGATGAAGCCGAGGACGTCATCCTTGGCGATCTCCTTGGAAAAGCGGATGCAGCGCGAGCAGAGGATGCAACGCTCGTCGTCGAGCGTGACGCGCGGACCGAGCACGGTGCGCTTGGGCTTCACGTTCTTCTGCTCGACAAAGCGGGAGTAGCCGCGGCCGTAGGCGGTGGAGTGTTCCTGCAGCTTGCACTCGCCGGCCTGGTCGCAGATCGGGCAGTCGAGCGGGTGGTTGATGAGCAGCATCTCCGTCACGCCCTCGCGGCAGTCCTTCACCATCGGCGTGTTCGTGCGGATGTGGAGACCGGGCGAAGCATTGGTGCCGCAACCGATCTGCGGACGCGGGATCCAGTTGATTTTTTGCTTCCCGGTGGCCGGATCCATGATCGGCGTCTTCGTGGCGGGATCGACGGCCGGCATGCCCATTTCGATGAGACACATGCGGCAGTTGCCGACGATGGTCAGCTTCGGGTGGTAGCAGTAGTGCGGGATCTCGACGCCGACGAGCTTGGCGGCCTCGATCACGTTCGTGCCCTTCGGCACGGCGATTTCCTTGCCGTCAATGTTGACGGTCACGAGGTCGGCGGGTTTGGCGGGAGCGGTCGACATTGCAGAAATCAGATGAGAGGGGCGGCTTCGGCGGGTTTGGCGGTCTTCTTGGCCTCGGCGTAGCCCTTGAACTCGTCGCCGAACTTGGCGAGGAAGCTCTGCGTCGGCCACGAGCAGGCCTCGCCGAAGGCGCAGATGGTGCGGCCGGGAATCTGGTCGGCCACGCCCTTGAGGAGGGCGGCGTCCTGCTCCCGGGCCTCGCCGTGCACCATGCGCGTGGTGATCTTCTTCATCCACAGCGAGCCTTCGCGGCAGGGCGTGCACTGTCCACAACTCTCGTGCGAGTAGAACGCGTTGATGTTGGCGAGCGCCTCCACCATGTTGACGGTGTCGTCCATCACGATGACGCCGCCGGAGCCGCCCATCGTGCCGATCATGCCGAGTGAATCAAAGTCCATCGGGACATCCTCGACGCCCCAATCGTAGTCCACCATCTCCGCGCCGACCTTGCGCTTGCCTTTGAAGCGTTCGCCGAAGCGCAGGATCTTGGCGGAGGAACCGCCGGGAATGACCGCCTTGAAGGTGCGACCGGGCAACGGGCCGCCGCAGACGTCGTTCAGGAGCTGGCCCATGGTGATCTTGCCGGCCTCAAACTCGTAGTAACCGGGTTTCTGCACGTGACCGGAGACACAGAAGATGCGTGTGCCCGTGTTGTTGGGCGTGCCGATCCGCGTGTAGGCCTCGCCGCCGATGTCGGAGATGAGCTTCACATGGCAGAGGGTCTCGACGTTGTTGACGATCGTCGGACACTGGTAGAGGCCGAGCACGGCCGGGAAATACGGGGGCTTGATACGTGGGTTTGCGCGCTTGCCCTCGAGAGACTCGATCAGGCCGGTTTCCTCGCCGCAGATATAGGCGCCGGCACCGCGGTGTACGAAGATGTCGCAACTGTAGTTGGACCCGAGAATGTTTTTTCCGACGAGATTGGCGTCACGCGCCTCCTGGATGGCCTTCTCGAGGATGCGGGCGCCGTGGGGCATCTCGCCGCGGATGTAGATGTAGGCCTGCTTCACGTTGTTCGCGAAACAGGAGATCATCGTGCCCTCGATCAGCTGGTGCGGATCCTGGTGCATGATGTAACGGTCCTTGAAGGTGCCGGGTTCGGACTCGTCGGCGTTGACGATGAGGTAGATGGGCTTGCCGCTCTTGCGGTCCACCAGCGTCCACTTGACACCGCAGGGAAAACCCGCGCCGCCGCGACCACGGAGGCCGGATTTCTTGACCTCGTCGATCAGTTCCTCGGGCTTGCGGGTGAACGCCCTTTTCATGACCTCATAGCCGCCGTGCTTCAGGTAGCAGGCGAGGTCATTGGTGTAGCCGGGCTCGTCGATGTGAGCGAAGATCAGGCGGCGTTGTTGAGGAGCGGACATGGGAGGGAAAATCAGCGGGGGGATTCGTCGAAAACGATCTCGATGCCGCCGGTCCAGCGGGCGGCAAAATTATAGACCATGGCGAGGAGGACGCCGAAAAGGAATCCGCCGACGGCGTGGATGAAAGGCATGAACAGCGCACCGGCCCCGGCGAAAAGCCACGGGATGCCGAGCAGCTTGGGCGCGTAGTTGAGGTCGGCCGCGGTGGCCGCGGCCCCCAAGGAAAGCAACAGCACCGGCGCCACAATCATGCCCACAAACCCGTTGATCAGCCCCAGCACGAGGCCGAAGCGGACCGGGGGAATGTGCATGATGCGCAGCTTCTTCATTTTTTCCCGGCCTCCTGACGAATCTGGGCGCTGAGGGCCTTGACCTTGGCCTCGTCCACCTTCTCGTGCAGATCGTCATCGATCATCACGACCGGACCGGTGCCGCAGCTGGCCAGACACTCGACGAAATCAATGGTGACTTCGCCATCTGCCGAAACCTCGCCGAGGTGGCAGCCGAATTCCTTTTCGAACTGTTCGCACACCTTGTAACCGCCCACGAGGGCGCAGGAGAGCGTGCGGCAGACCTTGATGTGCCGGCGGCCGATGGGCTTCTGCCGGAACATGGGATAAAACGTCACGACCTCGTAGACATTGATCGGCGGCAGCTCGAGCTTGGCCGCAATCCACTCGATCGCCTCCGGGGAAATCCAGCCGGCATCCTCCTGCACCAGGTGCAGCAGCGGCAGCGTGGCGCTGCGCTTCACCGGGTAATGGGTGATGACTTCGTCGATCTGCTTGAGCGTTTCAGGTTTGAGATTCATCGACGGCAAAGATCAGCGGTCGCACTCGCCCATGACGAAGTCGAGCGAGCCGAGGATGGAGACGACGTCGGACACGAGGTTGCCGACGCACAGCTTGGGCAGGATGGAAAGGTTGCAGAAGGAAGGGCTGCGGATCTTCATGCGCCACGGCACGCCGCCGCCCTTGCTCACGATGTAGAAACCGAGGACACCCTTGGGATTCTCGGCCTCGAAGTACACCTCGCCGGCCGGCATTTGCGGGCCCTCGGTCACGATCATGAAGTTGTTGATGAGCTCCTCCATGGAGGTGAGGATCTTGTCCTTGGGCGGGGCGAAAATGCGGCGGGCATCCTTGGCAAACCAGTCGCCGGAAGGGAACTTGGCGACGGCCTGACGGATGATGCGGATCGACTGCTTCATTTCCTCGCCGCGGCAGAGGTAACGGTCGTAGCAGTCGCCCTTGGAGCCGACGGGAACATCGAATTCGTATTGCTCGTAGCCGGAATAGGGCCGGTCCTTGCGCAGGTCGGTGCCCACGCCGGAGCCGCGAAGGTTGGGGCCGGTCAGGCCGTAACCGATGGCATCGGCGCGGGAAATGATACCCACGTCCACGGTGCGATCCAGGAAGATCTTGTTGCGGGAGAGCAGGCCCAGAATCTCGTCGAGAATCGGCAGGAACTGGTCGCAAAAGGCGTTGACTCGCCCCGTCCACCCTTCCGGCACATCGCGGGAAAGGCCGCCGATACGGGAATAACTGGTCGTAAAGCGGGCACCGGTCAGCTCCTCGAAGAGCTTGTAGAGTTTCTCGCGCTCCTCGAAGCAGTACATGAACACCGTCCAGGCGCCGACATCGATACCGTACGCGCCCAGGCCCATCAGATGGGAGGAGACGCGCGCCATTTCGGCGGTGATCACGCGGATGGCCTGGCAGCGGGCCGGCACCTCGAGATTGGCGAGGCGCTCGACCGCAATGGCGTAGGCCATGTTGTTCGCGAGCGGGGCGAGGTAGTCCAACCGGTCCGTGTAGGGCACGAACTGGTTGTAGGTCATGTTTTCCGCGATCTTCTCGTCGCCGCGGTGCAGATAACCCACCACGGGATCGGCCTTGGTCACGGTCTCGCCGTCGAGTTCAAACTGGATGCGGAGCACGCCGTGCGTGGACGGATGCGAAGGTCCCATCGAGAGGGACATCTTTTCGGGCTCGAAGTCCGGGGGCAGGTTCGAGGCCTTCGCGGCGGCGTCAGGAAATGAAAAGTCGGTGGCCATCCGGTTATTCAGGTTTTTCGTTTTTCTCGTTCCACGCCTCGTCCTTGGCGCGTGGTTCGGCCTCACTCATGGGCTCGCCGGGAGTGGCGACAAAGGGACCGCCCGCCATGGGGGCGGAAATGACACCCGTCTTGATCTCCTCGGTGATTTCAGGGTCGGACAACTCGGTCGGGAGACCGGCGAGCGGGAAATCCTTGCGCAGCGGGAAGTACGGATATGCATCCCACATCAGAATACGTCGCAGATCGGGATGGCCGGTGAACTTGATCCCCAGCATGTCATAGGTCTCCCGCTCATGCCAGTTGGCCCCGGCCCACAGCCCGGTGGCGGTCGGCATCGTGGGATCGGTGTCGCTCGGGCAATCCGCCGCGACCCGCACATAGGTGTGCTTGGTGCTGGAATACAGATGCCAGACCACGGTGAAGCGGGGCGATTTTTCGGCGCTCCAGTCGATCGCGGTGACATCCATCAGAAAATCATAACCCTGGGCGTCCCGCAGGTTCTGGAGCAGGGCGATGGCCTCGGCGGCCGGCACATTGAACGCCGGGCAATCCAAGCTGGCGCGGGGCGTGGCCGAGGGAAATTGCTGGCTTACGGCGGTCGTGATCTCGACGTCGGTGGTCATGCGAGGTGCGTCAGGGTCAGGCGCTGAGCAGTTTGGAGAGCGAGCGCTCTTTCTTTACCTTCGCTTGGAGCTTCATGAGAGCATCGAGAAGAGCTTCCGGACGTGGCGGGCAGCCGCTCACATACACGTCGACCGGCACAATGCGGTCAACGCCCTGTAGGGTGGCGTAGCTCCGGTACATGCCGCCGGAGCTCGCGCAGGCACCCATGGCGATGACCCACTTGGGCTCGGCCATCTGGTCGTAAATGCGCCGCACGACCGGAGCCATCTTGTAGGTGACCGTGCCGGCCACGATCATGCAGTCGGCCTGGCGGGGCGAGAAGCGCATGACTTCGGCGCCAAAGCGGGCGATATCAAACCGGCTGGCGGCCACCGCCATCAGCTCGATCGCACAGCAAGCCAAACCCATGGGCATGGGCCACATGGAGTTGTTACGCACCCAATTGATCGCGGCATCGACCTTCGTGACGACAATGTCGCCCTCGATCTTGCTGTTATAGGTGAGTTCCGGATTGGCGTTGACCATGGGAAAAAAATTCAAGCCACCCTACCAACCCACCCCGACCGGGCAAGGAGGATTTGTTTGCCGAAGAGGTATTAGTTCTGGACGGAGGGAATAAAAATATTTCTCCCCCGCAAGAAAGCCTCATGCGCCCCGACTCGGCCAGTCCCGCCGCGGACTTGCAGGAATCCGAACAAATCCCAAGCTCGCTCCCCATGATCGCCTCGTGCCCTTCCTTGGTTCGACTGACTTTGGCTCTTCCCCTGGTACTGGGATTATCGCTGCTGGCACCCGGGCTACGTGCCCAGCCAGCCGAGCCCCTCACGCCGATTGTTTTCGATGGCGACTCCGCCGCGCTTGTTTTGGCCCGAAAATACCTGGAGGGAGGCGAGGAATCGCGAAACGCTGTCTTGGAGGCCCTCCAGCGGATGGGTTGGAGTGTCCGCAACGCCCAAGGCGTGATCCTCAAGGCCCCTCCGGCTGAAGGCGACACCGGTTTGGCGATGCGCGACTACGAACTCGAGGAGCTGCTCTGGCAACCGGCGGCTCAGCCCGGCGTTCGCCTGATATCGGTGGCCCAGGCACTGGCCGTGCCTTTCGAGGACTCGGAACCGGAGGAACTCGCCCAAGATTTGATCGAAACCCTCCGACGCAGCGCCGAAAGCTCCCAGCCACAGCAGCGTTTTTGGGCTCGATTCATCATAGCGCTGGGTCGGGTGAGTGCGGCAAACTACGATCTCACCGCCCCTGCTCCTGCTCAGGTGATCCAACCGACCAAGGCCCAGATGGCCCAGCTCCAGAAACTGGCCCAGACCAACCCCATGGCGCTCATCCAAGCCATGCAACCCACCCCCGTCTGGCCCGAAAATGACCCGATCCTCGCGCCTTCGCCCCGGCCCAAACGCAGCGCGGACGACCCACGCCCCAGCGCCAACGAACGGGATAAGCAAGCACTCGAAAAAATCTCCGCCGAAATGGGACGCCTCTCCGAGGAACTCGCCCAGTCCGATCCAACCCGCCGAACGGTTGCGCAGGAAAAAATGAGCAAACTGGCCCAGGAATCGGCGGCCATCGCCCAGCGCCAGCAGGTCGCGATGATGCGGCAGATGGCCTCAGCCCAACAACGCCTGACGAATCCCTCTGCGGACACCGACGACATCGAGGAGGAAGCGGACAGCGATGCCGGCCCGCGCTTTCTGGCCGAGTGGCGTGATCAACCATTGTCCCTGTTGCAGATCGGGCTGATCGCCCGCGTCCTGGCCGCCGATGTTCGGCAAGCCTCCTCCCGCGGCCACAATCGGACCGGCCACGCCTGGTTCCATCCCAGCCGCACCACCGGCCTGCCCCTCGCCATGATCCATGTGGCCCAGGCAGCCGGCCCGGCCCCGTCATTTGGCGACCAATTTGCCGGCGCGATCGGTGACATCTGGGCCACCGGCGCAGGCGCCTACACCGGCGCGGTGCTGGACCACCATCTCCCCGACAACAAGTTTAGCAAGGGCGCGGCCATCGCCAACACCATCATCGCCTGGTTCAAGACCATCATGACTGTGGCCCGGCAGAACATCACGATCGAGGTCGAAAACGCACCACTTGTGCGCACCAAGACACGCTCCCCCGGACAGCAACGCACCGCCCGCGCCAAGGTGGAGGTCGATTTCCCCAAGAGCGACGTGCTTAAGGCTATCCGCGCCGCCGGCAACCTCACTACCATCGACCTGCAACTACCCGACGGCGGTCCCATCAGCGGCGCCAAGGTCGTTTGGCGCCTCCCCGAAGGCAGCTACAACGGGAAGTACCAGACCGCCAAGGGCGGCTCCGAGTACCGCCCCGATCTGGCCGTGGTGCAGTTCGCGCAGGGCGCCGGCTATGTCTCCATGACCAACGACGCCGGCGAGGCGACGATCACGATTGAGGGCACTCCCCAACGCAAGCTCCTGCCCTCGACAGTCCGCCCCTACCCGCGGCGGGCCGCCGTCGCTGTGGAAGTAACGATGAAGGTCGGCAATCTCACCCAGGATCTCAACGACGCGATCAACACCGCGATGGGCGGCCCGGTCAACGGCACCCTCGGTTTCATCGCCGACATGGTGTTGCGCACCTCCTTCTTTTTCCAAAAGAGCAAGGCCTTCGAGGTGACGGACTGGAAGGAACCGGCCTGGGAAGGCGAATTTGAGATCACCGTGAAAGGTTCCGGCGCCAAGAACCAGAAGGGCGAGAAAGGCGGCCCCGACCAGGAGTTCGCCTGGAACATGGATCACTACATGGAGGGCCGGTTGCACACGCCGGACTGGGCGGAGGAGAACGAGGAGGAAAAGGAGTACAAAAACGACGGACGTCACCAACTCGAGATCGACGGAGACACGCGCTACTTCCGCCTCAAGGACAGCTCCAGCTCGAAATCGCGCAACAGCCAGAACCGCTACGAAGCCAACGGGCCGATGCAGATCCAGCCCCCTGGTCAAAACCAACTGGCCCTGCACTCGCGCGCCGAACCCAGCGGATCCGCCACGCTCATGTTCAACGGCGGTTTCATGCATCTGGACATCAATCCCTTTTTTGGCGCGGAATGCCTCGTGAGCCGCTCGGAACAAGGCCGCGGCCGCGGCGTCAGCAAAGCCGGGCCGGAATACCTCAGCCTGCTGGATGGCGTTTTCCCCGACACGTTCAGCATCATCGAACCCAACGACGGCACCCAGGATTATGTCGAAGGGTCCAAAACCATCGAGGGCCGTGGCAACCTGCCCTATGTCCCCAGTTTTGACGTGGTGGTCACCGTGAAATATCGCCTGTGGAAAAATGGCCCGCCCCCCAAGAACCAGCGGCGGTAGCGGGCCAGCGACCGGCGACTTGGCACCGTCGGCACCTCCGGAAGGCGGCGGCGTCCCGGAACTGGCGCCGCGCCTCCGCCTCATCCTTTCGGCATGCAGCGTCATGCTGGGGTTGTTGATCGTCGGTCTTGCTTATCATCAGCTGTTGCGGAGCGACGACCTCAGAGCCCGGGAACAGCGTCAGGCCGCGCGAGTCGTGGCTGTCCCCGGGCCCCGCGGAGTCATCTTTGATCGTCACCATCGCCTCCTCGCGGGCAACCGCACCACAACCGCCGCCGTGATCAACGTGGGCCGATTGCGCCCTGAGATCGAACGCGAGCTGCTCCGCTCCCACCCCGACGATCACGCCGTCGCGGCCGACGCCCTCTCCCGCGCCCGACTCACAGTCGTCCAACGCCACCTCGACCGGGTCAACCGGATCGCCAGACGGCACGGGCAGATCACCGCCGAGATTATTAGCCGGCACCTCGTCCGCGACCGCCTGACCCCCTTGACGCTGGCCGACGATCTCACCCCAGAGGAAAGCGCCAGACTGTTGGCCGGCCTCGCCCCTGATGATCCAATCCGCATCGAGCACAGGCAACAGCGCTGGTACCCCCACGGCGCGTTGGCGGCTCATGCGCTCGGGCGGGTCCGGTGGGAACTCAAACCGGCCGCCCGCGGGCCAAACCCCGAAAGTGTCCGGATACCGCCCCATCTGACCATGGCCGGCGTCACCGGGATCGAGTTACTCCATGAATCCACCCTGGCGGGTCAGCCCGGAACAACCCGCGTCGTCGTGGACGCTTGGGGATTTCCGATCGACTCCGCGCAGGAATTGTCGGCGCCGATGGCCGGCCGGGATATCGAACTGAGTCTCGACCTCGACCTGCAACTGGCGGCAGAGCGGGTCATGGCCGCCACGCCTGGCGTCGTCCGCGGGGCGGCCGTGGCAATTTCAGTGAAGACGGGGGAAGTTCTCGTCCTCGCCAGCATCCCCTCCTACGACCTCAACCTAGTCTCCCCTGTGCTTCCGGCCGCCACCAAGACCGAGATCGACCGGGCCGGCGGCTGGTTCAACCGCGCGACCCAGGGACTTTATCCACCGGGCTCAACCTTCAAGCTGTTCACCATGATGGCCGGTTTGCGCACCGGCACCTTGCGTCCCGACACGACGCTGCGCTGCGAAGGGTCGCTCGCGGTCGGCGATCACCACTTTCCTTGTCATCAGGCGGCTGGCCACGGTGCGCTCACGCTGGCCGCCGCCCTCGCCCACAGTTGCAACGTCTTCGCCTATCAGACCGGACTCGCGGCCGGTGCTGACGCGCTGGCCGCCGAGGCAAGGCGCTTTCATTTCCACGAGGCCACCGGCATTGATATCCCCAACGAGACCCGGCGGATGCTCGTGCCGGACCCAAAATGGAAGGCGCAGGCGCAACGCGGCGGCTGGACCCCGGGGGACACCGTCAATTTCGCCATCGGCCAAGGATTCCTGCGTTGTTCGCCTCTCCAGATGGCAACCGCCATTGCCTCGCTGGCCCGCCGGGAAACGCTCACGGTCCCGACCCTCGTCCATCAGCCTGATCGTCGACCCACCGGCGACCGCCCACCCGAAAAGCTCGGTCTCTCGGATGGCGACTATCAGGCCTTGATCACCGGAATGCGCGCGGTGGTGGAGACTGGCATCGGCCGTGACGCCCAGGTGCCCGGCGTACGCATCGCCGGAAAAACCGGCACAGCGCAGGCAACCCGCCCGGAAGGCACCTACAACATCGCTTGGTTCGTTGCCTTTGCCCCCGTGGAAAACCCCGAGATTGCCATCGCGGTGGCCATGGAAGGAGACCGTCCTGACGAAGAATTTGCCGGAGCCCGCTACTCCGCACCGATTGTGCGGGAGATCCTGGCTGCCTATTTCGACCAAGGCTCACTTCGATGAACCAGAGTGACCGTGGTGCCAGACAGTCCGCTCCAGCCAAGGATTCCATTATCAATCCGGAGGTTGCGAGGCTCAGATTTCCGCAAGGAATTTCCGTTGACCGAAACCACGAGCCGCCCCTTATTCGGCCTCTTCAGTGGTCACGGAGAGGTGGCTGAGTGGTTTAAAGTACCCGCTTGGAAAGCGGACGTAGGGCAACCTACCGGGGGTTCGAATCCCCCCCTCTCCGCCATTTTCAATTGTTAGCGAACCAAGCGGCCGATCATTCAAATCGGCGCAAGTCGCTGGAATTGAAAGGG
>Ga0208263_100025_pt1 | contig 75814 bp, 27 predicted proteins | sample LakWasMet28_LOW6_2_FD_183872 | JGI IMG/M metagenome (GOLD analysis project Ga0208263, IMG submission 183872) | Freshwater sediment methanotrophic microbial communities from Lake Washington under simulated oxygen tension - Sediment Metagenome... | ecosystem: Environmental > Aquatic > Freshwater >... | reverse complement strand
ATCGAGGTCGCCTCGGGCCAGCGAGAGGTGGTCGGCAAGATTGAATATCTTGCCCCGGTCGTGGATCCGGGCAGTGGCTTGCGACGCTTGAAGGTGCTCTTCGAGAATCCTGGTGCGGAAATCGCGCCCGGAGCGGTGGGACACTTGGAATTGGAATGACCAGCCGCCATGGAATTGCACCGTTCCGATTCATCTGACGCTGTTGCGCAAGCCACGGCGCGCATCGACGAACTGCGGGTCTTCGCCGGTCCGCCGAATGAATTCTGGCCGGCTTGTCTTGAAGGCTTTGCGCTGCTGGCTGGCGGGGCGGAGGCCGCTGTGGTGGCGATTCCCGCCGATCCCTCCACAAGCCCGGCGACGGAGACCGAGCCGGCCGCGGCGCCGCGCTGGCGGACGGCGTGGGAGCGCACGGCACCCCGGCTGGCCATCGACCGGCTGCATGTATTCCGCAACTGCATCCGCCTGGCCGCTGACGCCGGTTTGCGCCGCGGCGGCGTCGCGCTTGATGCGCTGACCGGCGTCGAACGCGCCGCAGCGGGGGATGGCTGGATCCTCGCGGTGCGTCTTGAACGGGCGGGGGAGGCTGCCGCCGTATGCGTGATGCTTTTGCCCGCGTCGCCCCGTCCACAGGCAGAGGAGGCGGCCCGCCGGCTGCGGTTGGTGGCGGACGTACCCAAAGCCTATGGACTGAATCACCAGTTGCTCACCGCGCGGCGCGATATCGAGACGATATCGTCCGTGTTGGACTTGGTGACGTTGCTTGATGGCGAGAGACAATTCGCGGCGGCGGCGATGACCCTGTGCAACGAACTGGCCGCACGCCACCAATGTCAGCGCGTCAGCCTCGCGTGGAAACGCGGGCCGTACCTGCGAGTGCAGGCGGTCAGTCATCTGGAGAAATTCGAGAAACGCATGATCGTCGTGCAGCAACTGGAGGCGGCGATGGAGGAAGCGGTCGATCAGGACACGGAGATCGTGTTGCCGGCGCCGGCCGAGTCGTCGTTGATCGTGCGAGACCACGGCATCTATTCGGCCGAGCAAAAGCCCGGTCATCTGGCTACCATTCCGTTGCGGGCCAGTGGCCTGGCAGTCGGGGCGGTGACCTGTGAGCGGGCTGAGGTTCCCTTTTCTGACCAAGAGCTGCGTCATCTGCGGCTGATCGCCGACCACGCCGCCCGCCGGCTGGAGGGCCTGGAGCGGGAGGCCGCCTGGATTGGTGATCGCTGGGTCCGCAATCTGCGCGAACGCCTGAAGAAGCTGCTGGGCGTGGAACACACGCTGGCCAAGGCTGCGGCGATCATGGGAGCCCTGGTGTTGCTCTGGTCGGTGTTTGGTCGGATGGATCATCGCGTGTCCGGGGCGTTTTCGTTGCGAGGGACCGAGACAGCGGTGATCTCGGCCCCGTTTGAGGGCTACCTCGGCGAGGTGAAAGTCCAGAAGGGTGACACCGTGGCGGCCGGCGAGGTACTGGCAACCCTCGACCGCACGGAACTGGCGTTGGAGCTGAGTGCGGCCCAGGCCGACCAGATGCGCTTTGAACGGGAAGTCCAGCAGGCGCGGTCCGATCGCAAGCTTGGTGAAATGCAGGTGGCCGAAGCGCGGGCGGCGCAGGCGAAGGCCAAGTTCGAGATTCTGCAACTGCACCTATCCCAAAGCGAAGTGCGAGCGCCGTTTGACGGGGTCATCGTGGAGGGCGATCTGCGGGAACGCATCGGCACTCCATTGAAACAAGGCGATCCACTTTACCGCGTGGCGCGCCTCGACAAGATGTTCGTGGAATTGATGGTGAAGGAGCAGGACGTGCGGGACGTGCGGGCTGGCGCGACCGGCGAAGTGTCCTTCGCCAGCAAGCCCGGCACGTTTTTTGCCGTCAGGGTCGAACGCGTTGAGCCGATGGCCGTCCCGCGGCCGGAAGGGAACATGTTTCTGGTGCGCTGCACATTGGTCGATAAGAACGAAGCGTGGTGGCGACCCGGCATGAGCGGCGCCGCCCGGATCGATGCCGGTCGCCGGGCCCCACTGTGGATCGCAACACACGAGACGCTGGACTACCTGCGCATGCGCTGGTGGTAGAAACCGCAATCCGATGTCCAACCTTGGTCACGACTTGTTTCGTTTGTTTTCTGCCTTGGCGCAGGAGGCCGCTTCACCATGAGTGAAGCATCCCGCACCTTTAGTGATGTGTGGTATCGCGTGGCCCGCCAGACGGTCATATTGCGGCCCCGCGTGGAGGTGCGCCGGCAGTCGTTTCGCGGCCAGCGCTGGCACGTGTTGTACGATCCGTTCAACAACCAATTTTTCCGCCTCCGACCCGAGGCCTATGCCTTTGTGGCGCGCCTCCGCCCGGACCGGACGGTCGAAGAGGCGTGGCAAGAGACACTGGAACAGAATCCCGACGGTGCACCGGGGCAGGAGGATGTCATCCAATTGCTCGCGCAACTCTATCATGCGAATCTCCTCCATTATAAGGTAGCGGCGGACAGCGAGCAGTTCTTTGCCCGCTATCGGAAACGCAAACAGAGGGAGCGGATGTTTACCTGGTCGAACATCATGTTTGCCCGTCTGCCGTTGCTGGACCCCGAGGCTGGCCTCAACCGGTTGCTACCGCTGTTGAAACTGATCTTCCGCCCATGGGCGTTGGTGTTGTGGGTCGCGGTGGTAGCCTGGGCGGTGAAGACCTGCGTAGAGCACGGTCCCGAACTGGCGGTGGCGTCGCATGGGGTGCTCAGCCCATCCAATCTGGCCCTGCTTTACGTGGGCATTGTCCTGGTGAAAGTCCTCCATGAACTGGGGCACGCGACTGTCTGTAAATTTTACGGCGGGGAAGTGCACACCATGGGCGTGATGCTGCTGTTTTTCAGTCCGCTGCCATACGTCGACGTCACCTCGAGCTGGGCCTTTCGAGAGCGGCGTAAACGCATCGCGGTCGCTGCTGCCGGCGTCGGGGCCGAGCTTTTCGTTGCGGGACTCGCGGCGATCTTCTGGGCCAGCGCGGGGCCGGGACTGTGGCGGGATCTCGCGTTCAACATGCTGATCACCGCCGGGGTGACCACCTTGCTCTTCAATGCCAATCCGCTGCTGCGGTACGACGGGTATTACGTGTTCAGCGATCTCGTGGATGTGCCCAATCTCTATCAGCGCGCCCAACAGATGATCAATTTCCTCGCGGAGAAATATCTGTTCGGGGTGCGCGAGGCGACTCCCCCGGCCGATACGCCACGCGAGCGCCGCTGGCTGACGGTCTACGGCCTGTTGGGCGTGGTTTATCGTACCTTTATTTTCGTCGGCATCATCTGGGTGATGAGCGGGCAGTTTCTCATTGTCGGGGCGCTCATCGCAGTGTTCTGCATCGCCGCCTGGGGCATCATGCCGCTGGTAAAATTCAGCAGCTACCTGGCGAACAGTCCCCGCCTGGAGCGGAGCCGGCCCCGCGCCATCGGAGTGAGCGTGGGCTTGGCGGCGGCGTTGCTGATCGCCCTTTTTCTGGTGCCGGCCCCGCAACGGCTGCAGGTCCCTGGGGTGCTGCAGGCCGGGACCTTTGCGGATGTGACGGCCGGGGTGGACGGCGAGTTTGAGCGGTTGCTCGTGCCGAGCGGCACGCGGGTCAAGGCCGGCGAGCCGCTGGCGCGCCTGCGCAATGATGAACTGGTTCACCAAATCGCCGCCGTGCGTGCGCAGCTCGCGGAACTCGATGCGCTCTGGCGCACGGGCCTGAACCAAGGCTCCCGCGGCCGGGCCGCGTTGGAACAGGGCATCACCGCGGTGCGCGGTCGGGCGCAGGAACTCGAAGAACGGCGGTCGCGGTTGGTGGTGACGGCCCCGTTGGACGGCATCTGGGTCGGACCCCGCGCGGAGGAAATGACCGGACGTTGGCTGTCGCGGGGCAGTCCGCTGGGCAGCTTGCTCGGACCCGGCGGGTTTGAATTTCTGGCGATCGTGCCGCAGGTGGATTCGTCCCGGCTCTTTGCCCATGAGGCGGAGGCCGCGCGGGCGACCGTGCAGTTGCACGGCCAAAGCGACACCGCCTTGAAGACCAATCGGCTCGTGGTGATCCAGGCCGAGCAAACCCGTCTGCCCTCGGCGGCCCTCGCCCAGAATGCCGGCGGTGAAATCGCGCTGGCTCGTGATTCCGGCCGTGATCCGATCGCCGCCGAATCCTTCTACGAAGTCCGCGCGATGCTGGATGAGAACCCGGGCGCGCTGCTCTATCAGGGCCTGACCGGGCGCATCACCTTTCCGCTGCCCGCGGAGCCGCTGGGCTGGCAATGGGTGCGGGCCGTGCGCCAAATCTTCCAAAAGAGGTCGGTCAAATGAATCGGGACGTAACCCTGAGCCCGAGTCCCAGTGACGACTATCGGCGCATCGCCGGACCCAAGCCGGTCGCGATGCCCAAGGGAGCAGACGCGCTGGCCTACCGGGCGGTCGGCTGGTGGAAAAGACGGGCGAGCCGGCTCACGGAATTGCGGCGGGACGCCGCGATCGTCGATCGGCAGAGCGCGACCTATGCGGCGCTCGACGACGAGACCCTGCGGTTCCGGCTCGCGGAGTTTGCGGCGCAATTTCGGCGCGGCCGTGAAGCTGGCCGGCCCGAGATTGTACTAGGGGCGCTGGCGGCAGTCCGCGAAGCAGCCTTTCGGCAGACAGGCTTGCGACCCTTTGTGGTCCAATTGATGGGCGCGCTGGCGTTGGAACGCGGTTACCTGGCCGAGATGGCGACGGGAGAAGGCAAGACGTTGACGGCGGCGCTCGCGGCGGTCCTCGCGGGCTGGCGGGGTCGTCCGTGCCACGTCATCACCGTCAATGACTACCTCGCGGCCCGCGATGCGAAGTGGTTTGAGAAACTTTACGCCTTCGCCGGCCTCACCACGGGGCATGTGGTCGGGACGATGGAAGCGGCCGAGCGCCGCGAAGCGTACGCGGCCGACATCACTTATACCACCGGCAAGGAAGCGGTGGCGGACTACCTCCGCGACCGGTTGCGGCTGGGCAGTGTCCATCAACCGAACCGACGTTTGATCAGGCAGTTGATCCATGCGGGGCAGAGGGGGGCAGACGGCTTTGTGATGCGGGGTCTGCACTCGGCGATCATTGATGAAGCGGACAGCGTCCTGGTTGACGAGGCGGTCACCCCGCTGATCATCTGCCAGCCGCGCACTGGTGATTCGATGGTGGAGGCAGCCAAGATCGCGGCCGGGCTGGCGGGATGTCTCACCAGTGGCGTGGATTATCAGGTCAACCGGCGGTATCGCGAAGTCGATCTGCTCGACAGTGCCTCCGGCAAACTGCAGGCCGCCACGCAAGCGATGCCCCTGGGCTGGACCGGACTGGCCCGACGCAAGGAACTCGTGACGCAGGCTCTCGTGGCGCGCGAACTCTTTGAGCGCAACCGGCAGTACGTCGTGCAGGAGGGGCGCGTGGTGATCGTCGACGAGTTCACCGGACGCCTGATGCCGCAGCGCACCTGGCGCGAAGGTTTGCATCAGGCCATTGAAGCCAAGGAAGGACTGGAGCCCACTTCGCCCACCGAGATCCTCGCGCGACTGAGTTTCCAGCGATTCTATCGCGGCTACCGGCGGTTGTCCGGCATGAGTGGAACCGCCCGTGAAGCTGCAGCGGAGGTCTGGCAAATTTATGGACTGCCCGTGGTTGCGATCCCGACGAATCGCGCTTGCATCCGCGAACAATTGCCAACTCGCACCTTCAGCGACAGTGAAGCCAAATGGCAGGCTGTGGTCGAGGAAGTGGCTGCCGTGCATGCGGCCGGACGGCCGGTTTTGGTCGGCACACGGAGTGTCGAGGCCAGTGAAATGCTTGCCAAACGGCTCGGTGAAATTGGGCTCAATTGCCAGGTTTTGAACGCCGTCCGGCATGCCGAGGAAGCGTCCATTGTGGCCAAGGCGGGGGAGGTCGGACGCATTACCATTTCGACGAATATGGCCGGTCGCGGGACCGATATTTTGCTCGGAAAGGGCGCGACCGCGGCCGGCGGATTACACGTGATTGCCACCGAACCCAACGAATCCGGACGCGTGGATCGGCAGCTTTTTGGCCGCGCTGGACGGCAAGGAAGTCCAGGCAGTGCGCGTCTTTTTGTAAGCCTGGAGGACGATCTTTTGCGTCGATTTATACCTGGTCCGGTCCATGCCCGGCTCGTAAAAACAACCGCCGCGATGGCCGCAAAAAGTGATTCGAAAACGGTCCGTATCGCGGTCGGTTACGCCCAATTTGCGGCCCAATGGATGGCCGCCCGCCAGCGTGCCGGCGTGCTGCGAAATGACACCTGGTTGGAGGAAGCGTTGTCGTTTTCCGGTCCCAATGCCGGCGGTTAAAATCATGAAATTGTTAATAACATTTTTACTTCAAGCTTGCGGCATAGGGGCTGCTTGGGGTTTCTAACGCACTCGTGAAAAGAGGAAATTTCACTTTTGAACGTCTGGTTTTGGTGGCTTTTTCAAGCTCCCAGGCCGTCGGCATTTGATTCAGATGAGCCGTTCCTCGCATCCTTTTCGGTTTCAACTTGAGGCGCTTGAGCCTCGGATTCTGTTGTCCGGGGATGGCCTTTCCGGCGCGCTTTTGGCCTCCGCCAACCTGTCCAGTGCGGTGGAAGTATTGCAGACCAACGACGTCGCGAGCGCGTCCACCGGCCCGGCTTTTAATCAGCTTTTGAGCCCGGAAGTGGCGCAAAATTCGCGGTCCGCCGAGGCCCAGATCGAGAGCATTTTTGGCGTCGCAGAAGACCCGGTTGTCACGGGTTTGGTGACCCCGGTAGCGACCCCCTCGAGTGATCAATCCGCGGTGATAGAGACCTCGGTAAACGGGACTCAATCCGCTGAATCCGCTTCGATTTACGACTACGCCAATTTGTTAGGCACGGGCTCGTCCGTAGTTGCCGTGACGGTGGACGTACCGGCGGACCCGGTCGGAGTTGAAACCATTTCCAGTCAGCTCGTGAAATCCCTCAATGCCTCGCAAGGGCCCCCGGGTGATGGAATTACCTATATGGAAAGTGCAGCGAAAGCTGCGGATAATAATGATTCGGGTACCGTGATTTCGGCAGCCTTGGCTCCGGCTACTATCACGTGGATTTCTGACAGCGATGGGTTTTGGGACGTCGGGAGCAATTGGAGCACGGGTGTGGCGCCCACGAGCACTGACAGTGTGCTCATCGATCGGGCCGGCGCGAACGTCACGGTCACAGTCCGCAACACCGCCACCGTTTCATATTTGCTCAGTAATGAATCAGTGGTGGTCACCGGCGGCACCTTCACCGTTCTAGCGGAAGCCGAGCTGAACGGCGCGACGACTTTTGCCGGCGGCACTTTCAACGCCGGGCTGCTGACGAATACGGGTACTTTTACGTTCGGTTCATCCGGCCTGAAATTTCTGGGCGGTACGATCAACAACAGCGGCACGATCATCAACACCGGCAGCGGCACGGTGGCCATGATCAGCAGCATCATTAACAACCTGGCCACCGGTCTGTTCGAGTTTCAGGGTGACGCCGGCATGCGGTGGTGGACCGGCGGTCAAGGTCAGTTGAACAACGCCGGGACCGTTCGTAAAACCGGCACTGGGGTTTCTAACATGCGGAGTGGCGGTTCCCCCATCGCGTTTAACAACGCGGCGACCGGCGTGCTTGATATCCAGGCCGGCACACTGTCCCTGAACGGCGACGGCAGCAGCCTGGGCGGCACGTTCAATGTGGCGGCCGGCGCGATTTTGGATCTGACCGGCGGGCAGTCTGGCAACACTTTGGGCGGCACCTACACCGGTTCCGGCGCCGGCACGGTCCTGATAGACAACGGTACGCTCAATCTGGCCGCAGGCGCGGTATTCAATTTCCCGAATGGTCTCCTGCAGTGGAACGGTGGCACCATCAACGGCGGCACCCTGTCCAACACGGGAACGATCACGACCGGAAGCACTGGTATAAAATTCCTTTCGGCCACCGCGGTGACCAATACCGGTACGATCCGCAACACCGGCAGCGGCACGTTGGCGATGATCAGCAGCATCATCAACAACGCGTCCAACGGCCTGTTCGAGCTGCAAGGCGATGCCAGCCTGCGCTGGTGGACTGGTAACCAGGGCCAGCTCAATAACGCCGGAACCATCCTCAAGACCGGTTCCGGCGTTTCCACCATGCGAGGCAATGGTTCGCCGATCGCCCTGAACAATGCGAGCGCCGGGGTCATTGAGGTGCAGGCCGGCACGCTGTCCCTGAACGGCGATGGCAGCAGCCAGGGCGGAACGTTCAATGTGTCGGCCGGAGCGATTTTGGATCTCGCCGGAGGGCAGGCGGGCAACACGTTTGGCGGGACTTATACCGGGGCGGGTGCCGGCACCGTTTTGATCGACAGTGGCACGCTAAACCTGGCCGCCGATGCCACGTTCAACTTTCCCGCCGGTTACTTCATCTGGTCGGGGGGAAGTCTCTCCGGCGGGTCGCTGACCAACGTCGGATCGATGACTCTGGCCGGCACGGGGATCAAGTTTTTGACCACCACGTTGCACAACAACGGTACTATTCTGCACACTGGCGGGATCATGGCCTTCATCTCCGGGGTGCTCAACAACACGGCCGCCGGGGTGTTTGAATTCCGGGGTGATTCGAGCCTGCGCTGGTGGTCGGGCGGCCAGGGCCAGTTTAACAATGCCGGCTCGGTGCGCCGGACCGGGACCGGTGGATCGGACTTCCGGGGCAATGGGTCGCCGATCGCGTTCAACAATGCGGCCAACGGGTTGATCGACGTGCAGGCCGGGACGCTTTCGCTGAACAGCGACGGCAACAGCCTGGGCGGCATTTTCAACGTCGCGGCTGGCGCCATCCTTGATCTGACCGGTGGGCAAGGGGGCAATACCTTTGCCGGAACCTACACCGGTTCCGGCGGCGGCACCGTGCAGATTACCGGCGGCACGCTCAACCTTGGCGCCGATGCCGTGTTCAATTTTCCGGACACCCTGTTCGTGTGGGGTGGGGGTACGCTGCAGGGCACGCTGGCCAATCTGGGTAAGTTGACCATTTCCGGCGCCCCCATCCATTACCTCAACGGCACGCTCAACAACACCGGTACCATTATCCACACCGACGGCTTGCTGGCCCTCATCAGCGGCACGATTAACAATCGGGCCGGGGCCGTTTACGACTTTGCCGGCGATGGCAACCTGCGCTGGTGGTCCGGCAATCAGGGCATGTTCAACAACGCGGGAACCGTGCGCAAGACGGCCGGCGCCGGCACCACCACGATGACGGGCTATGGTTCGCCGGTGGCCTTCAATAACGGGGCGGCGGCAGTCATCGAGGTGACGAGCGGTACCCTTTCGATCGATGGCGGCGGCAGCAGTCTGGGCGGCACGTTTGTGGTGGCGCCCAATGCGGTGCTCGGGTTCGACGGCGGCAACGGCCAGCTTTTGGGCGGCACCTACACGGGCAGCGGTAACGGCACGGTGCGACTGAGCGGCAGCGGAATCAGCGGCGATGCGACCACCGTTTTCAATTTTCCGGCAGGTCTCCTGCAATGGGTTGATGGTCAGTTGAACGGCACCATCGCCAACAGTGGTTATCTGGCCCTGACGGGCACCGGTATCCACTACCTCGCCGGGACGCTCAACAACACGGGCACGATTTCCCACGCCGACGCCTCCCTTCTGGCCATGATCAGCGGTGTCATCAACAATCAGTCCGGCGGCGTGTATGACTTCAAGGCCGATGGCGCCTTCCGCTGGTGGAGCGGTAACCAGGGAGTTGTGAACAACGCCGGTACCTTGCGCAAATCGGGCGGGACCGGTGCTTCAAATTTCACCAGTAACGGTTCACCGGTGCGACTCAACAACACCGGTACGGTGGAAGCCTCCTCCGGTACCTTGAACGCGAATGGACCGATCACGCAAATCTCGGCAGGGTCCATCGCCGCCGGCACGTGGACCGCGAAGGCTGGCGCTACCCTCAACCTGAATGCGGCGATCACCGCCAACGCCGGCGGCACCTTGATTCTCGACGGGGCGGGTTCGACGATCTCCACGATCTCAGGCCTGGCGACCAATGATGGCACTTTCGTGGTGCGCAACGGTGCGACTTTCTCCACCGCGAGTGGGTTTACCAATAGTGGCCTGCTGACGCTGGGAGCCGCGGGCACGCTGAATGTTGGCGGGGCCTACACGCAGGGTTCGACGGCTACGCTCGAAATCCAAGTGGGTGGCGCTTCGTCCAGTCTGGCTTTCGGGCGGCTGGCCGTCGCGGGCACCGCCACGGTGGGGGGCACGTTTGATGTTACCCTCGTTGACGGATATGGCCCGCAGAGCGGCGATAGCTACACGGTCGTTACCTACGGCGCGCGGAGCGGCAGCTTCAGCGCCGAGACCGGGGTGGCTCCGCTCTTCACCAGCACCATCGGCGCGACCACCATTTTGCTCAACGCGGTCGCCACCGCGGCCGACCTGCGGGTCTCAACGGTCGCGGGTCCCTCCAGTTCGGTCCCGGGTAACTCGGCGACGGTCACCTACACGGTCACCAACTTCAGCGGTTCCAGCGCCACCGCGCCGTGGACCGATTCGGTTTACCTGTCGACCGATGCAGTCTGGGATGCCGCCGACGTGCTATTCGGGTCTTCCACCCATGCAGGCAATCTGGCGGTCAGTGCCAGTTACAATGGCAGCGTGACCGCGACAGTGCCGGCCGTGGCGAACGGCACCTACTATTTCATTGTCGTGACCGATCGGGGCGAGGCCGTCCCCGACACGAACCGGGCAAACAATACCGCCGCCACTGCGACGGCCGTCCCGATTTTGACCACCGCCCTGCGGGTGACGGCCGTCACGCCGACAGGGATTATTAACGCCACGTTCGGCTCGTTCGACCTCACCTTCAACCAGACCATCAACGCCACGACGTTCACCGCCGCGGATATCGTGATCAACGGCCCCAATGGTCTGATTGCCGCCACGCCGCCGACGTCTCTCGGTGGTGACGTCTACCGGGTCGGCTTCGCGACGCAGAACACCAACGGCGTCTATACCGTCACGGTGGGCCCCGCGATAGCGACTCCGGCCGGCAGTCTGATGGATCAGGACAACGATGGCACCCCCGGTGAAGCCGTGCAGGATGTCTACTCCTTCGCCGTGACGGTGGCCTTGCCCGATCTGATTCCTTCCGCCGTAGCGGTGCCGGTTGGGGCGCAGCAGCCGGGCAGCACGATCACGGTCACCTGGCGGGATACCAATAGTGGCACCGGTCCCACCGCCGTCGCCTGGACCGAACGAATTATTGCCTCGACCGACGGCGTGCTGGGCAACGGCGACGATGTTGTGCTCGGCTCCACGACGATCAGCACGCCCCTGACAGCCGGGGCGTTTGCCGACCGCTCCCTGGACGTGGCGTTGCCGATCACGTTCACCGGCGCCTACACGATTTTTGTCCAGGTCGACTCCGCCAACGTCATTGCCGAATCGAACGAGAGCGACCAATCAGCCTCGGCGACCCTCAGCGTCCTGGCAAGTTCCGCGCCCGTCGACTTGGTGGTCACGGCGATCACGGTTCCGGCCAGCTCCTCATCCGGAGCGGTGATCGACGTGACCTGGACGACGATCAACAACGGTACCGCCACCACGGCCGAGACGGCTTGGAATGACCGGGTGTACCTGTCTGCCGACAACGTGTTCGACGTGGGCGACACCGAACTCGGCGGTTACACCCGTTTCGGCGTTCTCACGGCCGGGGCGAGTTACAACCGCACCCAGAGCTTCACCCTGCCCCAGGCCCTGACCGCCGGCACGTATTATGTTTTCGTGGTAGCGGACGCCAACAATCAGGTGACCGAGCCCGGTGCCGAGACCAACAACGCGACCCGCAGCTCAGCGATCACGATCGGCCAGACCTTGACGCCCGACCTGACGGTAACCGGCGTAACCGCCCCGGCGAGTGCGACGATCGGGACCACCACCACGATTTCCTGGACAGTGGCGAATCAGGGCGCCGCCGCCGCCACCGCTTCTTGGGTGGATCGGGTTTATGTTTCCACCTCCGGCACTTTGAGCGGGGCGACGCTGCTCGGTTCGGTGACCCGTGCCACCAACGTGGCGATCGGGGCATCCTATACCGGGACTCTGAGTGTGACGATGCCGGTACTGGCCGATAGCAATTATACGGTGATCGTCGTGACTGATGCCACCGACGTGATTTTCGAACGCGATGGGGAAGCCAACAACCAACGCTCGGCCACGGGCACGTTGGCGATCAATTCGCCCGACCTCATTCCTCAGACGATCACCGTCCCGGCGCAGGGGCAGTCTGGTCAACCGATCACCGTCACGTGGTTTGTCACGAACAACGGATCCGGTCCGAGCAATGGTACCTGGGTGGACCGGGTTTACCTGAGCACCAATCAGACCTTTGATGGCGGCGACACCCTGCTCGGTGAGGTGGCCCGCCCGAGCGCGCTCGCGGTTGGGGCCAGCTACAATTCATCACTCACCGCCACCTTGCCGCAGGGCTTGGATGGCACCTTTTATATTCTAGTAGTGACCGATGCGACCAACACGGTCGGGGAGGGGGTGGCTGGGGAAACGAATAATCGCGCCACTTCGACCGTCCTGACCGTCGCCCCTGCTACCTACGCCGACCTGACCGTCACCTCCGCGACCGCGCAGAACCGCGTGCTGGGTAATCCCGCCGATCTGACCGTGACCTGGACCGTCCGGAACGACGGCAACGGCACCGGAATTGCGACGACCTGGACCGATCGCATCGTGTTGTCGCGCGACGCGATCTTCGGCAACGGGGACGATATCATCGTGGGTAACATCACCCATACCGGGGCGCTGCCGATCGCGACCAGCTATACGGAAACCCGCGTGCTGGCGTTGCCGGCCAATCTCGAAGGTCAGTTCACCCTGTTCGTCAAGACAGACGCCACGGGCGTGGTCTTTCAACAGCCGAACAACGCGCCCGATGTCTATGCTTCGCCGCAATTTGTCGAGGTGTTGAAGGCTCCCTATGCGGATCTGGTCGTGAGCTCGGTCGTGGCTCCAACCGTGGCAACGAATAACCAGACCATCGCGGTTTCGTGGATCGTCACCAACCAAGGCATCGCGACCACGGATACGGAGAGCTGGAGCGATCGGGTTTACTATTCCACCGACCCCACGGGGGTCTCCGGCCTGCGCTTGGTCGGCACCTTTAACCGCGCCGGACGGCTAGGCTTGGGCGAAAGCTATTCCCGGACCGTTGATCTCACCCTGCCGGCTGACGCCACCGGCACTGCCTATCTGTTCGTGGTCACGGGCGGGCCGTATGAAGGTTTCCTGACGAACAACAATACCGGCCGCTCCAACGCGATTGCAGTGACATATGTCCCGCCCCCGGTTTCAGATCTGGAAATTCTGACGGTCACCGCCCCCCCCACCGCGCTGGATGGCGGGTCGATCGATGTCACCTGGACCGTGCGCAACAACGGACCTGATGCCGTGCCGGGTTCCTGGACCGACACGGTTTATCTGGCGCCCAACGGCAGTCTCACCGGTGCGATCGTCCTCGGCTCGTTCCGGATCGATCCTCCGCTTGATGCCGGTCGGTCCTACACCCGCACCATCGCCTTCACGCTCCCGACGAAAATCCAAGGCGTCTACACCATCATTGTGCGCAGCGATTCCGGCGGCGCCATCGACCCGGCGCTGGCCACTAACAATCAGCTGAGTTCCTCGGCCTTGGTCGTCTCCTTGCGCGCGCGCCCTGACCTGCAGGTGACGCTCGCTTCCGGTCCGCCCAGCGTGACGGCCGGGGCGGCGATTGATGTTACCTGGACGGTGTCCAATCTCGGCGTCGCGGCCACCCCGGCAGGCGCCTCGCGGTGGAACGATGCGGTTTATCTTTCGCTGAACAACACGCTCGACGGTGGGGACGTGCTTCTCGGCACCCGGCAGAACGGCTCGGCGCTCGCTTCGGGGGCGAGCTACACCACGACGGCAAACTTCCGGCTGCCCCTCGAAATTACCGGCAACGCCTTCATCATCATCGTGCCCGATTACGGTGATGCAATCGATGAGGGTCCGCTGGTGGGGAACGACAATTTCGTGGTCCCGATTGCCATCGACGCCTTGCCGGTGCCGCCGTCGGACCTCGTGGTCACATCGGTCAGCGCTCCGATCGAGGCCTTTGACGGCACCAACGTCACGATCCGGTTCCGCGTCGAGAATCGCGGACCTGGGGTGACCAATGTCGCCAACTGGACCGATTCGATCTGGCTCACCCTCGGTAAGGACCGGCCCAATCCGCAGCGCGGGGACGTCTCTCTCGGCTATTTCGGCCACGGCGGACTTTTGCAACCCGGGGAAGGTTACGACGTGGTCGTGACGGTGCGCCTGCCGCTGGAAATGCGGGGCAACTTCTACGTCACTGTCTGGACGGATTCCAGCGACCGGGTGTTCGAGACGGCCCTCGACATCAACGTGAACCCTGATGCACCCACCGATATCCAGGGCTCGAACTTCAAGGCGTCCGCGCCGATCGCCGTTCTCCTGCAGCCTTCCGCGGATCTGGTGGTGACCTCAGTCATCGCTCCGGCCACCGCGACCGGTGGCAACCAGGTGACGCTGACTTGGACAGTAAAGAATGAGGGCGCTATTGCGACCCAGGTAGATCGCTGGGTTGATTCGGTCTATCTCTCCACCGCGCCCACCCTGGGGGCACCCGGGGCCCGCGAGGTACGCGTGTTCGCCGCGCCCAACTTCGGAACATTGCTGCCCGGCCAGTCGTATACCCAGACCGCCACCTTCACCCTGCCGCCTTCGGCCGAAGGATCCTTCTTCATCGTCAAGACCAACGAAGACCCCAACCTTCTGGTGCAGGTAGACTCCTCACTGGCCAGCGAGGTGGAGGCCATCATTCGCCGGGCCGAGGCAGAATTGGGCCGGGCGCTTTCCGACGTGAATCTCGCGGATGTGCGGAATCTGACCCCCGGGCAGTTGCGTCGCATTCTCACGGCTCCCAATCAATCGGCCCCGCAGTTGGTGTTTGAGGGACCCTTCACGACGAACAATGCGCGCTCGGCCGCTTCGGTGGTGACCAATGTGCCGCCTGATCTGACGGTCACCAATGTCACCGTCACGGGTTCTGTTTTCTCGGGGGAGCTGATCCAGGTGACGTGGACCGTGCGCAACGACGGCACCGTGCCGACCTTCGCGGGCACGAAGCAGTGGACGGACTGGATTCTCTTCTCCACCAAGAGTACCTTTGACGTCGGGGCGGTCAGCCCGCTCGGCAGCCTGGTCCATGTCCAGTCGACCCCGCTCGCCCCCGGAGCCAGCTACACCGCGACGGCTTCGTTCCGGGTTCCCGAGGGCATCTCCGGTGATCGCTACATCTATGTCGCCACCGACCCCAACGTCGGCACCTATCCCAGCTTCACGATCAACCTGAACGGCACCGGCGTCGGTTCCTTCCCGAACTGGCCGAGTCTCTTCGATCACCGCGTGTGGGAAGGGGCGAGCAAGGCGAACAACGTGGCTGGGGCCACCACCAACATCGTCTATCGCGAGGCGGACCTGCGCATGGTCACGGTCACGGCTCCGTCGGCGGTTGATTCGAGCGGCATATTCTCGGTCAACTATCAGGTCAGCAACGATGGCACGCGTGACACGCGCCTCGATCAGTGGAATGACAACGTCTACCTATCGCGTGACACAACCATCGACAGTTCCGACAAGCTGATCGGTTCCTTTCGCCATGTCGGCGTCGTCGCCGCCGGGGCCAGCTACACCGGCACGATCGAAGCCCAGCTGCCCGACAACATCAGCGGCGAGTTCTATCTGATCGTCATTACCAATGCGGGCTATGGCCGGGGCAACGGCGACGATCCCCGGGTTTTCCCCGGCACGATCAGCACGACCAACCGGCCCATGCTGAATGAATACAACGACCTCGCTCCGAACGCAAAGCTGGTCCCGCTGACGGTGACCTTTGTGCCCGGGCCTGACCTCGTCGTCAGTGCTGTTACGTCGAGCGACCGGGTCCTGGTCGGACGGACGTTCACGGCGTCCTGGACGGTGAAGAATGTCGGGGCGGGGGCGGTGCCCGCCCGGCAGGATGTCTGGTACGATAACGTCTATCTTTCGCGCGACGAGTTCCTGGATGTGCGTAGCGATTCCTTTGTCGGTTCCTTCAAGCACACCGGTGTGCTTGCGGCCGATGGTTCCTATTCTGTGACGACCACGCTGAACCTGCCGCGCGGTCTCACGGGGGCGTACTACCTGTTCGTGATCACCGATCCTTCGAACGGCGGCATCAACGGCCGGGGAGCGGTGATCGAAGGCAATGAATTGAACAACTCGCGGGGGACCGTCGCGCCGATGTTGATCGAGCTGCCACCGCCCTCCGATCTGCAGGTGACGGCCGTCGTCGGTCCGGCCAGTGCCACGGTGGGCGATCCAGTCACCATATCACTGACGATCACCAACACCAGTACCACCGAGTCCGCCGTCGGCAGCTGGAATGATGCGGTGTTCCTGTCGGCCGACGGTCTGTGGGATTATGGGGATCTGCTGCTTGGTACCTCCATGCCCCCGGAGGGCGGACGCAGCCTCGCGCCCGGCCAGAGTTACACGACGACCGTGACGGCCTCGCTGCCAGCCACGTTGCCCGGTTCCTACCGGCTCATCGTGCGGGCGGACAATTTCAACGACATCTACGAAGGGCCGCGCGAGGACAACAACATCGGGATCGCGGCCGATGCGATTGCGATCGCCGTGCCGACGTTGACCGTCGGCGTCCCGGCCAGCGCCACGATTACGGCGGGTGGCAGCTTGCTCTATCGTGTCCTGGTCCCGGCGGGTAAGACCCTGCAAATTTCGCTCGGTGCGGCCAGTGGCGCAAACGAACTCTATGTGCGTCATGAGGGTCTCCCAAACTCGATAGTGTTCGACGCCGCCTTTGAGGGCGCCTTGCAGGCGTCACAGGTGGCCGTGGTGCCGACGACCGAGGCCGGCTATTATTATATTCTGGTGCGCGGGCAGGGTGGGGCGGTTCCGGTCACCCTCAGTGCGAGTTACCTGCCGTTTGCGGTCACGTCCGTCACCCCCGACAACGCCGGGGCGGGCCGCTATGTAACGATGACAATCCGCGGGGCGCAGTTTGATCCGCAGGCCACGGTCAAGCTGACGCGGCCGCAGTTCGGCGAATATGTACCGGTGAATTATCAGGTCGTCGACGCCACCCGGATCGTCGCGGTTTTTGACCTGCGGGATGCCCCGCTCGGGCTCTATGACCTGCAGATTGCCAACCCCGACGGCACGGCGGTCGTTTTGCCTTACCGGTTCCAGATCGCCGCGGAGCAGCCGTTGGACGTGACGGTCGGTCTCGGCGGGCCGGACGAACTGCTGCTCTCGAAGGCCGGTTTCCCGAACGCCTTCTACGGGGTTTCGCTGCAAAGCCTGACGAACGTCGATACGCCCTATGTGTTCCTGCAGTACGGCGTGCCCCGGCTCCAGAACAACACGATCATCCCCGGTGAGCGTCTGCTCTTCCAGACCAACCTGCAGGGCGCGCCCGGCGTGGACGGCGTCAATTGGGCCAACCTCAACGGCGTGCTCAACCTCAACGGCGTCTACACCGCGTCCGGCTTTGCCACCGACTTCCGCGCTGACAGCTTTGCCTCGCTCACGTTCGGCGTGGAGGTTTACCCGGGCCTGAAGGAACTGCTGGCGGCCAACCCGAATTTCCTGCGCGACCTGTCCGATGACCAGCTCGCCGACCTCCAGTTCGATTTCTACATCTTCGCCGCGGCGACACCGCTGACGACCGACGAGTTTATCACTTTCCAAAAGCAGCGTGCGGCGGAATTACGCAGCAAGATTCTGGCCGACTCGTCCGCCCCGCAGGCCCTGGCCGCCGCGGTGGGTGATGCCGCAAGCTTCGAGAACTTCTACCTCTCCGCCCTCGCGAAGGCCGGGGTGCTGCGCTACGAGGATGTGCCGCCGGCGGCCCGTGCCGACACGGTGTTTGACAGCTCGCTCGCCGTCATGGTTGCGGGTCTCCTCGCGCAAGACGGCGGGGCGGGCATCATCGCAAGTAGCACCGACGAGCTGGCCAGCTTCTTCACGCAGCTCCGCACCTGGGCCAACCACAACCCGGCCGCCTATGGTTCGTCCGTCATCCCTGATGGCTCGACCTACGATCTGGGTCTGACAAATGAAACCCACTTCGAGGCTTTCCGCATCAAGGTGAAGGTGCCGTCTGATTTCTTCTCGTCGCTGCAGGATTACATTGATGCCAACCCCGGCGAGACCGTGTTGCCGCGGGATCCAGCCCTGAGTGATTTCCTCAACGGCCCGGCCGGCACCTCCCCGAGTGTGTCGATCAAGGGCCCCTCCGGTTACGACCCGGTGCTCAACTTTGTCCCCGGTGGCAACACGCGGCTGCCGTACCTGATCAGCTTCGCGAATCCGGTGGACGGACAGGCGGTGAGCGAATTGCGCATCGTGCAGCAGATGGATCCGGACCTCGATGTCCGCTCCTTCCAACTCGGGGCCATCACCTTCGGGGACCTTACGCTCAGCATCCCGCAGGGTCGCGGCGCCTTCTCCGGCGAATTCGATTTCACCGCCACGCGCGGCTACGTTCTGCAGGTCTCGGCCGGCATGGACATTGTGACGGGTATCGCCTCGTGGGTTTTCCGTGCGATTGACGGCGTGACCGGTCTCCCGGTGGATATTCAGGGCACGGGTTTGCTCGCCCCGGGCCAGATCGGGCAGGTCGGCTACACCATCCGGGGCAACCCACTGGCCGTCACCGGCGCCAGGATCGATGCGCAGGCCCGCCTCTACTTTGGCAACAATGCGCCGGTCGATACGCCGCTGGTCAGCTCCAAGCTTGATGCCACCGCGCCGCTCTCGACCCTCACCGTGCAGGCCAATCCCGGCAACGTCTACCTGTTAAACTGGAGCGCGACCGACGATGTGCAGGGCTCCGGGGTGCGGGAATACACTGCCTACGTTTCACTGGATGGTCGCAACTACTCGGTGATCGCCGTGCATACCACGAATACAACCGCCACCTATCTGGCGCCCGCCGGGAGTACGCCGGTGTTTCTGGTGCTCGCGGCTGACAATGCCGGCAACCTCGAAGCCTCGCCCGAGGGCGTGAATGTCGCGCGCTATGCGCCGGCGGTAAATCTGGGTCTGCTGCCGCTGGTGGTGCCGGACAATCTGCTCCCGCCGGCCGTGGCGACAGCGCCAACCGTTCCCGCGGTCAATGCCTTGTTCATCACGGCCCAGCTCGGCGTGCCGGGCTTGTTACCCGGGGCGCTGCTCCCCAGTTTCAACCGGGTCCTCGACCCCTTCACCGCGTCTTCCTTCGCGCGCGGTCTCGGTACCTCGGGCGCCGGGGTGGGTTCGATCGGTGTCGCGGTGGCCGAAGACGGCCGCGTTTTCGCCACCGGTGGTCCGGGCCGCAATCAGCTGTTCCGCTTTGCGGCGGGCGGGTCGACGACCGCCACCCCGCTGGCTTCCTACGATACCCCGGTCTACGCGCTCGCCTTTGATCGGGATGGCGCCCTATGGGCGACGAGCGGCGGCGGGGCGCTGCTGCAGATCGATCCGACCACCGGCGGGTTGCTGGGCAGCTACGGCACGGGCATCACGCTCGGTCTGGCCGCGGACCCGACCTCGTCCAAACTTTATGTGGCCACCAGCGATGGCGTGCAGGTGTTCGACACGGCGACCCGTACGTTCAAGGCCTTTTCCCGCACGCGGGTCGAAGGTCTGGCGGTCGCCGCCGATGGCACGCTCTGGGGCGTTGAATGGCCGGGCGATGCCGGCGTCTCCCGCCGTTTGATCACCTTCGACCAACGGGGCAATCCCACCGTGGTGGCGGATCTCGGTACGTCCGCTCTCGCGCTCGCGTTCGGTCGCGCCGGCACGCAGCTGGCCGGATTGCTGTTCGTTTCGACGGCAGGCGGTGACCTCATCATGCTCGATACCGTTTCCTTGAAGGCGGTCACCTTGGCGACCGGGGGAGAGCGGGGCGCTTTCCTCGCCGCGGGCAAGGACGGACGCCTCTACCTCGGTGGGACCGAGGGGATCGACGTCCTCTTCCCGGCGAAACCGCCGGCCGTCATTGCCAGCAATCCGGTGAACAACGCCGGACTCACCAGCACCATCAACCGCGCTTCCATTACCTTTGACGCCTCGATGTTCCGCGGCGCGCTGACGGATAGTCGCTCGGTCACCAACCCGGCCAACTACCAGGTCATCGATACCGCCACCGGGGCGGCGGTCACCATCGGGGCCGCGCTGTACGATCCCGAGTTGCGGACGGTCACGCTGGTCTTCGACGCCCTCGCTCCTTCCTCCTACGAACTTCGGGTCCGCAACACCGTGCAGGACGAACTGGGCAACGCTCTGGCCGCCACGTATTCGTCCGGTTTCAGCGTCGTGCAGGACAAGACCGCGCAGCTGACTCCGGGTCTGGAATACGCCAACACCCGCATCGACCGAGCCACGGGCACCTACTCATATGATATCCGTCTGACCAATCCGCTCTCGACGATCTTGGCGGGACCGATCCGCGTTCAGCTCACCGGTCTCTTCGCTCAAAACCTCGCCGTCACCAACGCCACCGGGCAAGGCATGGACGGCGTTTACTTCGTCGACCTTCTGCCGGTGGGCGCTGGTTTGGCCCCCGGTGCCTCCACTTCCTGGGTGACCGTGACCGTCAGCAATCCGCAGGGCATGGTCCCGGACCCGACCTCCGGCGTGGTTGTCGGCATTGCGCCGGATACCCGGCCGGCATTCCTGTCCACCCCGACCGTGACCGCTGCCGCCGGCCAGAATTACGTTTATCGGGCTGCGGCCACCGCGCCATCCGGTGCGGCGCTCTCCTATGTGCTGGTCAACGGCCCGACAACCGCCCTGCTTGATCCGACCACCGGCCTGCTGACCTGGACCGCCCCGGCGGGCGGCACCGGTATGATTAGCTTCGAAATCCGCGCGCTTGCCGCGGACGGGAGTTACGCCCGCCAGGTTTGGAATGTGGGAGTCTCGGGCCTCAACCAGGCGCCGGTCCTCACGGCCGTGACGGATCGCCGGATCACGGCGGGCGAGTTGCTCACGATTACTTTCGCCGCCGTCGATCCGGAAGGCAGCCCGATCACCTACGTGATGGAAAATCTGCCCGCGGGCGCGACGTTCGATGCGGTTTCCCGCACCTTGCGCTGGACCCCGGCGGGCAATCAAAGCGGGATCTACGCCGATGTGCGCATCCGCGCCTCCGACGGCGTCAACGACGTCAGTCGTACCTTCCAAATCACTGTGCTGCCTGGCAACCTGGCGCCGGTGTTCATCCAGCCAGTGGACCGGATCATTGCGGAAGGCACGACGTTGACCTTCAACCTGCGCGCGACCGATCCCGAGGGCAAGGCCCTGACTTTTACGGCCGCGAATCTGCCTGCCGGGGCCGTGCTCGTCCCGGGTACGGGTCAGTTCCTGTGGACGCCGCGCTACGATCAACACGGGACCTACACGATCACCTTCCAGGCCAGCGATGGCCAGTTGACCTCCGAGCGGACCGTCGTGGTAACCGTCCTCAACGTCAACGGCCCGATGCAGTTCACGCCGCTCGATGCCCTCGTGGTGCGCGAAGGCCAGCTGTTCAGTGTGCGCGTGATCGCCATCGACCCGAACGTTGCGCCTTCGGGACTGGAGAGTGGCGAGACAGGCACCGGCGCTTTGCAGACTACGGTGACCTATCAGGTGTCCGGTTTGCCCTCGGGGGCGACCTACGACCCGACCACCCACCTGCTGCAGTGGTCGCCGGGCTTTGCCCAGGCCGGTGACTACACCATCACTTTCACCGCGACCAATGATGGCGACGGTACGGGCATCCCGGTCACCGCCACCCAGACGGTGCGGATCACGGTCGCCGACACGAACGGCGCTCCGGTGGTCGATGCGATCACCAACCATACGGTTGCCGTCGGGGCCACGCTCGATATCGCGGTTCGCGCCGTCGATCCCGACGCCGGTCCCATGGTGCTCTCCGTTACCGGTCTGCCGTCCTTCGCGACCCTCATCGACAATGGCAATGGCACCGGTATCATCCGGGTCACGCCGGTCGCCGGCAACCGCGGCAATTTCACGATCACGGTCAACGCCACTGACAACGGTAACGGCGTGCTCGCCGCTGCCCTGACGGGTTCCGCTTCCTTCATCCTCTCGGCCACTGCCGCGAACGAGCCGCCGGTGATGGCGACGGTGGGCGACAAGGTTGCGGTCGTCGGCCAGGCACTCATCTTTAGTGTGCGGATCAGTGATCCTGATCAGGATCCGTTAACCTTCGCCGCACTCAATCTGCCCGCCGGCGCCACCTTTGTGGGCACGTCCGTCTATGGCGTGGCCCGCTTCACCTGGACGCCGGGCGCCGGGGATGTTGGCACTTACGATGTCACGCTGCAGGTCACCGACAGCGGCAACAACGGTCTCACCACGCCGGTCAGCGCCAGCGAGACGATCCATCTCGTGGTGCGGGCTTCGAACCAAGCCCCGGTTCTCGCGGCGATCGGCAACCAGACCGGCACTCAGACCGAGCCGCTGACGCTCACGCTCCAAGCGACCGATCCAGACAGCGACTCACTCACCTACACGGCGACCGGCCTGCCGGTTGGCGCCGTTCTGAATGGCCGCACCGGGGTGCTCACCTGGACCCCGAACTACGCCCAGTCCGGCAGCTACTCGGTCACCTTCACCGTTTCGGACGGCAACATCTCTGACTCTGAAACCGTGACCTTTGCCATCGCCCGGGTGAACCGTGCGCCGTACATCGCCACGCCCGCACCGGTGCTCGGTCAGGAGGGCTTGAAGCTCAGCTTCCTCGTCTCGGGTGGCGATCTCGACGGAGATCCACTGGTTTACTTCGTCAATAACTTGCCGAAGGGCGCGACGTTCAACTCCGACACGCGGATCTTCGCCTGGACGCCCCTGTTCGACCAGGCGGGTGTCTACGAGCTGGTCTTCACGGTGCAGGATACGTCCGGCGCCCGCGGCACAGCCACAGCGCTGGTACAGATTCTCAATGTCAACCGTCCCCCGGTGTTCCCGGCGCCGGACGACCGCCAGCTGGTGGCCGGCAATCTCTTCACGACCACCATCGTGGCCGCGGACCCCGATGGGAATCCGCTGACCTATAGCATCGTTGGTCTGCCGCCGGGCGCTGCCTTCAACGCCGCCACGGGTGAATTCACCTGGACTCCGGTCGGGGCGCAGGCGGGTCGCTACGACATTCCGGTCACGGTCAGCGACGGCCTCATCTCGGTGACGCAGCTGCTGTCGCTGGTTGTGACCCAGGACGCCGTAACGCCGGCCGTCCGCGTGGAACTGACGCCGAGCTTCGCGGTCGCCCCCGGGGCTAACATCGTGCTGCAGGTAACGGCCAGCAGCACCTCACCGATCCGCACCCTTGGCCTGACCATTGACGGCGTCGTGCAGACGCTCGACAGCTTTGGTCGCACGACCTTCAAGCCGACGGCACCGGGTACTTACACGGTGGTCGGGACCGCCGTGGATGCGGACGGTTTCACCGGCATGACGACAACCACGATATTGGTCCGCGATCCGGCGGATCGTACGGCTCCGGTGGTCACGCTCGATAACGTGACTGAGGCGACGGTGATCACGACCCCGCTTGCGGTCACCGGCTCCATCGTGGATACGAACCTCGCCACGTGGCAGCTGACGCTAACGCCGATCGGCGGAGGCACGGCCATCGTGATCAACTCCGCTCGCAGCCCGGCGTCCGCGGGCACGGTGCTCGGCACGATTGATCCGGGTGACTTCGTCAATGGCGCCTACACGCTGGCTCTGACCGCCACGGACGCTACCGGCCGGGTCTCGACGATCCAGCGGATCGTTGAGATCAACACGGCCACGAAGCCCGGCGCTTACACGCGCTTCGAGACCGATTTCACGCTGACGCTCGGTGGCATCACGATTCCGATCGCCCGGCGTTACTCGAGCCTCGATGCCAATGAGGACGGCGCGTTCGGCTACGGCTGGCAGTTCGTGCTCGCCGACCCGCGTATTGCGACGAACGCAGCGCCCACCGGTCGCGAGCTCGACGGCTACTATGCGGCGTTCACCGCCGGCACCCGGGTTTACCTGACGCTGCCCGATGGCACGCGCGCCGGCTTCACTTTCACCCCGGTGGTGATCGACAGTGGAGACCGCAGCTACTTCCGGCCGGCCTGGCAGGCCGATGCGGGGGTGGCGTTCACGCTCAGCAGCGGTCCGGCGGTGCTACGCGCCATCGATGGCGGCTATTTCGAAGTCGGCACGGGATTGCCCTATAATCCTGCCTCGGGTCGGTTTAGTGATTTCGATTATGTGGTGAGCGCCGCAGACGGCACCCGCTTTGTGTACACGCTGGCGGATGGACTGCGCGAAATCGTGAGCACGACTGGCCAGCGGGTGGTTTGGACCGATAGCGGCATCGTGGCTGCCGACGGTTCGCGCATCTCGATCGAGCGCAACGCGGCCGGCCGGATCGCCCGAATCGTCGGGCCGGACGGCACGCAGGCGATTTATGACTACGATACCGCGGGTAATCTCCTGCAGGTTTCGATCCTGGAAGCAGGGCAGCGGACCTGGCTGGGTTATCGGGCGAACCAGGACCATCTGCTGACGGACGTGGCGGGAGCCAATGCCGAGTCAGTGCGGTACGACGCCAACGGCCTGTTGATCGGCGTCGATGCCGTGCGCCGCGTGCTCGGCACGATCAGCCAATTTAACGGCACCAGTGTGGCCGGCGCGATCACCGCCGGCGGCACGGACCGCCTGGCGATCATCATCGGAGCCAACGAACTCGCCACCGCCCAATCAGGCCGCGTGACAATCGGGGTCGAGATCACGGCGAGCGCCGGGTGGCAGCCGGCCTCGGCCACGATCCGCGGGGTGACCGCCGGCTTTGCCCAGACCGCGGCCGGCACAAGTCTGGCCCTCTTCACGTTTGATGAGGCCGGTCCTTACGTGGTGGCGATCAACGGGGCCGATGCGGCTGCGGCCGGGTCCTTCACCGCCTACTTCTTCCTCGCTGGTGACGCCAACGGCGACGGTGCGGTGGACGGAACCGATCAGGCGATCCTCACCGCCGCGCGCAACACCACGATCGGCGATCTGGGCTTTGTGGCCGCCGCCGATTGGAACCGCGACGGCATCATCAACGACAGCGACCGCGCCTACCTTGACGCCGGCACCGGTTTCATCGCCAACCGGGCGCCGACCGTCAGCGCGGGCACGTTCAACGCCATCAGCGGCACCGCCCTCACCATCGACCTCAGTGCCTACGCATCCGATCCGGACGGCGATACCCTGCATTATCTCGTCAGCAACGTCACGGGCGGAACCCTGCGGTTGATCGACGGTGGTCTGCACGCCGTCTTCACGCCGACCCCCGGGACGAGTGGTTCCGCGACGTTCACCCTCCAGGCGGACGACGGCGCCCTTCGTTCGAGCCCGGCAAATTTTGTCATCAACGTTTCCCAGGTCGCGTTCACCCGCTACCGGATCGAAGGGGCGGATGCGACCCTCGCGGTCGGGGCCACGGCACGGTACCGTCTGATGGGTGACTATGCCGGTGGTTCGATCGAACTCGATCCGAGCACCTTCACGACGGTCTCAGGCAATGCCAGCGTGGTAAGCATCGGTCCCGATGGCACGGTGCTCGCCGTGGGGTTGGGCCGTGCGCTGGTCGAGTTCCGGCTCGCAGGTGGCGGGAGCGTGGCGGCGGCAATCAACGTGGGCCCGGCGGATGCCCGTCTCATGGAATTCTATCCGCTGGCCTACGCCATGACGCCGGGGGAGACGCGGCAGATGGTGGTGCGTGAACGCCTGGAATTCTCCATTGCCGACCGCACGTCCGCCGCGGCGGGTACGCGGTATTTCGTGAGTGATCCCACGGTCGCGACCATCAGCGCGGACGGCCTGTTGACCGCCCTCAAGGCCGGGTCGGTCACGGTCACGATGGTCAACGGTGGCCAAAGCGTGCGTGCGACGTTCCTGATCGCGGCACCTGCGGCAAGCGGGGCGACGGTGGGGACGGCGGGTGGGGTGGTGCAGGGCGGCGGTATTATTGTGGGTATTCCGGATGGCGCCCTGAACGGCGATACACCTATCTCGGTGCGGAGCGCCGGGGCGAATGAAGTGCCCTTCAACCTGCCGGCGGGCTGGGATTTCAGCAGCGCCCTGTTCGTCAGCATTGGGAATTCGATGCTGAACACAGGTCTGAGCCTCGATCTGCCGGCACCCTTGGGTTCCCAGCCCGGTGACGTGTTCTATATCTTCCAGCCCGGTCAGGTTCCGGAGGGTGAGGCTCAGACCCTGGAGCAAGCCTGGCTGCTCATGGACAAGCTGGTGGTGGGCACCGACGGTCGCATGCGCACAACTTCGCCGCCCAACGTCGGTGTTTTCAGCCGGCCTTCTGATTTCAATCTCCTGTTCCGCCCCGCCAATCCCGGCCTGGCCGTGATCGGTTCGACGAGCCTCCTCGGCGCCGTCGCGGGTCTTGATTCTTTCAGTCAGCGCCTCGCGGCGAACAGCACGCTCACGGGCCGGGGCCAGCTCCAGCCGATCGTCAGCCTGCAGGCGGCCTTTGGTGACGGCAGCGCCAATGGCCCGCGCTATTACGCGATCTCCTCGCCGCTGGGTGATGTCCTCGTTCCGGTTTCCACCAATGTCGCGAGACTCACGATGCAGACCAGGTACGTCACGCCCACGGGCTTGATCACCGTCGAGACCAACAATGTCAGCGTCCTCCCGGGCCAGATCCAGACCTTTGGCCTCGTCCAGCCGCCGCGCTATGTTTCCAAGGGAGTGGAGCCGCCGATCATCACCGGGCTGACGTTTGATTTCGGCACCAACCCCCATATACCGGTACCTCGTCTCGTCCTGACGGGTGTAAACTTCCTGCTGAGCAAAGACCCGTGGGTGGGCGCACCTGATTTCAAGGGCAACAAGGTGGATGACCTTTACGTGACCATCGAGATTGGTGGTCGGGACACGTTTGACTTCGAGGGTAATGTGCTGGCGGTCGGCGGCCGCGACATCGTGATCCGCGATCAAGATCTCGTGCTCCGGCCCGACAACACGCTGGAGGTGCTCATTCCGGTGGGCGCGATGGTGGCCGGTGGCTTTGTGACCGTCAGCCGGCAGCAGTGGGCTCCGTTGGACGGACAGTGGCAGGTGCAGATCACGACCAGCAATCCGGCCCAGCTGGTGCCCAACGACCGCCTGGCCTTCGCGGTCAACGGGGGTGAAGACTCCGTGAGCGCGATCGACAATTTCTATGTCGCCCAGGTCGAAGTGCCCGATCCGACCGACCTTGATCCCGGCCAGACGAAGTTTGTGCCGCAAAATTCGCCGCGGGAAATCGCGCGCATCCTCTTCAACTCGGATACGCCGACCACCAATCTGTCTCCGCGCAACTCAGTCTTCAGCCCCGATGGCACCCGGCTCTACGTGGCGCTCAACGGCGGTTCCGGCATCGGGGTCATCGACACGGTGGCCTTGCAGGAGATTGATGTGAACCCCGACATCTTCGGGGTTCAGCACATCGTCCTGCCCGGATCCTCCCGGCCCTTCGATCTGGTGGCCGAAAGCAGCGGTCGTTTCCTCTACGTCAGCGACGAAGCCAACCCGATGGTCTACGTCGTGGACATCGATCCCTTCTCCAAGACGTTCAACCAGGTCGTCCAAACCATTGCCGTCGGTAACACCGCCCAGCTCGGTCTGCGCGGGCTGGCGCTCAATGCCGACAACAGCATGCTCTTCGTGGCGGCACCCGGCCGCACGCTTTTCGGTGCCTACGGCTCGGAGAACGGCAGCCTGATTCTGATCGAAACCCATGCCGCGACCCGGGAGAAGCCCGCACTCTACGTTCAGCAAACCTACATCACGGTCGGACCCGAGCCATATGATATCACGGCCACCGACGATCCGCGGGTGATGCTCTTCGTGGACCGGTTGGATGACTCGCGCGGCGTGGGTATCCTGCGCTTGAACGGCGAGGGTTTGAACAAAGTCTGGGAGGCGCAATACATTGACCTGCGGTCGTTCGGGGAAGTTCCGCGGTTGATCGAGGGCCGGACCACGCAGGTGTTCGGGGTCAGCAATGCCAACAGCATCGTGTTCATGCCGGCCAATGCGCTGAAAGACACCATCGGTGAGCATCCGGCCTATGCCTTCATCTCCGGGTACAACAAGTTCGTGCAAGGCGACCCGAAGCACGATCCGAACCTTGGCGGCTTCGAGACCTACAACTATTACTATGCTTACGATCAGGCCTGGCTGGAGGCCTTGCGCGCCGTCAATCCGGTGGCTGCGGAGCTCGCGGTGCAGTCCGGCCAGCTGGGCCGGCCGATCTCCGTTCCGGTGAATGCCGGCGGCAACGTGGGTATCATCCGCAATCCGCTGGGCGATTTCGCCAATCCCGTCGACCAACCGCGCCTGGTGGCCGCGACGACTCCGGTGCCTAACTCCTTCCCGGAAGGCGTCGCCCTGGCTCCCGGCACGTACACCTTGTACGCGGCCTACCAGTCGTTGAACCGGGTCTTTACCTTCAACACGGCGGAGATGATCCGCACCATCGAGCTCGAAGCCAAGGGCACGCCCATCGAATCGTTCTCCCAGACCGCCGGTGCCCGCGACCGTTTCTCGGCGGTTGACGGGACGAAACTGACCCGGCTGCTGCGTGGACCGCTGAGCTCCGTGCCCATCGACGTCTATGCGCCCCAAGTGATCCAACAGGCGGATTGGTTCGGGCGCTTTGATGATCGGAGCCTGGTCTACGAAGTGCCGCTGCCGAACTCGCACCTGCCGATCGCGCTCGGCCGCCTGCCGCGCGGGTTGGCCACGCCCTTGGCCCACACCGGCGGGGCCCTCGCAATCGCGGCCACCCCGTACAATCAGACCCCAACGCTCAACAGTTACCCCAACGATCCGCTCAGTGTGCCGGCGGGCGTGTCCAGCGCCGCCGATGCCAGCACCGGTTCGTTGATGGAAACCCACACGCTGGTCACGTACTCCTCCCTCGGCATGCCGCAGGGTATTACGCTGACCTACGATTCCCTGCGCGCCAACCGGCTCGATATCTACTATTTCGCGCTGGAAGGCATGCCCGCCGACGTGACTGATGCGACGCTGATTGTCCGGGTGACGCTCCGGAACGATGACGGTGTGTTTGTCCGGGCCGATGGCATGTCCGTGGAGGACGCGCAGAAGCTCGGTCTGAGTGGCGGCGAATTCTTCTTCAAACTGCCGGACAACATTCCCACCGGTTCGACCTTCGGCGCCGGGGTGCCGATCGACCTCACCGATGTGGATACCGGCCTCTACACCATCGTGCTGGAATACGGCGTCTTCAAAAAGGATGCGGCGGGCAAGTTCACGAACGGCCGCTTCTTCACCTACTCGCAGCCTTATGCGGTGGTCAACCGCATCGAGGGTGCCTTCGGTGCCGGCTGGGGAATCAACGGGTTGTTCGAGCTCTACGTGGGCGATACCGGTGCGTTGCTGGTGGATGGCAACGGCCGCGAGGAGATCTTCCTCGCTCCGGCGAATGTCGGCGACGTGTTCACCGCACTGTCTTCGTCGGACTATTCAGCCCTGTACCAGAAGCCGGACGGCACGTTCGTGCTGCGGGGCAAGGAAGGGGTCGAGATCGAGTTCGACCAGGACGGCAAGATGATGCTGCGGCGCGATCGCAACCTGCTCGAGACGGTCTACCAGTGGGCCGGCGACAATCTGATCTCCGTGACCGACCCCGTCGGACTGGTGACCACCCTGAACTATTCCGGCGATCACGTTTCGAGCATCGTGGACCCGGCCGGCCGCATGACCCAGTTTACGTACGCCGGAGGGAACCTCACGGCCATCATCGATCCCGATGGGGCGAAATCCACCTATCGCTATGAGAATGGCACCTTTAAACACCTGATTACTTCGCTAACGCTGCCCCGGGGCAACGATCCCGCGGAAACGAGCGGCCTGACCTTCAATGAGAAGATCGAGTACAGCAAGGAAGGCCGTGTCATCGGCGGCACCCGCGTCGATGGGAAAAAATTCACCATGACGCCGGCGCAGCTGATCAATGTGGCTGATCCGCTGAAAGCCAAGGATCCGGCGACCCCGGGCAAACTCGTACTGCTCAGCAAACTGGGCAAGAATGCCGATGGTCTGCCGGAAACCGACTATTCGGCCACGGCAACCTACACGGATTTCAACGGTCGGACCTTGACGTTTACGATGACTGGTTTCGGCCAGTTCAAGTCCGACAAGGATGAACAGGACGGCATCGAGACGAAGAACGACCGGCGCGCCGGCCTGGACGGCTATGTCACGACGATTAAGGACCAGGAAGGCAATATCACCCGGTACGAATACGACGCTTTCGGCAACGTGGCGAAGCGCACGGATTATCCCAATGGCAACGCGGTGTCCGAGACGTACACGTACGATTTGCGCTGGTCGTTTGTGGCCACCCAGACGGACAGCGTCGGCCGCACCTACACCAACACCTTCGATGACCACGGCAATGTCCTGTTCACGGTCATCACCGACCCGAACGCCCCGGCCGGTTCGCCCAGCAGCGTCACCCTCAGCAACACCTATTATAGCAACGGCCAGTTGCACACTGCGACCGATGGCAACGGTAACGTCACGACCTACACGTATGACGGCTACGGCCGCGCGACGCGTGTGCTTTATGCCGATGGATCTTCCCGGACGTTCGCCTACGACGATCTTACCGGCAACCCCACGTCGACTATGGATGAGGTCGGAGTGGTCACGAACTTCAGCTACGACCCCATGAACCGCAGGGTGGCGTGGTCCATCAGCGGGGGAGGCGCCAATTGGGTCTGGAGTCAGGCCTTCGACGTGGCGGGCAATTTGGTGCGCATCACCGATTCAAACCTCAAGGTCACGACGGCCACTTACGACCAGCTCAACCGTCTGCTCAGCCGCACGGCCGACGTGACCGGCCTGGCGATCAAGACCCTCTACGGCTATACGATCAACAGTCTCAATCCCAGCTACACCATCAAGCCGCAGGATAAGGGCACGTACCGGTTGGTCAAAGATGGGAACGGTTACGTCACCGCGGAAGTCTACGACAAAAACGGCCGGCTGGTGCGCCGCTATGACCAGGACGGCAACATCACCGAGATGAGGTACGACAAGGCGGGCCGGTTGGTGGAACAACGCAATCCCGACGGCGGAATTATCCGCCTGACGGTGGACTCCCGCGGCCGCATCACGCTCGAGCAAGGGCCGGTCACCAATTCAAGCGTCACGAATGTCTACGACAACGCCAACCGGGTCGTGAGCACCACGGTGCACAACAATCTCAACGGGGGCGACCAGACCACGCTGACGACCTACAATCTCTTCAACGCCCCGGCCGTGGTGACCGATGCGGAAGGCAATATCACGCGCCTCGAATACGACGGCGCGGGCAACGTGACCCGCAAGGTGGAGGCCTTTGGCACCCCCGCCGAGTTCGAGACGGTCTATGCCTACGACCTCCGTAACCGGGAAAAGACCCGGATAATCAATGGCGAGGCCACCGTCAACCTGACCTACTGGGCCGACGGTCGCATCCGCACGATTTCCGACCCGCGCGACGCCAGCTACATCACCTTGATCGAATACGACGCCATGAAACGGGAAGTGCGGACCACGGACGCCGAGGGCGGGATTTCCGTTTCCGTGTTCGATGGCGAAGGCAATCTGCTCAGTCATGCCGACCAACGCGGACCGGACTCGGCGTGGGTTTACACCTATGACGGTCTCAACCGCCTCAAGACCAAGACCGATCCGATCGGCGGGCGCACCGAGTATGACTACGACAACGTGGGCAACCGCATCCTGACCGTGGACGCGCGGGGCAACCGGGGCGTCTTCACCTACGACCGGCGGGGCCTGCTGCGGACGGTGACCGACACCGAAGGCGGCCTGACGACCTACACCTATGACGTCATGGGTCGCCTTGCTTCCATGACTGATCCCCGCGGCGTCGCCTACAAGACGACGTACACCTACGACTTTGTCGGCCGCATGTTGACCAGCACCGATCCGGCGGGACGCAAGACCACCTACGAGCGCGATCTGGTCGGCAACGTTTACCGTGTCACCGGGCCGCAGGGCGCTTACTACCGCACCGACTACACCTATGACCGTCTCAATCGCCAGCTGAACATGACCGTGGCGCCGGGGACCGCGGATGAGGCGACGACCCGCACGGTCTACAACGCCCTCAACCAGGTGGTCAGCACCTACGATGAATTGGGCCGGCAGGTGATCTACACCTACGACAATCTCCGGCACCTGGCGACAATGACGGCGGCGGCCGGGACGGCAGACGAGGCGGTTTGGAGCTACGTCACCGACGCCGCGGGCAATATTTTGTCCGAGACCGATCCGCGCGGGGACTATTATACGACGCGCTACGTCTACGACCGCAATGGCCGGAAGGTTCAGGTCATCACGCCGCAGGGGACCCCGGAGAGCGGCTACACCTCCACCGTCATTTTGGGCTACGATCCGGCGGGCAACGTGACTTCCATCACCGATCCGCGGGATGCGGGCATCGTAACCACCTTCGTCTACGATCTCCGGAATCATCTGCGCGAGCGCATCGATCCCGTCGGGACCACCCGGTTCACGTATGATCCGATCGGCAACCTGGCCACGGTCACCGACGCGGTCGGCAATCTGACGACCTACCACTACGACAAGTTGAACCGCCGTTCCGAGATCATCGAGGCGGACCAAAGCACGACCACATTCACCTACGATGGGGCCGGCAACATGATCTTCAAGGTGGGCCCCCGGATGGGCGAGGACGGCGGTCTGCTCACCTGGGAATATCACTACGACCTGCTCGGCCGGCTCATTGAGGTGATCGATCCCGACGGCTACCGCACGACCAACACGTACGACGATGGTGATTTCGTCGCCACCAGCACGGACAGTCGCGGTTACGTGACGACCTTCACCCGCGATTTCCGCAACCGCATTATCCGGGTCACCAACGAGGTCGGGGAAGGGGAGGCCGACGTGGTGACCTGGTCCACCTACGATCGGGTCGGCAACATCCTGACCAAGACGGACGCCCGGGGCTATGTCACGACCTACGAATACGACAGCCGCAACCGCGTGAAGCGGGTGGCGTCTCCCGCCGTCGTGACCGGCGGCCCGACGGCCGTCACCCTCTATGAATACGATGCGGTCGGCAATCTGCTGGCGGTGACCGATCCGCGCGGGACCTTCTACACCACACGCTATGCCTACGACGCCCAAAACCACCTGATCCGCGAGGAACGCCCCCAAGGCACGCCGGATCTGCCTGGCGCGCCGTCGATCTACCGCTATGAATATGATGCGGCCAACCGGCTGGTCGCGAGCTACGATCCCCGCGACGATAGCTACGTGACCCGCTACTACTATGACGCGGTGGGCCGGGTGGAACGGATCACCCGCTCCAACGGCTCCCCGTTCGGGGCCGGGACGGACAGTGAGGAAATCCTGACCTACGATGCCGGCGGCAACCTGCGCACGCGGACGATGGCACGCGGGGCGGCCTTCGTTTCAAAGTACGACTATGACGAGCGCAATCGCTTGAAGCTGGCGACGGATGCAGCCGGCAATCTTTCGGCGTACGAATACGACGCCGAGGGCAACGTCACCACCTTGACGCAGACTGATCGGGCCACCGGCGAAGTGCGCGTCTACCGCTACACCTACGACGGCATGGGCCGCCGGGTGAGTGAGACGATCAACGGAACTTTTGTGACCCGCTGGTCGTACGACGCGATGGGCAACCTGGTGCAGATGGAAAGCCCCTTCACCAGCGAGACTGGCGAGCATTATTTCGAAACGCGCACCTACGACGGCATGGGCCGGCTCCTGACGCGGACCGACACCGGTGGTTACGTGACGACCTACACTTACGATGCGGCCGGCCATATCCGGACGATCACTGACGAGCGGGGCGTGACGATCCTCAACGATTACTCGCCGGCCGGCTTCCTCGAGGCGGTCCACCAGCCGCTCGGTCTGCCGGGCGAGAGCACGGGTGAAGCGGTCACCCGCTACGTCCGGGATGCGGCTGGTAACGTGGTTTCGACGATTGATCCGCGGGGCGCGGCGTACGCCACGAACCTCGTGCTCGACGCGCAGAACCGCCTTGTCTCGCTCACCCGGCTGGGTGGCGGCACCACACCGGATGTCCAGCAGACCTTTGTCTATGATGCCATCGGCAACGTGATCGAATCGACCGATGCCCTCGGCCGCACGACCCGCACGGTCTACGATGCCCAAAGCCGTCCGGTGCGGGTCGAACAACCGGCCGGCTCGGGCGCTGATGCCCGGATCATTTACCAGACCTTCGTATACGACGCCGACGGCAACATCAGCGAACAGCGCAACACTGGGGGCGATGACTACGTTTCCCGGATGACCTACGACGCCCTGGGTCGCCTGGCCTCGATCACCGATGCGGCGAATCAGCTCGCGACCTGGACCTTCGACATGTGGGGCAATGTCATCGAGGCTACGACGCCCCGGGGCCGCCTTACCTATACCTTTGATGCGCTGGGCCGCCAGCTGGTGACCACCGACAATACCGGGGCCACGACCCGCTTCTCCTATCCCGGCACCGAGAGCGTCACCATCATCCAGGACCCAAATGGCCATGTCTCCCGGCAGGTGGCCGATGGCCTGGGACGGATCGTCGATGACTACAATGCCGAGGGCGGGCGCACGCATTACGAGTACGACGCCGCCGGCAACCGCACCGCCATGGTGGATCCGCGCGGTGTCCGTCACGAGTTTGTCTTTGATGCCCGCAATCTGCTGGTGCTGGAAACCCATGGCGTCGGCTCCGACCAGGAGGTGTCCGCCACCTACGAGTACGACGACGTCGGCCGGCTCGTCCTGGCGACGGATTTCCGCGGAGCCTTCTTCGCCACCACCTACGGCTACGACGGTCAGAACCGCCGCAACCACATGGAGCAACAGGTGGGCACGCTGGCGTCGCCGCTCGTCGCCATCACGGACTGGGAGTTTGATGCGGTCGGCAATGTCACCGCCGAAATTGATGCCCGCGGCCTACGGACCGAGTTTGATTACGAGGCCCGCAATCTCCTCGTGGAAACCCGCGTACCGGATGGCCCGGTCGATACGGCCACGGTCGCCGTCACCCACTATCGTTTTGATGATGCCGGCCAGATGGTCGAGATGACGACCCCGCTCGGCTACACCGTGACGTACGCCTATGACCTGGTGGGCCGGAAGATTTTCGAGCAGGTCGACGCGGCGACCATCCCGGTCTACGTTGGGCCCGCGTTTGAGACGCGCTGGGTCTATTCGTACGAAGGGACCAACTACCGCGTGGATGTCACCGATGCCAACGGCGTCACCACAACTTCCATCTACGATTCCAACAACCGCTTGATCCAGGTCGTGGACCCGCGCCAGGGCACGACGAACATCACTTATTACGCCAACGGGGCCGAGCACACCCGCACGACCGGCCGGATCGGGGTGACCAACACCTATGACGGACTCAACCGCCTGACCACCTCGACCGACGGGCAGGGTGGGGTGACGACTTACGAATACGACCAGACGTCGCATGTCACCAAGATCATCGACCCGCTCGGTCACACGAAGACGTACACCTACGACACCCTGGGTCGAATGAAGACCGCCACGGATGGCGACAATTTCACCACGTTCTACGAATACGACGAAGTGGGCAACCTCCTCTCCGTCACCGACGCCCGCAGCAACGTCGTCTCGTACACCTACGACGGTCGCAACAAGCTGCGCACGGACACCAATTCGAGCGGTACGCGCACCTACGACTACGACGAGATGGGCAACCTCATCGACGCAGTGGACCGGAACGGCCGCGAACGCCTCTACGGCTATGATCGCGCCAACCGCCTGGTCAGCGAACAATGGATCGAGAACAGCCTGATCATCGCCGAGATTGTCATGACCTACAACCTCGACGGCCGGGTCTTGAGCCTGACCGACGGCACGACCTCGATCGTTTATACCTACACGGACGACGCGACCGCGCGCATGCTGAGCGAATCACTGAGCATCGGCTCGTTCAACAGCACCATCCGGTACACACCGGACAACATGGGCCGGACCTTGGACTTGGAACTGTCGGTCGGTGGCGGCCCGGTTCTGCTCCACAACAGCTACACGTACGACAGCCTGACCGACCGCCTGATTGCCATTCTCCAGGACGGCAGTTTTGTCACGCCAAAGAGCGTGGCCTTCACCTATCAGCCTGATTTGTCCGCGCTCGCGACGGTCAGCCGTTTTGCCGGGGCCGGTTCCGGGCAGCTCGTCGCCACTTCCACCTACACCCTGAACGGCCGCGGGCTCGTGGAGCGGCTCGCCCATGTGCTCGCGTCGGGCGCGACGGTGTCCTCCTACGACCTCGTCTACGGCACGAGCGGTCTGCTTTCTACCAGCACGTCGGCGCAGGACAACGTCGTCTATACCTACGACGCGCGCAACCAGCTCGTCAGCGCCACCCACTCCGACCTCTTCATCCCGGACGAGAGCTATACCTATGACGCGAGCGGCAACCGGATCGCGTCGCACCGCCAGGCGGGCTATACCGTCGGCGTCAACAATGAGATCTCCGCCAGCGACGATGCGGTCTACCTCTTCGACGATGAGGGGAATGTTACCCGCCGGACCGACACCACCGGGCGTCGGGTTTACGACTATGTCTGGGACTATCGCAACCGGCTGGTTTCCGTAACGGTAAAGGATTTCTCGGACAACCTGCTGAAGAAGATCAACTATACCTACGACGGCACCAATCGCCGCGTGGCGGAAGAGGTCGAGGAGTTCATCCCCGGGGTCTCGCACACGACCCGCTATTACGTGCAGGCCGGCCCGTCCCTCCAGATGGAGTTTCTCGACACGGGCAGCGGTCCGGCGCCATCGGTGGGTTATCTGTGGGGCACCGAGACTGACATGATTCTCGCGGAGGACAGCGGCTCGACTGCCACGGTTTACTGGCACCTGTCGGACCAGCAGGGCACGGTCCGCGACCTGATCGACAACACCGGCGCGCTGATCGACCACGCGCGCGTCGATGCCTTCGGCGTCATTGTCAGCCGCACCAATCCCAATGTCTACCAGCGTCACTTCTTCACCGGTCGCGAGTGGGACAACGACGCCCAGCTTTATCAGTTCCGGGCGCGCTACTATGACCCGTACCTCGGGCGCTTTATCAGTCAGGATCCCCTCGGTCTCGGCGGCGGGGACACCAACGTCTACCGTTTCGGCGGCAATGATCCGGTCAACAACACCGATCCGTCCGGCATGCGGGCCCTTCGCCAGAAGCGCCCGGCCTACACCCTGCCCGGTTATGACTCTCAGTTTGAGGATGCGGCCGCCAACGGATCAAAGTCGTTCTGGACAAGCTTCATGACCTTCGGTCACGCCAAGTTTGACCTTAGCACATCGGTCGCCGCCGATGGCTCCATTGTCTGGCACAAGCAGACCACGAACACCGACTCGAGCGAGTGGGGCTTCGCCGGCTGGGCCGCCCAGGTGGCTTACAATGTCAGCCCGATTGGCTGGCTGACCAACGCCTTTGGCGCCGAGGGCGTCGACAATGTCGCGAACCTCGGCTTCTTCTTCAAGGGCCTGGGGCAGGGGGTTGGCAACATTCTGGGTGAATTCTGGAACATCCGCGCGGACGTCCTCGGCGTGATGACGGGCGGAATGTTCGGCTCCAATGAAGGCTTCCGCAGCGGCCTGTTCAAGATGACCGAAGAGATGCACATCAGCCAGCCGTCCTCGGTGCTGTTTGCCATGGGCGGCATGGTCGTCGCGCCCTTCATCGGTGTGGCCAACCTGTTCAAGGCCATCGCCGCCGGTGACCCCGAGAAGGCTGGCGAAGAATTGGCGGGTGTGCTGCCCTGGCCGACCTCCCTGGCCAGCAAGTTCAGTGGCTGGCGCGTCGCCAAGGCCTTTGGGTCAAACATGATTCCCCCGTTCGGTGATCTGGCGTACGCGGGCGCGAAGAAGTCCCTGACTTCGGCCTTCGGTGGCACGGTGAAAAAGGACATCGGCGCGTACCTTACCAAGAAACTGGCCGACACCCGTTCGGCGCCGTTCTCGACCTTCAGCGCGATGCGTAAATCCCTGAACGAGTTCCCGGCCTATGTCCGCCAGGCGTTGAAGAACGACGCGAAGGGTGACCAGGCGGCCATCAAACACCAGCTGGCCGAGGCCGAGGCAAGCAAGGCCCGGCGGCAGGATGAGATCGATTCCCTCCACCGCGAAACCCTTGCCCAGGGCATGAAGGAGAACCTCAGCTACGAGACCGCCCTCGAGGGTGCGGATAACCTCGTGAAGCAGTTCGAGTCGGCGAAGCGGGTCGAGGCGGCCGAGAAATATTTCGATCAACATCACTACACCGAGGGTGTGGCCAAGGGACGGAAGGAATATTTCAAGGAGATCGAAAAGCGCGGCGATCTGTCGAAGCTCTCCGAGATCGAACTAGAGGCCGGCGCCCAGGCGGCGGGCAAGCTCGCCGGGGAAATGGGCGTGGCCAAGTACCGCGAAAATCTGCGGATCATGGACAACGCCGACGAACTGCTGAAGTCGTCGCCCAAATACAAGGAAAACGCGCAGGCGCGCACCGACATCGCCACGCTGGACTCGACGTTCCGCCGCGATGTTTCGGACTACCATGCGCTCGAAGCCATCGGCGCGGATCCTTCGATCCTGAAGGGCCTGCTCGACAAGGATCCTCACGCCCTCGGCCTGGCCTACGTGCTTCGCGAGGCCAAGGACTGGCCTCCCACCCGGTTGCGCGCGCTGGAGATGATCCGCGCCGAGGGCCGGACCCTCGAGCAGTTCAAGATCATGGGCTTGGTGGAGAAAGAGGTCTGGACCGGCATCGAAAAGGCGAGCGCCCAGCTCAAGGCCGGCCAGGTGCTCGGCGTCACGGGCAGCTTTGCCACCGACCTGCCGACTTTTGCCCACCGTCACATGATCATGTCCCTGGCGCGGGACGGACACCTCGATGTCTGGGCCCTGCAAAAGGCTTACGGTCGCGGCGGCGAGGCTTTCATCCTCGGTCGCGTCGTGCCGGATCTGGGCAAACGCGGTGGTCCGTTCTCCGAGGCCGGTGACTTTGACTTCTTTGTCTACCACACGGATGGCGTTGGCACCCTGCCCGGACATGAGGCCCGTATTGTGAAGGATCTGGCCAACGATGCCTGGGCACAGTCCACGCTGCAGAAATTCGGCCTTGGTGAACATGGCGTCCAGAATGTCCTGCCGGAAAGCGTCCGCGGTCTGGAGGCGGATTTCGACTACGCCAAATACGAAAACGAATCGATGCGGGGCTTCGGCACCTCGTATCGCGGCAGTGCACTCTTCAGCAACGGGTCCTTCAAGAGTCGCAACCAGTCCCTCATCTACGGATCGGGTGGCGCCTTTGTCCGCGACTTCGGTTCCTTCTTCGAGAAACTCGGCGGGGGTGGAGCGATCGTGCGCGAGGCTAACCAGTCCATCAACGTCAGCAACCTCGCCCGGATCGGGGACTACTTCTTCGGTCAGGCCTCTTCCCGGTTCTCCTTTGCCAATGACCTGGCACAACGCGGCCTCACGACGATGGAACTGTTCAACCTGCGCGCCGCCAATTCTGGCGCGTCGTTCAGCGCGCTTGTGTGGTTGCGCACCGGCGTCCCGCTGCCGGCCCCTGCGCCCCTGACTACGTCGTCCGCTGTCACGACGTCGGCCGGTTCGGTCACGACCTCCGACAATATGTTCGGGGGCGATATTGGCGCCCACAGCAATGGTAACGGCGGCACGGGCAACAACGGATCGATCACGGCCGGCTCCATTTCCGGTTCCGCCCTGCTGGCCTCGTCTTCGATCAGTGGCCGCGCGCTGCCTCTGTTCGCTTCCTCGGCCACCGACCTGCCCAAGGCCTGGCAGGCCATCAGCGCCGCGGCCAGCCAGGCCTGGTCCGACCTGCTCGGTCTGCCCGCCGGCCTTGAACTCGAATTGGTCGTCGAGCGGCTCAGCTCCGGTGTGCTGGGTAACGCCGAGATCCTCACCGTGGGCGCGGATGGCCGGCCGACGAAGGGTCGCATCACCATCGACGCCCTTGGCCAGGGGCGCGGTTGGTTCGTCGATCCGACGCCTACCAATGACTCCGAATTTGCCGGCCCGTCCGCGGCCACCGGGCGGTACGATCTCTATTCCTTCGTACTCCACGAAGTGGGCCACCTCCTCGGCTTCACCAACCAATACTCCGGCTTTGCCGCGGGCGTGACAACCACGGCCAATGGCTCGGCCCGGTTTGACTTCGGTGGCGTGCAGGCCGACTTGGCACCAGATGGCGAGCACCTCGCGCCTTCGCAATACCCGGGGGCGTTGATGGATGGCTATCTTGCGCCGGGAGTCCGCGAGACGCCTTCGGCCCTGGAGGCCGCTATCATCCGGCAGTCTTGGTACCTGGCCGGTCAGCATGCTGACGCGGGTCTCGGCGGGCCGAGCTTTGCCAATCCTTCCGGTCAGTTCGGCTTTGTGGAACTGGCGGCGGCCGTCCAGACCGGTCTGGCCAACCCGCCGGTGGGTGTGCTCAACGGCGACTTCTCGGCGGTCAACGGCAGCGGTGCGCCCACGAGCTGGAACACCCTGGGCAATGTCGTGACGGTCGGGGGTAACGCGGTCCTGAACTCCGTGGCGGGCCGGCTCTACACGGATCTCTCGCAGACCTTCCTCGTGCCGGGCTCGGCCTCGCGCCTTGAATTTACTTTGACCTCGGCGCTGCTGCAACAGCCCGCGGGCCGGCCGGGCGATGCCTTCGAGATGGCCTTGCTCAATGCGGTCACGACGGCGCCGCTGTTCGGCCAGGCCTTCAGCGGCACCGACGCCATGATCAGTCTCCAGGCGAACGGGCGCCTCTACCTCGCGCCGCAGGTGGCGATCAAGGGCCAGCCGGGCTTCGTTTCCGGCAGCATCATCGACACCACCCAGCCGATCACCTTCACCATCGATCTGTCCACCGTCGTGGCGAACACCTCGGTGGCCTTGTTCTTCGACCTGGTCTCCCTCAATGGCCCGGGAAGCAACGTTCGCGTGGGGAACGTGCAGCTGCCGCTGACGACGCCGAACAATCTGGCGCCAGTGGCCCGGAATGACGTCGGGGCAACCGACAGCAACTTAGCGGTCCTGCTGAACATCCTCGCCAACGATACGGACGCCGACGGCACCATTGATCCTGCTTCGCTGCTGATTGTCGGCGCACCCGGCCACGGCACGCTGGCACTCGATGTGACCACCGGCAGCCTGCGCTACACGCCGTCCCTGTATTACGTCGGCACCGACACGTTCACGTACCGCGTGCGCGACAATAACGGGGCGCTTTCCAATCTCGCCACGGTAACCATCACGATTCGCGCCATCCCGCTGGCGCCCGCCGCCGTCGACGACACCTACACGGTGCCGCAGGATCAGGTGCTCGCCGGCAACGTGCTGGCCAATGATGTCAGCCCGAACAACCTGCCGGTGACCGCCGTGCTCGTCCAAGGTCCCGCCCACGGCACGGTGGTGCTGAACACGGACGGCAGCTTCCTTTACACGCCGACCGCGCTCTACGTGGGCAGCGACACCTTCACCTACCTCACCACGGATGGCACGCGGTTCAGCAGCCCGGCCACCGTGCGGGTCACGCTGACCAGCGTGCCGCACGCCCCGGTGGCGGTGGATGACACTGCCATCGTGACCGCGGGCCAGACGGCCGTGATCCCGGTGACGCAGAACGACATCAACATCGACGGGGACAGCCTGCTGCCCGTGATCGTGACCGCGCCGTCCGTCGGCACGGCCGTCGTCGATCCGGCCACGGGCTCCATCCGTTACACGGCTCCCGTGGGTTTCACCGGCGTTGTCACCTTCACCTACCGGGATTTCAACACCACGCTGTCGAGCGCGATCGCCACGGTGACAGTCACCGTGTTGCCGTCCGCCGACCTGACCGGGGCAGTCGATGACAGCTACTCCGTGCTGCAGGATCATCCTTTCAGTGGCAACGTGCTGTCCAATGACGTGCCGGTAAGCAACACGACGGTCACCGGCGTGCTGGTCCAGAGCCCGGCCAACGGCGCCTTGATTTTCAGGCCGGACGGCACCTTCACCTACACCCCGACCGCCGGCTACCTGGGGGCGGACAGCTTCACGTACTACCTCACCGATGGCACGCTGACCAGCGCCCCGGCCACGGCCCGCATTACCGTGACGACCACCGTGCACGCGCCAGTCGCTGCCGATGATTTTGCAGTCGTGATTGAAGGTCAGACGGTCGCCGTCCCGGTCACGGGCAATGACGTGAATGTCGACGGCGACAATCTCGTCCCCGTGATCGTCACCGGTCCGGCGGTCGGCAGCGTCACAGTGGACGCCACCAACGGCACGATCCTCTACACAGCCCCGCTCGGCTTCACCGGCGCGGTCACCTTCACGTACCGCGTCCTCAACACGACCCTGAGCAGCAATGTGGCCACGGTGACGGTCACGGTGAATCCGCTCAATCAGGCCCCGGTGGCGGTGGATGACACCTACAACCTCGATCAGCGCACGACCTTCAACGGCAACGTGACCACCAACGACACGGACGCCGACGGCGACCTGCTGTTCGTCACCCTCGTGCAGGGCCCGACCGGCGGCACCTTGAAGTTCAACGGCAACGGCACCTTCATCTACACCCCGACCGGCGACTTTCAAGGCGTCGACACGTTCACCTACCTGATCGACGACGGCAAGGCGGTGGGCAACACGGCGACCGTCCGGTTGACGGTGGGCTATGTGAACCGTCCACCGATCGCGACCACCGGCACGATCACGGTGGATCCGTTCACGGTCTTCACCGGGAACTTCAACCGCTACGCCACCGATCCGGACGGCGACCCGCTGACGATCCGCCTCGTGAACGCACCGACCTGCGGCCAGATCGTGATCAACGCCGACGGTACCTTCACCTATCAGGGCTCCTTGCTGAACCCTGGCTCGGACTCGTTTACGTTCGTGGTGGGGGATGGCCAGTACTTCAGCGCCCCGGAAACGATCACGATCAACCTGACCCAGCGCAGCGGCTACGGTTACTACATCCGTGAATTCTGGGGTCTCGCGGCCCCGGGTGGCGGCAATGCCGTCGCCGATCGTCTCCGGATCACCACCGAGCGGACCGAACCCAAGCCGACGCTGATTGCCACGAGGCCCACCTCGGCAGTGAACGTGGTGGACGGAGTGTATCTTGTCCGGAATCAGGCCGTGACGATCCGCCTCCCGGTCACCGATACCGAGGTCACCGCCGTGACCGTCGACTCCATTCGCGCCGCGAGCACTGGCACGCTCGTCGTCGCAGAAATGGTCGGCGCCCGCCTGGAGTCCGGCCGCCTCGAACTTATTTTCGATGCGGACCTGCCACCCGGCGACTACGATCTCGTGATCCGCATCACCCTCGCTGACGGCACAATCATGGCGTTCCCCTTCACGGTCTTTGTCAGCAAGTCCGGCCCCGATTGAGACTTTAGAACTCCGTGTTTGTCGTCTTAGGGTTCACGGGCTCCTTCCGTACACGTCGCCTCAGGAGAGGCTTAGGTAGGTGAAATCCGACCTGTGAATGTAGCGGGATTACATCGATTGAACGATGCTGATCTTCAGCAAGTGCCCATTGTTCTGCGGCAGTGAAGAAGACTACAGGGAATAGCCTTCGTGAAGCTATGGTTCGACGTGCTTGGGCATCCACTTGAGAGTGGAAGTGGCGGACCTAGCGCAGGGCGAGCAGGGCGGCGGTGGCGGGGACGTCCTTGATGATCTGGGACGGCTCGGGGCCGACGCCGAGGTAGCGGAGGTTGGGCAAAGTGGCGGGCAGCTTGTCAGGGTAGGCAACCTCGATGAGGGTGCGGACCATGGCGGCGGTGTAGCGCTGCGCGTTCCTCGGAAGGTCGGCAAAGTGGCGCACGCCGGAGATGTCCTCCGCCCAACCGGGATGCTTTGAATAGACCGGGCGCAGGGTCTTGCGCAGGGCTTCGTTGCGCGGAACGTGGCCGTAGCGCTTGCCGCTGGCGTCCTCGTAGGCTGTGCAGATGAGCAATTCGTCGGCGCCGGAAAGGGCGTCGATCTTGTTGATCATGAAATCCTGGTAGCCGCCGTAGCGGAGGGCGTCGCCTTTCTCCACGGCGTCGTACCAGCCGACCATGCGCTGGCGTCCGGTGGTCGTGCCGAATTCCAGCTGCTTGAGGCGCTGCGTGAGCGGGCGGGCGTCGTCCATCTGCGTCAGAAACGTGTGGGTGCCGACCTTGGTGTCGTAGGCCTTGGCGACGCCGATGGTGTGGATCGCCTGGACGGGAATGCCGGCGCTCTCGAAGAACTCGGGCGTGAAGGTGTGCGAGGCGGTGACGTTGGGGGAGTAGCCGTGGCGCTTGTCGAGCCAGTAGGCCTGGCCGAACTCGCCGACGATGCTGTGACCGAAGGCCAGTTCGCGGAGCACGAGCTCGCGCACTTCGCCGATGTTGCGGACAAGGGCCTGACCGGCTTCCCAATACGCGGCGGAGAGGGCCTCGACATTGAGGGTGAAGGGCGCGGCGCCCTTGAAACGGAGAAAATCAAACTCCTGCGCGGGAAAGAGACCGAGCTCGACGGCCTCGGCGTTGGCGCGCGTTTCGGCGGCGGTCAGTTTCTCGAAGAAGGCGTCCCAGGCGGCGGGTTTGACCTGGCAGACGTGCTGGATGGTGCGGCAGGCGCGGTCGGCGCGGGCGGCAATCTTGCGGGCGAAGAAATTCGGGCCGCCGAGGAAGTCGGCGTAGGTGATCTGCCACTGGCCGGTCTCGTCCTGATAGGCCGGGGTGATGCCGCGGCCGGTGGAGCCGCGGGCTTCCTCCTGCAGGATGTTGACGCGGTAGTCTTCCCAGGCGAGGTCGAGGAGGCGGTGACTGAGATCGGTGACGAGGGTGCGCTCGTCGATGAGGAGGCGGGAGAAAATGGCGTAGCCCTTCTTTTCGAGCGGCCGGCCTTCCCAAAGGAACTTGCGCGGATCGGCGACCACGCCCGCGCCGATGGCGAGGTGGGGGACGGCGGCGGCGACGACGCCGGCAGGGAGGAGGTTGAGCTTGATGCCGCCGGCGGTGTGGCCGGAGTTGGAACCACCGTTGACCTTGAAGACGACAGAGACGGAAGCGGGAGTCGTCCGGAGTTCCTCGATGACCTCGGGGATGAGGCGGCCTTTGCCTTCGTCACCGAAGGAGATGCCGACGTCGGCGATGAGCTGGCTGGTGAAAGGGAGGAGAGGCATTGAAGATGGGAGCAGGGGGCGGGGAGAAGGGAAGAAGGAGGAGAGAGGCTGGAGACGGAAGGAGCGAAGGGAGAGGACAGAGGACGGAGGATGGGGCGGCAACGGCAAATTGAGTCACATGGAGAGAGCGGATGAGCAAACTTCGGGCATGACGTCGGCCGGGAATTCAGGTTCAGTGCAGGTCAACCCATGATGACGCCTCGCGACCTGGAACGTGCCCGCCGCCTGCTTTGCCAGCTGCAGGATCATATCCGCGACACGCTGGGTGCGGCGCGGAAACGTCAGGCCGGGCGATTTGCCCAGGTCGTGGCCGTGACGTCGGCGGATACGATCTACCACGTGGACCGGCTGGGGGAACATGCGATCATGGACTGGTTTGCGCAGCATTGGCCGAAGGCCTGGCCGGTGGAGCTGGTGATGGAAGGACTGGAAGGCGGGGAGCCGGTGGCCTTTCCCAAGGGCACGGCGGTGGCGCGTACGCGTTTCCGATGTATTCTGGATCCGATCGATGGCACCCGGAACCTCATGTACGACAAGCGCAGTGCGTGGACGCTGGCGGCGCTGGCGCCCCAGCGCGGCGCGAAGACCCACCTGGGCGACATCGCGGTGGCGGCGATGACGGAGCTCCCAACGAGCAAGCAATGGCGGTCGGACCAGCTGAGCGCGGTGCGCGGCGGCGGCGTGCGGGCGCAGTCGGTGAATATTTCAACGGGCCGGCGACAGGGGGTGACGGTGGCGCCGAGTCGGGCGCGGGATTGTCGCGGAGGCTTTGCGGCGATCAGCCGGTTTTTCCCGGAGGGCAAGGCGCTGTTGGCGCAACTGGAGGAAAACCTTTGGATGGAACTCTATGGCCGCGAAGGTGCGACGGGACCGCTGGTGTTTGATGACCAGTATATCTGCACGGGTGGACAGCTCCACGAGCTGATTGTCGGTCACGACCGGTTTCTGGCGGATCTGCGTCCGCTGGCGTTTCAGAAATTGAATCTGGCGTCCGCGCTGGTCTGTCATCCGTACGACATTTGCACCGCGCTAATCGCGCAAGAAGCAGGCTGCGTGATCGAGGCCCCGCTCGGCGGAAAACTCAATGTGCCGCTCGACACAACCACGCCGGTGGCGTGGGTGGGGTATGCCAATCCCGCGTTGGCGCGGCATATCCGGCCGGTGCTGCGCCGGTTGATCGGGCGGATGTTGTGACCGGGGGCGATTGAGGGATAGGGCAAAAGCTTCGCACGCCGGCATGATCCCCACCTCTTGGCGGGCACTGCACTTGTTCCGAATTACTTCTTGGTATTTGTGGGAGCGAGCTCGCTCGCGACTCAGTGCGCGTAATGTCGCGAGCAAGCTCGCTCCCACATCGCCATCACTGCAAGCGATCGACTTGTCGCTCGGGGCGGGACTTTGCCTGAATCAATCTATTCAGGCTCGCGTACCAGCCTGACACACCCGGTCGCTTCGCGACACCCCTCTTCCTAGAGGGGACCCAATCCACTGGTCCGGAAATCCCCTCTAGAAAGGGGGCCGAGGCCGTGAGCTCAGCCGAACGGGTGCCCGCCAGGGTGGGGTGTGTTGGGGCTGGGGTGAAAGTTATTCCTTCTTCCGTCAGTCTATTGCGCGAACCTCAACAGGTTGATGGTCAGGATTTGCATCGAAACCTGGCTGTGAAACACGCCGGGGCTTACTACTCTTCGGCGATATTCTTCGTCCTGAGGCGCATCACGATCAGGGCGAGGATGACGTAGCCGGCGGCGGCGAGGTGGGCGCCGGTGGCTACGCTGATGTGCGGATCGTCGAAACGGATGGCACCGCCGCCTTCGCCGCCGCGGTAGTATTCGTAGAAGAGTTCGCCGATGTAGATGGCGATGACGGCAGGCCAGAACCAGTCGGTCCAGTCCTTCCGCCAGCCTTGGGCGGCGATGAACAACAGCACGCCGAGGTTAAAGGCACTGAGTCCGCCGTAGCGCGTCATGGTCGGTTCCAGCCAGAACATGCAGCCGGAGATGAATGCGGGCATGAGCACGAAGCCGATCCGGAAGAACCAGGGATTTTCCTTTTCGGCGATCGTGCCGACGATCAGCAGGAGACCCGCATCCACGACCAGGTGGGGCCAGCCGAAGTGAACCAGGTGGCCGGTCCAGATGCGCCAGAATTCTCCGTGGGCGATGGCGCCGCGGTCGTAGAGGAGTCCGCCGCGGGCCTCGGGGAACAGCTGGATCACCAGCGACGAGGCCGCGGCAAACAGGACGAGCCAGGGCCACGGTGGCTGGAGCAGGCGGCGGAAGGTTTCGGTTGGCGATGCGGGAGGGGGACGCATTGAGGACCGGGTCAGGGCTGACTATCTCCCGTTTGAATTTCGAACGGCACACATTGCCGCTGGGTGTCTGGCCTCATGCTTGAGGCGATCCCAACCGGCGCAGCGAAATCCTCTTCTACAAAGAGAGGGGCCGGCGAAGGCGGAGGGAGTTGGCGCAGCATGTACAAGAGTGGATGATCCAGATGAGGTCACGACAACCAAACCCGGATTGGACAACGCCACCTTCTCAACTCACCAAAGCAGGACAATCTAGAAAAGCAGTTGAAACACAGAGGTCAGGGAGATCTCAGAGTGCGGCTCGGCAGGAGATGCACAGAAGTCGACTCACCGTGGAGGTTAAAGAATTGACGGCCACCGCGGACGACTTGCCCTGACCTTAGGAGCGGCTGAACCGACGACCGAGGGCAATCGCGGCCAAAGCGAGGAGGAACCAGGTGCTGGGGGCACCGCCGCCACCGCCACCGCCGCCGCTGGGGGCCGGGGTCGGCGGGGGAGTCGGGGTGTTCACGGTCAAGGTGGCGGTGTTGCTGGTCACGGAACCCGCGGGATTACTGACCAAAACGGTGTAGTTGCCTGCCTGGGCGGCGCTGGCGCTGGCGATGTTGTAGGTGGTGCCGGTTGCACCGGCGATGGCCGCACCGTTTAGCTGCCATTGGTAGGTGAGTGGATCGGTGCCGGTGGCGGCGACGGTGAAGGAGACGCTCGTGCCGGCGGTGACGGTGGCGCCGAGTGGCTGGGTGGTGATGGAGGGGAGCGTGCCGCCCACGGAAGTGAAATTGAGGTTTAGCGTGTAGGCGCCATTGTCTGCGCCGTTGCGATCACTGGCGTCCTGCTCGATGGCATTATATCCGTCCACGGCGAAGCGGTAGGTGGTGCCCGTCGTGGTGCTAAAGGTCAGGCTGCTGGCTTGGACGACGCCGGGGTTGATGTCGTCGTTGTCGGCGATCTTGGTCAGGCTGGAGACGCTGGTGCCGGTGTAGACGCCGAGCGTGGTGTCAAAGTAGCTACCTTTGGTGTCGAGTGAAACCATACCGTTTGAAGGAGCCGTCCAGCGCCACCAAACCGAGCGACCACCGGGATTGTCGCCCTGCCGCGGCTCACCGGTTTCGCGGGTGGCGTTGGTGTTGAATCCGGTGACGCTCGTGGAATTGTTGCCGGAGAGCGTGATCACGGTGCTGTTGGCGAAAGAGTCGTTCGCGGGAACGCCCGGCGGACCGTAGAGGGATTGGGCGGCGGTCGTGTCGTCAGTGGTTAGTTCGAAAAGGTTGCCAATCCGGCTGTTCATGATGGCGGAGACGGACTGCGCGGGATCAGCCTGGTCGGGGTGATCGAGACCGAGGACGTGGCCGAGTTCGTGCAGGGCGACGCGCTGGATGTCGGGGATGAGTGTCTGCCCGCTATAGCGGGTGTTGCCCCGGTAGGAGTCCCAAGTGTAGGCGGTATTGAAGATGATGTCGGTTTCTGTTCGCTCGTTGCCATTGCTGAAACCGGTGGTGACGGCAAGGGTGTCGGTATCGAAATCCTTGCCGAATATCTTGTTGGAAAAGGCCAGCTCGTTGACGCGATTGTTGCTGGTGGGCGTCCCGGTGGTGAGTTCGGCCTGGAATTGCGTCGAGCCCAGAATCGCATTCCACGTCTGCGTGGCGGTGCGGGCGCTGGTATTGAAATTGGAGCCATCGAGCAGGGTCTTGGTGTCGCCCAGCATGATTTTGACCGGGATGGTTCCGGCGGGCCATTTGATGGGCAGGTTCGTGTTCTTGTTGAGCACGAAGGTGAAGGCAAAGGCAGTGCCGGCGGTCAGGACCGCGAGCAGGGCGCCGACTAACAGGAGCGGGAGTGGGCGGGGCGTCTTCACGGCGTGTCGGCTTGCAGGCGTTGACGGATGCGCTGGGCGAATTCCGCACTGTTCAAGGGGCGTGCCTGACGGCCCCGAGCGGCGGCCGGACTCGTGGCATCCTCGGGCAGGTTGACTTCCTGTTCGCTGTAAAGTGGCTGGCCGCTGTTGCGCAGCACTTCGTCCTGATTGGTCCGCTTGTCCCGCCGGACGAGATACCGGCCATGCATCATGCCTACGAGCGGAATGATGCGGCGGCCGTTGTCCTTTACGAAAAGAATGCTTTCCTGGCCGACCACGAACCGGGGTGCCCCATCGACGGTCAGTTCGTCGTCGCCGACGCGTCCGCCGACCAGATCCAGAATGAGCGGGCTGGGGGGCGTGCCCTTGATGACCTCCAGTACGGTGAGTTCCACGCGGCTGCCGATGTAGCGCTCGCCCGGCTTGGCGGGGTTTTCGCGCCAGTCGGCGGTGATGGACTTGACCGTGGCGCGCACGATGTAATCGGCGGATCCCACGAGGCGCTCGAAAGGAGGCGCCATGACGGTGGTGGCGTGCAACACCGGGGCCGCTGAGGCGAGCAGGAGCACCAGCGCGACGAAGGGGAAGGGGCGATGACGTTTCATACCAGAGAGTAAGAGTCCCGGCCCGGGGATTTGTTTCAATTAATCAACCGCCGCTGCGCGTGGCAACCTCGATGACGTCGTGCGGGGAGGCTTCCTTCTGGCCGGCCGGAGTAACCCGCACGTAGCGGGCGCGTTGGCGGAGTTCCTTGAGGGTTTTCGCCCCCAGGTAGCCCATGCCGCTCTGGACGCCCCCGATGAGGGTGTTGAGAACGTCGTCGACCGAGCCGGAAACCTCCTTCAGCGCCTCGATGCCCTCGGCGGCGACCTTGCGGACGGTGTCGTTCTTGTCGTGGCCGTAGCGGGCGGCCGAACCGGCCTTCATGGCCGCGTGGGAACCCATGCCGCGGTACTGTTTGTAGAGTTTGCCTGAGATTTCCATGATCTCGCCCGGGGCCTCGCGGCAACCGGCGAGCAGGCCGCCGAGAATGACCGCGTCGGATAGGGTGAGGGCCTTGACGATGTCGCCCGACTTGGTGATGCCGCCGTCGGCGATGAGCCGGACCCCTTTCTTGGCCGCGCCGCGCCCTGCGACGTGGAGGGCGGTGAGTTGGGGAATTCCGACGCCGGCGACGACGCGGGTGGTGCAGATCGAGCCCGGACCCTGGCCGATCTTGATGGCGTTGGCGCCACAGTCGGCGAGGAACTCGACGCCCTCGCCGCTGGTGACGTTGCCGGCGATAATGGTGAGGTCCTTGAAAGCCTTGCGGACAAGTTTGACCATGTCGCCCACACCCTTGGTGTGACCGTGCGCGGTCGAAACCGCCACGACGTCGACGGATTCCTGCACGAGCTCGCTGACGTGGGCGATGATTTTGTCCCGGTCGAGGGAGCCGTCGGGCTTGCGCACCGGGGAGAGGGCGGCGCCGACCACGAGACGGAAGTGGGAGTCGCGGGCGGGCTTGCGGCGGGATTTGGATTCGCCGGTGATGCGCTCGACGTCGGAGCTGGTGATGAGGCCGCTGAGCCGGTCCTGCGCGTCGACCACGAGAATTTTGTGGATGCCGATGTGTTCGTTGAAGAAGCGGTCGGCCTCTTTGATCGGGTCGGCGGACATCCGCTTGGCATCGGCCGTGATGAGCTGCTTGCGCGGGGTCATCACATCGGCCACCTGACGGGCCTTGTAGCGTTCCTTCACGACGTTTCCGGGGAGCAGGCCGCAAAGCCGGCCCTGATCGTCCACCACAGGGAAAGTGCGGAACTCGAAGCGCTTCTGATCGATGATCTGGAGGACATCGCCGACCGACATGTCGGGAGAGACGGTCATCGGGTCCTGGATAAGGCCGTGGATGTGGTGCTTAACGCGGGCGACCTCTTTGATCTGGTCCTTGGCCGTGAGGTTGTAGTGGATCAGGCCGAGACCGCCGTTGAGGGCCATGGCGATGGCCATGCGCGACTCGGTGACGGTGTCCATGTCGGACGAAATGATGGGAATCTGGAGCCGCAGGCTCTCCGAGAGCGAGGTGGCCAGATCGGTGTCCTTGGGGAGGATCTCCGAGTGGAGCGTGGCGAGCGACACATCGTCGAAGGTCAGCGCACTCGGGAGGTTGACGTTGAAGAAGCGCTCGGCGGGCAGGTAGTAGTCCGAGTCGCGGGTCGGTTTGGCAACAGGCTTGGGCATCGTTGCCATGAACGGAATACTCCCGCTTTGCCTATTCTCAACGAAAATTTGGCAGAAGGGCGGAAGTTTTCACGGTCACGACGTGCAGTGAAACCGTGCGCAGGTGGGTTTGGGTACCGATCGAACGACTGAGGGAAAAGGGGAAGTCGAGCGGATCGACACGGCGTGAACTATTTTACATCTCGCCGAGTTTGGAGGATCTCGACGCCGGCCTTACGGGCTAGCGCGCGGCTTTCGAATCCACCCTCTACTCATTACCTGTCATTTTGGCGAAGTGAAGGAGCCATCCGTTCGCTCGCGATCGGACTGTCGCGGCCTTGGGCGCAACGTGGTGGGAGGGGAAGGGACGGAGCGGAACGGTTCACTTCGGGTTATCGCGAGCCGAGCTTGCGCCTTACTTGGAAAATTCACGCGGAATTCCAGTCCACATACCTTTGACAGGGCGGGAACCCGCTCTTGCGTACTCATCCCTACTTCATGACTCCTTGGCTCTCTCTCCTCGGCGGGTTCGGTCTGCTCTACATCGGCGCGCAAACGCTCATTAAAGGCGGCACAGGCCTTGCCCTGCGCCTCGGGCTCACGCCGCTCGTGATCGGTCTGACCGTCATCGCCTACGGCACCAGCAGTCCGGAAATGGTGGTGAGTTTACAGGCCGTGCTTTCGGGCAACGGCGGCATCTCCATCGGCAACGTGGTTGGTTCCAACATCTGTAACATCGCCCTGATCCTCGGCCTTTGTTCCTTGGTTACCCCGGTCACGGCTTCTTCCCAGATCATCCGCCGGGAGATCCCGATCATGATCGCAGCGACTGTGGTCCTGTGCGCGTTTCTGATCGATGAATCGTTGGCGCGCTGGGAAGGTGCGGTGCTGTTTCTCGGTGCGATTGTCTACACCGTCACCACGGTGCGGGCGGCGCGGAAGGAAACCGCGGAGATCAGAACCGCGGCCTCGGAGTTCAAGTCCGAGATTGGGCAAGGCGAAGAATCCGCAGTCAAGCCTCTGAGCATGATCACCGCGATTGGTTTGACGTTGCTCGGCCTCGCGGTGTTGGTGGCGGGCAGTCACTTTTTTGTCGGCGGCGCGGTCACGCTGGCGCAAGGATGGGGCATCAGCCAGACGGTGATCGGCCTGACGATCGTGGCCGTCGGTACGAGTATGCCGGAGCTGGCAACCTCGCTGGTGGCAGCCGTCCGCAAGCACAGCGACGTGGCGATAGGCAACATCGTTGGTTCCAATATCTTCAACATCGTCGGCATTTTGGGGCTCTGCGCCCTCGTGCATCCCATCAGTGCGCCGGGGATCAGCTTGGTTGACCTCGGGTTGATGCTGGCGATTGCCGTGGCCCTGCTGCCCCTCTGCAAATCAGGTGGCAGGATTTCACGAATCGAGGCCGGGGTGTTGCTCGTCGTGTATGTGGGATACACTTGGTGGCTGATCGCCAACAACGCCGGCTAGGTGAGCGGTTCCAGGCGAGATCGAATCTCGCCTCTTGCTCATCCTCATACGGCCAGCCTCCACGCCCGCGATTCACTCGCTCACAACGGTCGTCTGCAGGCGTTGACCGAACCCCTACGGACCGAATCCCGTTTGGCGCAGAATTGTATTTCGCGATTTGGGCAGCCTGAGTGCGGTTCAGGGTTTTTGGGGTCGAGGCAGGTCCCCGCTTTTCTTTCCGGTTTATCCGTGTATCTCGTGGAAGCTGCATGGAATACCGATTCACTCATCGTCCCTACCGGTTGCCCTTGAGCACACCGCTGCGGACGGCGCATGGACTCTGGGCGGAGCGCGAGGGTATTGTCCTGCGGTTGGAGGACGAAAACGGGGCGGCGGGGTTCGGGGAGATCGCGCCTATTCCGTGGTTTGGCACGGAGACGGTGGCGGAAGCGGAGGAAATGTGCCGAAGGCTGGGGGACCGGATCACGGCCGATGCCCTCGATCAGGTGCCGGCCACGTTGGGCACCGTGCGCTTTGCTCTCGCCGCGGCATTGGCCCGGCCGGGCGTGCCCTCGGCCACCCCGCGCGTGCCGCTCACGGCGCTGCTGCCGGCGGGCAAGGCGGCACTGGCGGCCTTGCCGACGAGGCTGGAAGCGGGATACCTGAGTTTCAAATGGAAGGTGGGGGTGGAATCGCCCGACCTGGAGATGGGATTGCTCGATGAGTTGCTGGCCGTGCTGCCGGCCTATACGAAGCTCCGGCTGGATGCCAACGGGTCATGGAACCGGCGTCAGGCCGAGCGCTGGCTGGGGCTTTGCGCCGACCGGCCGGTGGAGTTTGTCGAGCAACCCGTTTCGCCGACGGACGAGACCGCCTTGCACGGACTTGCCGAAGATTATCCGGTGAAGCTCGCCCTCGACGAATCAGTGGTGCGGCTCGACGAGGCCCGGCGCTGGCAGGCGGAAGGCTGGCCGGGGATATTTGTGATCAAGCCGGCGCTGGCCGGCCCGCTCGAAGACATGGCGGCGTGGGTGGTGGCGACGCAGGCGGACGTGGTGCTTTCCAGCGCGATCGAGACGGCGCTGGGCCGCGCTGCGATCCTGAGGTTTGCGCTGCGGCACCATGCGGTGCTGCTGCGCCGTTCACCCGGCTTCGGGATTGGCGAGGTGTTCGGCGACCGGCGGTGGGACGGACCCTTTCTCGGGCCGGTGCTGGACGCGAGTTGGGCTGCGGCAATCAACCCGGAGGAATTATGGAACGCGCTGACCTGAAGGGAGTGTTTGCAGGACGGGAACGCCGGGCCCGGCAGCGGGCGAGGTTCTTTGTGTCCGAGGCGGATCAACCGGCCTTCATGTCGGAGTTCGCCCGCGGCGTTGCCGGCTACACCGAGGTGTTTCTTTGCGACCCGGCCTGGGGGGCGACCGAGCAAAGCCACCTTGAAGCCCTGCGGGGCATGCCGATGGAAAACAGCTTTAAGAAAACCCCCGAGGGCTGGCTGATGATTCCCACCGGCGGCAGCAGTGGGCAGGTGAAGTTTGCCCGGCATGATGAACAAACGATCAGCGCGGCAGTGCGGGGATTCACGCGTCATTTTGGACTGAAACAGGTGAATGCCGCCGGTCTGCTGCCCTTGCACCATGTCAGCGGATTCATGGCCTGGATGCGCTGCGCGCTGACCGGGGGCGAATACCGACCGCTCGACTGGAAGCAGGTTGAGCGGGGAAAACTGCCGGTATTGCCCGCCGAACCGGAAGGCTGGGTGATCTCCCTCGTGCCCACGCAGCTGGATCGGCTGATGCGGCTGGAGCGGGCCGTGGCATGGCTGCGCACGTTCCGCATCGTCTTTCTGGGCGGCGCGCCCGCGTGGCCGGCCTTGTTGGACCAGGCGGCGGATCTTCGTCTGCCGTTGTCACCCGGTTATGGCATGACCGAGACCGCTGCGATGGTCACGGCGTTGCGACCGGATGAGTTTCTGCGCGGGATGCGCGGTTGCGGCAGAGCCTTGCCCCACGGCCAGGTGAGCGTTGCAAAGGATGGAGTCATCTCGATCGAGAGCGAATCACTGTTTCGCGGATACTATCCGGAGTGGCGGAAGCCAGTGGGCTTTCGTACGTCGGACCTGGGAACCCTGGACGAGCGGGGGCATTTGCATGTCCAGGGAAGGAATGATGCAGCCATCATCACCGGCGGAGAAAAGGTGCACCCGGCAGAGGTGGAAGCGGTGCTGCGCGCCACGGGGTGTTTCGAGGATGTCATGGTCATCGGTTTGCCCGACCACGAGTGGGGACAGATCGTCGTCGCGGCATATCCCGAGGCCGGTCAACCCGACTTGCCCAAAGTCCAGCAAGCCTTGGCCGCGCAACTGGCACCGGCCAAACGGCCGAAGCGCTGGGTGGGTTTGAAGGATTGGCCGAAGAACGAGACCGGCAAAGTGAACCGGGCGGAGGTCGCGCGGCGAGTTGCGGCGTTGGCATGAATCGCCCAGGTTTTAGGCGCTCCGGGTCCAGTTGACGCCGAGCCCATCACGCACCACCAATCATCGCTCTCGCGCCCCATGAACAAGACTGAGATCGCCGCCGTCCTGACCGACATCGCCACCTTGCTGGAACTGAAGGGCGAGAATCCTTTCAAGATCCGCGCCTATCAATCCGGCTCGCGTCTCCTGGAGGGGCTGGGCGAAGACGAGATCGCCCAGCGGGTCGAGGCGGGCACCTTGGAGGAAGTCAAGGGCATCGGCGAGGCGCTGGCGCAGAAAATCTCGGAGCTGCACCGGACGGGTAAGCTGGAGTTCTATGAGAAGCTCCGGGCGTCGGTGCCGGCCGGTTTGGTCGAGATGTTGTCAATCTCCGGCCTGGGCGCGAAGAAGGTGCGGGCCTTGCAGGAAAAGCTCGGCGTGGACTCGGTTGCGAGCCTGCGGGCCGCTTGTGAGACGGGCAAGGTGGCTGCGCTCGATGGCTTTGGGGAGAAGTCCCAGGAGAAAATCCTGTCCGGCATCCGCAACCGCGAAGCCTACGGTAAGCGCCACCTTTGGGTGGAGGCGCAGGAAGCCGGGGCACCGATTCTCGAGGGATTGCGGCGTTTGCCCGGCGTGAAGCAGGTCGAATCCTGCGGCAGTCTGCGGCGGCGCATGGAGACCGTGGGCGATCTGGATTTTCTGGTCGCTACCACCGAACCGGCGCCCGTCGTCGACTGGTTTGTCAGCCAGCCGCACGTCAAGGAAGTCACCGCCCGCGGCGACCTCAAGGCCAGCGTACGGCTCGAATCCGGTCTGCAGGCCGACCTGCGGCTCGTGCCGCCCGAGCAGTTCGTGTTCACGCTGCACCACCTGACCGGCTCGAAGGACCACAACGTCCAGATGCGGCAGCGCGCGCTGGCCCGGGGATTCAGCATGAGCGAGTGGGGGCTGTTCCCGGCGGATAAGAAACACGGACCGAGCGCGGAAGCCGCCAAGCAACCAGACGCCGCCCAAAAAAGTCTGCCGGCCAAGACCGAAGCCGATCTGTTCAAGGCGCTGGGGCTGGCCTTCATCCCGCCGGAGCTGCGTGAAGGGCTGGGGGAGATCGAGGCGGCGGAGAAAGGGGAACTGCCCGATCTGGTAACGATCGAGGACATCCGCGGGGTCTTCCACAACCACACGACGGCTTCCGATGGGCACAACACGCTTGAGGAAATGACGGCCGCGGCCGAGGCGTTGGGCCTGGATTATCTCGGCATCGCCGACCACTCGAAATCGAGTTTCCAGGCCCGGGGGCTCGACGAAGGCCGGTTGGAGACGCAGATCGCCGCGATCGCCGCGCTCAATGCCGCGAAGAAGTTCAAGACCCATGTGTTCAGCGGGACCGAGTGTGATATCCTGCCGGACGGGGAGCTGGATTTCCCGGAGTCGGTGCGGGCGAAACTCGATTACGTGGTGGTCTCGGTGCATTCGGCCTTCCGGCAGGAGCGCGAGGTGATGACCAAGCGCATCATCCGGGCGATCGAACAGCCGCATGTCACGATGCTGGGGCACCTGACGGGACGGCTGCTGTTGCAGCGCGAAGCCTATGAGGTGGATGCCGCCAAGGTCATCGACGCGGCCGTGGCCAACGGCGTGATCATCGAACTCAATGCCAGCCCGATGCGCCTCGACATGGATTGGCGGCTCTGGCGCAAGGCGGCCGAGAAAGGCCTGTTGACGAGCATCAATCCCGACGCTCATCGGACCGCCCAGCTGGAGTATTTCCGACTGGGCGTGGGCGTGGCGCGCAAGGCTTGGCTGACCAAGGAGCAGGTTTTCAACACCCGGACGCTGGCCGGAGTGAAGAAGTGGCTGGCGGCGCGGCGATGAACCCTTGCAGTTCGTGATTGAGGGTTGGCGGCCAGACCCAATAACTGGCTGCCGTACGCACCCTGACATGCCCACCACCCGCAAACCCAAGTTGTCCCACGCCGAACCCCGCCGCGCCCTGATTCTGGGCATTACCGGGCAGGATGGTTCCTATCTGGCCGAGCTGCTGCTGACCAAGGGCTACGAGGTCCATGGCTTGGTGCGGCGCGCGAGCATGTTCAACCGCTCGCGCATCGAGCACCTGCGCACGACGGCCGGTTCTTCGCGGCTGTCACTTCACTACAGCGACCTGACCGACCATACTTCACTGCGGCGGATCATCAAAAAGGTGGCGCCGCACGAAATCTATCACCTGGCGGCCCAGAGCCACGTCGGTTTGAGCTTCGAGATTCCGGAAGTCACGTGTCAGGAAAACGCCAACGCGACGCTGGCACTGCTCGAAATCATGCGGGACCTGGATGTCTCGGTGCGGTTCTACCATGCGGCCAGTTCCGAACTCTTCGGCGCGCCGGCGACCGCGCCGCAGGATGAGACAACGGCCGTCAGCCCGGTGAATCCGTATGGTTGCGCGAAGGCCTTTGCCGCCCAGTTGTGCCGGGTTTATCGGAGTGCTTACGGCCTCTTCGCGGTGAACGGCATCGCCTACAATCACGAGTCACCGCGGCGCGGGGAAAACTTTGTGACCCGCAAGATCACGCTGGGGGCCGCGCGCATCAAGGCGGGCCAGCAGAAGGAAATCGCGCTCGGCAACCTCGATGCCCGCCGCGACTGGGGCTGGGCACCCGAGTATGTGGAGGCGATGTGGCGCTCGCTCCAGGCGAAGACCGCCGACGACTACATTTTTGCGACCGGCCGCGATTGCTCCGTGCGGGAATTTGCCATCGCCGCCTTCGCGGAACTGGGCATCGGCCTCACCTTTAAGGGCCGCGGCAAGGCCGAGACCGCCATCCGCCAGGACACGGGCGCCGTGGTGTTGCGCGTGAATCCGAAATTTTATCGTCCGCTGGAATCAGCGACCTTGGTGGGCAACGCGGCGCGCGCGAAGAAAATCCTGGGCTGGTCACCGCGCACGATCGGGGCGGATGTGGCGCGCCAGATGGCGCGGGCTGATTACGAAACCTTGGCGGCCGGCTGAACCGCACCCGCATGGCGACCTATCTTGTCACGGGGGCAGCCGGTTTCATTGCTGCGAAGGTGTGCGAGCATTTGCTCGATGCCGGTCACGCGGTCGTGGGCCTCGACAACCTGAACGACTACTACGACATCCGCCTGAAGGAATGGCGGCTGCAAAGACTGCGTGGGCGGGTGGGATTTGAATGGCATCAGGCGGACATCGAGGACCTGGCGACTTTGGAACCGGTTTTCGCCGCAAAGCGCTTCGACGCGGTGATCAATCTCGCCGCCCGCGCGGGCGTCCGGGCCAGCCTTGAACAGCCCGCGCTCTACGCCAGCACGAACATCCAGGGCGAGCGGAACGTGCTCGAATGTCAACGCCGGCATGGGGTGAAGAAGCATGTGCTGGCGTCCAGCTCGTCCCTGTATGCCGGTTGCCCGATGCCCTTCACGGAAGACCTGGCCGTCGCCCAGCCGCAGTCACCTTACGCGGAAACCAAGAAGGCCGCCGAGCAACTCGCCCGCGAGTATCACGAGCAACATGGACTGGATGTGACCGTGTTGCGGTATTTCACCGTGTTCGGGCCGGCCGGCCGGCCGGACATGGCCCCGTTTCGCTTCATCAAGTGGATCGACGAAGGGACGCCGATCACGCTGTTCGGCGACGGCACACAGGCCCGCGACTTCACCTATGTGGACGATATCGCGCGCGGCACCGTGCTGGCGCTCCGGCCGCTGGGCCACGAAGTCATCAACCTCGGCGGCGGGCGTCAGCCGCTCTCGCTGCTGACGATCATCGGCTACATCGAGCAGGCCTTGGGGAAGAAAGCGCAGGTTACGGGTCAGCCTCCGAGTGCCGCCGACATGAAGGAAACCTGGGCCGACATCGGCAAGGCGCAGCGCCTGCTCGGCTGGGCGCCGGCCATTCCGGCCGAGGAGGGCTTTCGGCGGGCCGTCGCCTGGCATCTGGCGAACCGGGAGCTGGTGCGGAAGATCAAGGTCTGAGCAGGTCGATTCGAATCGGGGCTAGCGGGCCAGCCACCAAGTTTGAATCGGAAGATCCAAAAAGACGGCGTGAGACACGGAGCGCACCGAGGCAATCCGGAGAAGCACAGAGGGTTGGACGTCGGATAGTCGCCCAATTCAGTTTGAAGTTCGGGGTGAGCGGTTTCTTGCCTGGACCCGATCGGCCCAAAGCCCTCCTTGGACTCCTGCCTCAGCTCGATTGTCTCTGTGACTTCACTTATCTGCGGTCCTTAAGGTGATGCACAGATCCTACATTGCCTGGTACATCCCCCGGGTAGGAAGCATTTCCTTCTCGAGCAGAAGTCCGTAAAGGCCGCCATTCGCTCCGATTCCTAGAGATCACCCGTTTGTTTGGGTGATTGGCGGGTACGTCGAAAGGGCGGAGTAACTCCTGACGCGGTCGGATCAGCTTCCGGTCACGGTTAGCACCGCGTAGCTCCGCTTGCCTTTGCGGAGGAGGAGATATTTCCCGAAAAGGAGGTCGGCGGCGGTCACGCTGCGGGTGTGGTCGGGGACGCGAACGTTGTTGAGGTAGATGCCGCCGGCTTCGAGGGCCTTGCGGGCGGCGCCCTTGGAGTTTTCCAGGCCGGCTTGGACAATCAGGTCGGCGATGGGGGTGCCTGGGCCTTCCAATTTCGCCTTTTCCAGATCCTTCGTGGGGACTTCGCCGACGACGTCGTTGAAGATTGATTCGGCCACACCGTCGAGGGAACCGCCGAAGAGAATCTCGCTGGCCTTGAGGGCGCCGGCGAGGGCGTCGGCGCCGTGGACGAGCGTGGTCATCTCGCGCGCCAGGGCTTTCTGGGCGGCGCGGGCGCCGGGGTTGGCGGTCAGCTCGGTCTCGAGGGCGGTGATTTCCTCGCGGGAGAGGAAGGTGAGGGTCTTGAGCAGTTTGACGACATCGGCGTCGTCGGCGTTCACGAAGAACTGGTAGAAGCGGTAGGGGCTGGTCTTCTTCGGGTCGAGCCAGACGGTGCCGGTGGCGGTCTTGCCGTATTTCGAGCCGTCGGACTTGGTCAGAAGCGGGAAGACCAGACCCCAGACAGTCGCGCCGAGCTTTTTCCGGGTGAGCTCGGTGCCGACGGTGATGTTGCCCCACTGATCGGTGGCGCCGACCTGGAGTTCGCAGTTGTAGGCCTTCCGCAGGTGCTGGAAGTCAAAACCCTGGAGCAGCATGTAGCTGAATTCGGTGAAGCTGATGCCGGACGCGCGGTCCTCCATGCGGGAGCGGACGGAATCCTTGGCGATCATGGAGTTCACCGTGATGTGCTTGCCGATGTCGCGGAGGAATTCGAGGAAGGTGATGGAGCCGGTCCAGTCGTAGTTGTTCACGAGCCGGGCGGGATTCTGCGTCGTGGTGAAATCGAGGAACCGGGCCAGCTGGGGCCGGATGCAGTCGAGATTGTGCTGCAGCTGCTCGGGTGTCTGGAGGTTGCGCTCGTCGGACTTGCCGGACGGATCGCCGACCATGCCGGTGGCCCCGCCGGCCAGGGCGATGGGGTGGTGGCCGGCCAGTTGGAAGCGGCGGAGGGCGAACAACGGCACAAGATTGCCGACGTGGAGGGAGTCGGCGGTGGGGTCAAAGCCGCAGTAAAGCGTGGTCGGTCCTTCGGCGAGGCGCTTGGCAAGGGCTTCGCGATCGGTGCTATCGGCGTAGAGGCCACGCCAGTCGAGTTCGTTGAGGATGTCGGCCATGGGAGGCGAAGAGCTAAGGCCCGGGGGGGCGGAAGTGACAAGGATCAAGTGACCGGGAGAGCAGAACCCTCGGGGTGGCAAATCGGGGCATGAGCTCACCAGGGAAGCCCGAGGCACCGGGCGCGGCGCCTCGGGATCTAATGCAGGCCATGCGTCATTCAGTAATACGCCTGATAAAGACGCAAAAGGGATTGCCCGACGGACTTAGGAGGTTCTAATGATTGGTTTCCTCGCGACGGATGATCCGCCGCTCACACAGAAACCCTCTTCCTCCACTACCATGCCACTCGCCATCGGTTCCAAAGCCCCTGATTTCACCCTCAAGTCGAAGGCCGCAGACGGTCTCAAGGACGTCAAACTGAGCGACTATGCCGGCAAGCAGGTCGTGATTCTCTTCTTCCCGCTGGCCTACACCGGCGTCTGCACTCAGGAAATGTGCGACCAGACCGCGGGTCTTGGTGAATACGAAAAGCTCGGCGCCTCGGTCCTCGCGATCAGCGTGGACAGCCCCTTTGCGCAGGAAGCCTGGGCCAAGGCCAACGCGATCAAGATTACCCTGCTTTCCGATCTCAACAAGACCGTCACCAAGGCCTACGACGTGTTGTTCCCGATGCTTGCCGGGGTGGGTGACACCTCCGCGCGCGCCGCCTTCGTGGTCGGCAAGGATGGCGTCATCAAGTACGCCGAGCAGACCCCGACCCCGAAGGACCTCCCGAATTTCGCCGCCATCAAGGCCGCCCTGGCGAAGTAACGGCCATGCGGCGCGCGGTGTCCCCGCGAGTCCGCCTCCGCGACCGCCCGGTCATCCATCGCGAATCCATAATCCCAAACGAAAATCCTGTGAGCCTCCCGAATCCCTTCAACACTCTCCAGACCTTCGCGCCTGGCAAGAAGTTCTACTCCTTGCCGGCCCTTGAACAAGCCGGCTTCAAGGTGTCGCGCCTGCCCGTGAGCATCCGCCTCGTCCTCGAGGCCGTGCTGCGCAATTGCGACGGCAAGCGCGTGCTCGAGTCGAACATCCGCGAGCTCGCGGCCTGGAAGCCGACGGAGGCCCGCACCGCCGAGATTCCGTTCGTGGTCGCGCGTATCGTGCTGCAGGATTTCACCGGCGTACCGCTGTTGGTGGATCTCGCCGCCATGCGCTCCGCCGTGGCGAAGATGGGCAAGAATCCCAAGATCATCGAACCGCTCGTGCCGGTGGATCTCGTGGTCGATCACTCGGTGCAGGTCGATTTCGCCGGCTCGGCCGAGGCCATGCAGAAGAACCTCGACCTCGAGTTCACGCGCAACCGCGAGCGCTACCAGTTCCTGAAGTGGGGCATGCAGGCCTTCGACACCTTCAAGGTCGTGCCCCCGGGCATCGGTATTGTCCACCAGGTCAACCTGGAGTTCCTTGCCAAGGGCGTGCTGAACCAGGGCGAGGTCTATTACCCGGACACGCTGGTCGGCACGGATTCGCACACCACGATGATCAACGGCATCGGCATCGTCGGCTGGGGCGTGGGTGGCATCGAGGCTGAGGCCGGCATGCTCGGTCAGCCGGTTTACTTCCTGACGCCCGACGTCGTAGGCGTGCATCTCACGGGTGCGCTCCGCGAGGGCGTCACCGCCACGGATCTGGCGCTCACGGTCACGCAGCTCATGCGCAAGACGAAGGTCGTCGGCAAGTTTGTTGAGTTTTTCGGGCCGGGCGCCGCCGCCCTGCCGGTCGTGGATCGTGCGACGATTGCGAACATGGCCCCGGAGTACGGTGCGACCATGGGCTTCTTCCCGATCGATGCGGAGTGCGCGACCTATCTCCGCGCCACGGGCCGCGACGAGTCTGCGGTGGCGACCTACGAAGCCTACTACAAGGCCCAAGGGCTCTGGGGCATCCCGCAGAAGGGCCAGATTGATTACTCCCAAGTGGTCGAGATCGACCTCGGCAGCGTCGTCCCGAGCGTGGCGGGCCCGAAGCGCCCGCAGGACCGGATCGAGTTGCAGAACCTCAAGAAGGAGTTTGTCGGCACGTTCTCGAAGCCCGTGACCGAGGCCGGATTCGGCAAGAAGGCCGAGGAATTCTCCACGGTGAAGGCGGACATCGCCGGCACCAAGATCGGTCATGGTTCCGTGCTGATCGCGGCGATCACCAGCTGCACCAACACGTCGAATCCGAGCGTCATGCTGGCGGCCGGCCTGCTCGCCAAGAAGGCGGTGGCCAAGGGACTGAAGACGAACCCCGTGGTGAAGTCCTCGCTCGCCCCCGGCTCGCGCGTCGTCACCGACTACCTCGACAAGACCGGTCTCACGCCGTACCTGGACCAGCTTGGCTTCCAGACGGTCGGCTATGGTTGCACGACCTGCATCGGCAATTCCGGCCCCCTTGCTGCGCCCGTTGAGGAGGCGGTCGTCAAGAACGACCTCGTTGCCGCATCTGTACTCTCCGGCAACCGCAACTTCGAGGCCCGCGTGCACCAGAACATCAAGGCCAACTTCCTGATGTCGCCGCCGCTGGTCGTGGCCTTTGCCCTCGCCGGCCGGGTCGACATCGACCTGTCGACCGATCCCATCGGCAACGGCACCGACGGGAAGCCGGTTTTCCTCAAGGATATCTGGCCGACGCTGCAGGAGGTTCGCGACCAGATGCAAGCCGCGCTCAAGCCCGAGGTGTTCCGCAAGCTCTACAGCAATTTCGCCGAACAGAACCCGAAATGGAACGAGATCCCCTCGACCGCGGGCAATGTCTACGCGTTCGACGCCAAGTCGACCTACATCCAGGAGCCGCCGTTCTTCACGAACTTCGGCCTGACTCCCGGCGCGATCGCCGAGATCAAGGGCGCCCGCGCCCTCGGCGTGTTCGGCGACTCCGTCACGACCGACCACATCTCGCCCGCCGGCGCCATCAAGAAGAGTTCGCCCGCCGGCAAGTACCTGCTCGATAACAGCGTCGCCTTCGAGGACTTCAATTCCTACGGCTCGCGCCGGGGCAACGACCGGGTGATGACGCGCGGTACCTTCGCCAACGTCCGCATCAAGAACCTGATGCTCGGCGGCAAGGAAGGCGGCAATACCATCGGACCCGATGGCACCGAGACCTCGATCTATGATGCCTCCATGGCCTGGCAGGCGAAGGGCGTGCCCCTGATCATTCTGGCCGGCCAGGAATACGGCACCGGTTCGTCCCGCGACTGGGCCGCCAAAGGCACCAACCTGCTGGGCGTGAAGGTCGTCGTCGCCCAAAGCTTCGAGCGTATCCATCGCTCCAATCTCGTCGGCATGGGCGTGCTTCCGCTCCAGTTCAAGGAAGGGACCACCGTCCAGACGCTCAAGCTGGATGGGTCCGAGACCTACGATGTCGTGGGCCTGACCTCGGCGATCAAGCCGCAGCAGGACCTGGTGCTCAAGATCACCCGCAAGGACGGCACGGTGGAAAACGTCGCGGTGCGCTGCCGTATCGATACGCCCATTGAGATCGAGTACTACCAGCACGGCGGCATCTTGCCTTATGTGCTGCGCCAGATCGTGGCAGCCAATTGAATCGCCCAAGCCCGCTCTTGCCAGTGCCCGTCTAACCAACCCAGAGTCCCGAAACCGCTAAAGGTGCGTCTGCTTGCTCCGATAGTGGTGGATTAGGACCGCTGGAACTCTGCGATATTCCATTCATGCCTGAAACCTTCCCTCCAGTATTCCTGGTAGACGCCTATGCCGATCCGATCGTCGTGCGGATCGCGGGCCGGGCCTCGTTCCTCAACAGCGGGGGCCTGAAGGATTTTTTCAGTGAAATGATCCGCCAGGGGAAGTCGCGGTTCGTGCTGGATTTCAAGCAATGCGCCAGCATGGACAGCACTTTTCTGGGCGTTCTGGCCGGCGCGGCCATTGAGCTGCGTCGCAAGGGCGACCAGGGCAGCCTGACCCTCGTCCGGGTGGGGGAGCGCAATCTCGAGCTCATCCGCAACCTCGGACTGCACCGATTGGCCACCGTTGATGCGGGTGGCACCGCGGCCGAAGGGACCGGCACGGCCCAGGCCCTCACGTCGCAGGCGCGCTCGGAGATCGAAAACGCCCGCATGGTCCTGGAAGCGCATGAAAACCTGATCGCGGCCGATCCGGACAACGCCGCCAAGTTTCAGGACGTGCTGGCCTTCCTGCGCAACCAGCTGGAAAAGCGGTAGCCCCGGACGCGACCCCGAAGGGACGTTGCCGGTGCCGACATGTTAAATCTTCAACCCCGCGGTATCCCATGATGTTCTTCCTCCTGGGGGCTTTCCTGAGCGCAGCGGTCGTGTACTCGTTCTATTGGCGGGCGCAGCGCGAGGCCGCGCTGTTGGAGGAGGAGAAGCAGGGACTGCTGGAGGAACGGCAGATCGTGATCGATTACATGCACACGATGGTGGATGCCGTGGGGGAACGCCTGCCCCGTGACGAGCTGTTCCAGCGCATCGTCCATGCGGCCATCCTCAGCACCGGGGCATTGAGCGCGTGCATCTTTGAGCGTGACGCCCACAACCAGATGCGCGGCGTGGCCGTGGAAGGCCTGTTCCCGCCGCACCGGCCGATTCCCGACACGCAACGCATGAAAATGGGAACGCGGGCGAAGTTCATCGAACAGGTGCTCAAGTCGGAATCCTTTCCCGTGGGCGAAGGGCTTGTCGGCCGGGTGGCGGCCACCGGTCAGGGCGAACTGATCGGCAATGCAGCCGCAGATCCGCGCATCGTGCGGCATGAAGACCAGGCCCTGCAGGTGCGCTCGGTCATCGCGGCACCGATCATGGTCCGGAAGAAACTCATCGGCGTGCTCTGCGTGTGCAATCCCGCCGATGCCCGGCCTTTCAACGAAACGGATTACTCGCTGGCGGAGGCCCTGGCCGAGCAGGCGGGTCTGGCCGTGCATAATGCCGATTTCCTGGCGCTGCAGGTCGACAAGCAAAGGCTCGACCTTGACCTCGCCCTGGCGAGTGAGATCCAGCAGATGCTGCTGCCCCGGACGATGCCGGCGGTGGGCGGGCTGGACATCGACGCACGGTATCTCGCGGCGCAGAAAGTCAGTGGCGACCTCTACGATGTATTCGAACTGGGGCAGGGCCGGCTGGGACTCGCCGTCGCCGACGTGTCGGGCAAGGGGGTCTCGGCTTCCTTGCTCATGGCAATCTGCCGCACGGCGCTCCGCCAGATTGCGCCGAGTCACCTGTCGCCCGCGAAAGTGCTTTCGGCGCTGAACCGCACGCTGACCGGCGACATGCGGGAGGGCGCCTATATCACGATGATCTACGCCGTGGTGGACGTCGCGCAGAATTCCCTGGTGCTGGCCCGGGCGGGTCATGAGAAGCCGCTGCTTTCCCGGCGCGACCCCCGGACGGGCGCCTTTTCGAGCGATTTCCTGGGCAGCGAAGGCATGCCGTTGGGCCTGGTCGATGCCGACCTTTTCGACGAGGCCATCGAGGACAAGGCCGTGGATTTCCAGCCCGGCACCACACTGCAACTCTACACCGACGGCCTGACCGAGGCACCCAATGCGGAGGACAAGGAGTTTGGCGGGGCCAGGTTGGCCGACGCCTTGCGGGCCGCGCACTCGGGCACGGCGCTTGAGGTCAATGACGCCATCCTGCAGGCAGTGCAAAATTTCACCGGTACAGGTGAGCTGCGGGACGATTACACGTTGCTGACGGTGAAACGGCTGTGAGCCGGACGGGCTCGGAAACCGCCCTCCGCCCGGGCTGACCCCATTCCCGTGAACGCGGGCGCGCGTGGCGCCGGTCACGAGAGGCGGAGACAACCGGAAAAATGGGGATTCCGGCCGATCGAAATCCCGTTTGCATTCCCGTCTTCCGCACCTAGTTCTTTCATTCCCTCTATGCCCGCCGCCAACCCGCCCGCTCCTACACAACTCCCTGATGCCGCCGGTCATTTCGGTCCCTATGGTGGTGTCTATGTGCCGGAGACCCTGATGACCGCCCTGGCCGAGCTGACGGCGGCCTACCAGCAGGCGAGTCAGGATCCGGCCTTTCTCACGGAATTGCGGCATCACCTGAAGGAGTTTGCCGGCCGGCCCACCGAACTCTACTACGCGGAGCGGCTGACGGCGCATTGCGGCGGCGCCAAGATCTATTTCAAGCGCGAGGACCTGCTGCACACGGGAGCCCACAAGATCAACAACGCGATCGGCCAGGCCCTCCTGGCGAAGCGCATGGGCAAAAAGCGCATCATCGCCGAGACCGGCGCCGGTCAGCACGGCGTGGCCACGGCCGCCGTCTGTGCGAAATTCGGACTCGATTGCACGGTCTACATGGGCGCGGTGGACATGGAGCGGCAGGCTTTGAACGTCTTCCGCATGCGCCTGATGGGAGCCAAGGTCACCTCGGTGGAGGCCGGGCAAAAGACCCTGAAGGACGCCGTCAACGAGGCGATGCGCGACTGGGTGACCAATGTTCGCGACACGCACTACATTCTGGGTTCGGCCCTCGGGGCGCATCCCTATCCGATGATGGTGCGCGATTTTCACCGGGTCATCGGCAAGGAACTGCGGGAGCAGATCATGGCTCGGGAGAAGCGCCTGCCGGACGAGATCATCGCCTGCGTCGGCGGCGGCAGCAATGCCATCGGCGCCTTCTTTGAGTTCCTCGACGACCGTTCGGTCCGTTTGATCGGCGTGGAGGCGGGTGGCCATGGCATCAAGCAGGGCGAGCACGCCGCGCGCTTCGAAGGCGGCAAACTGGGCGTGCTGCAGGGCAGCAAGACTTACATCCTCCAAAACGCCGACGGGCAGATCGAGCTGACGCATTCCGTCTCGGCCGGCCTCGACTATGCCGCGATCGGCCCCGAGCACGCCTATTACCGCGACCAGGGCCGCATCGAATACGCCTACGCAACCGATGATGAGGTGATGGCCGCCTTCCAGCTTTGCTCGTGCATGGAAGGTATCATTCCGGCCCTCGAATCCACGCACGCAATCGTCCACGGCCTCAAGCGAGCCAAAGAGCTCGGACCGGACAAGATCGTGGTCATCAACCTCAGCGGACGCGGCGACAAGGATGTGCAGCAAGTTCAGAAGATCCTAACGGAGAAGGGGAAGAAGTAACAAGGGGCAAGTAACAAGCATCCAGTCACGGGGCCATGTGACTCGGGTGGAAAACTCAAATCATGGCCGAACATCCAAGAGACCTGGTTCTCCGGACATTCGAGTTTGCGCAAAAAGTCCGGGGCTTTGTCAATCGACTGCCGAAATCGATTTCGAATTTCGAAGATACCAGGCAACTCGTACGAGCCTCGGGCTCGGTAGCTGCGAATTATCTGGAGGCCCAGGAAGGACTGAGCCGCAGGGATTTCTTCTACCGGATCAGAATCTGCCGGAAGGAGTCAAGGGAGTCTGGACTCTGGCTGCGGCTGTTGGACGTTGGGTTCGAGCCGCACCTTGTGCAGTCCCGGGAAGATCTCGTCGGGGAGGCGGAGGAACTGAAGAGGATTTTTTCTGCTATTGCCGGGAAGGATGACACAACATGATGGTAATTTCGCATTCCGGCACTTGCCACTTGGACCTTGATACTTGTTACTTCTAGGTATGAACAGCATGACCGGTTACGGCCGCGCGACTGCGGCGCTGGGGGAGCAGAGTCTTTCTGTGCAGGTCAACTCCGTGAACCGTCGCGGGCTTGATCTCACCCTCAAGATGCCCGCCGAGTGGTCGGGGTTTGAAGCCGGGGTGACGGAGGCGGTGCGCAAGGTGGCCCTGCGCGGGAAGGTGCATGTGGCGGTCGAGGTCACCGGTCGCTCGTCGTCCGGGATCGGTTGGGACGAGGATGAGGTGGCCGCCAGCGTGGAGCAGCTCGGTCTGCTCGCGAAGAAGCAGGGGATCAAATTTGAACCGACCGCCGAGCTGTTGTGGCAGATTGCCAATTCACAGCGGACCAACGGCGGCCTGCCCGCCGACGAATCGGTCGAGGAGCTCTTGCTCAAGACGCTCGCCGAAGCGCTGCGCGGTCTCGCCGCCATGCGCGCCCGCGAAGGGGAAGCCCTGCTGGTGGACTTCTTGGGACGCTGGGAGAAATTGCACGCGGCGACGGAAGTCATCGCGCACCGGGCGCCGGAAGTGAGCGGAATTTATCGCGACCAGCTGATGCAGCGCCTGCGGCAGGCAGGACTGGAACTCGATATCAGCGACGAGCGGGTGTTGAAGGAAGTGGCGCTGTTTGCCGATCGCTGCGATGTGACCGAAGAGATCACCCGGATGCGCAGCCACCTCAGCCAGTTGAAGGATCTTCTGCGGGCGAAGGGCGAGATTGGCCGCAAGGCGGAGTTTCTGCTGCAGGAAATCGGGCGCGAGATCCACACCATTGGCAGCAAGGCCAACGACCTGAAGATTTCCCAGCACGTGATCGAATTCAAGAACGAGCTGGAACGCGTGAAGGAACAGATCGCCAACGTCGAGTGAGTGTCCGGCGGCAACCGCCTGCCGTGCATGAGCTGGTCGGAGAGTCTTGGAAGTGGCAGCTCGTGAAAAGAATCACGCGAATCTCCACGATTTTGCGGTGTTCCGATCACGGAGGTCCTTCACGTGACCGGGGTGATTCGGGTTAAGCCTTCGCGGTCGTTTGATCGTGGAAATTTGCGCAATCAGTGTCTCTCGGCTCTGAAAAAGAGAGGATGACTGATCCGGCTGGGTTGCAACCAGGCCTGCGGCCTTATTTGAATTCTGGCTGCTACGATTTGGCGCTTTCCTGAGGCGGTGGCTGACGCAGCGACCACAGGATATACCAGAACACCCCGACGCAAATCGCGCTGTCGGCGACGTTGAAGGTGGGATAGGTGTAGGTGCCAAAATGGACGTCGAGGAAGTCGATCACGTGACCGTGGACAAGCCGGTCCACGAGATTCCCGACGATGCCGCTGCACAGCAGGCCGAAGGACGCCTGCGCGGTGGGGTGGCGGAGCCCCAAGGCGTGCCGCCAAAAATAGATCGCGGCCAGCGTTCCTAGGGCCAGCAGGGCCAGCCAGGTGCTTTGGCCGGTGAACATGCTCCAGGCGGCACCGGTGTTGCCGACATGGACCAGATTCAGCAGGCCGGGAAAGACTTCGATCTGGCGGCCGGGGCCGTAGCTGCCGAAGGGCAGACGGCTGGCGATCATCGATTTGGTGACCTGGTCCAGAATGAAGAACACCAAGGCCACCCACCAGAGTCTCCGATAACCGAATACCTTGCGCCACGGTGAGGGAGCGGGCCCGGTGGTCGACGAGTTGGGCACGTCGATTCCCGGGGACGGAGTTCCATGCGGACTCTGGGATTCAGGTCTCAATCGGAAATCAGTGAACTGTGGCGGAGAACCGCTTATTCGTCGTCGCCACCACCGTCGCTGGCGATCTTGCCGCCTTCCTCATCGGTGCCGTCACCAAAGAGGCCGCCCCGCTGCACCGCCCGATGGGAGTGACGTTCCACCTGCTTCTTGGCTTCGGTGGAATAGCGGGTGAAAGGCACAGCCAGGAGGCGTTCCTTGTCGATGGGTTTTTGGGTCGACTCGCAGATCCCGTAGGTGCCGTTGTGGACGCGCTTGATGGCGGCTTCGATTTCGGAGAGAGCTTCCTGCTCGCTGGAAACCAGGCTCAGGGCAAAGTCGCGGTCAAAGGTGTCGGTGCCGGCGTCGGCCATGTGCTGACCGTAGCCGGAAAGGTCTCCGGAATCGTCCTTGGACGACTTCAGCAGGGTCTCCTCGGTGTGTTCGCCCAGCTGCTGCAGCACGTGGTTGCGGAGTTCGAGCAGGAGGCGGTAGTAGCGACGGTACTTGTCGGGTACTTCGGACTCATCCTTCATCGCGGCCGGGGCCTTCTTGCCCTTGGCCGGGTTGAAGCCGAGGATGTCAGCCAGCGACGCCGTCTTGATGTGGTTCGGCTTGTGCGGCTTTTCGAGGACGGCGAGGTTCTGGTTCTTGGCCGACGCGGCGGATTTGCCCGCCTTGTCGGATTTGACGGTGGATTCGATGTGTTTTTCGTTCTTCTTCGCAATTTCGCGTACCTCATCGAGGGAGAAGGCGATCGATTTCGCCGGACCGGCGGATTTGCGTTCAAGAAGCTTACGTTTGAGATCAGCAGCGGACATGGAAACTTTGGGCGTGGGATTGGCAGGAGCAGCCGTTTGCACCGGAGCCTTGGCTTTGGCTGGTTTGGCGGGCGTGGCTGGCTTTGCTGGCTTGGCAGATTTGGAAGATTTGACCGGAGGAGCTTTGGCGGCGGGCTTTTTGGCCGGGGCCGGCTTGGCTGCGACAGGCTTCTTCTTGGCGGTGTGTTTCTTGCTCGTGGCCATAATCGGTAAATTGAGTTAGGAGTTAAGGACTTCCGCGCAGCGAGGACAAACTTCTACGTGAGACTTGGCGATCAAATTGGGGACCCAGCGCCAGCAACGGGGACAACGGGCTTGTCCCGTTTCCTGGGCATGGCGGGCGGTGATGGAAACCTCGGCGCCATCGCCGGGCGTGAGGGACAGGCTCGATACGATGAAAAACTCGGGAAGCGACGCGAGGTACCGGTTCAGGATCACCTGGGTTTCCGGGGTGCCACCAGCGAAGGCGAGGGTGGCATCGAGTGATTTTCCGATCGTGCCGGCCTGACGCAGCGGTTCAAGGGTCTCCGTCGCCTTGGCGCGAAGCTTGAAGAGCACCTCGAAGTCGGCCGCCAGGGCCGGATTCAACCAGGATTCCGGGGCAACCGGCCAGTCTTGCAGGTGAATGGAGTCGTTGGAGTATTCCTGGCCGGTCCGGGCAAAGCTCCAGGCTTCGTCGGTGGTGAAGGTCAGGAACGGTGCGAGGATCTTTACCAAGGCATCAAAGATCGCCGAGATGGCCGTCTGGGATGACCGGCGCAGGGGATGATCCGTGCCGAGCGTGTAGAGCCGGTCCTTCAGGATGTCGTGATAGACAGCCGACAGGGTGACGGAGCAGAACTGGTTGCAGAGCTGATAGACGCGGTGGAACTCGTAGGCGTCGTAGGCCCTGGTGCATTCGCCGATGAGAATGGCGGTCTGGTGCAAGGCCCAGCGATCGAGCGCGTCCATCGAAGCGACCGGCACCGTGTGCTTGCCGGCGTCAAAATCGAACAGGTTTGAAAGCTGGAACCGGAAAGTGTTGCGGAAAAGCCGGTAGGCCTCGCCGACGTTCTTCAGGATTTCCTCGTCCACCGGGATGTCGTCGCGGAAATCCTGGGAAGCGATCCAGAGCCGGATGACATCGGCGCCGTGTTGGGCGATGTAGGCGTCGGCGGTCTGGGGTTTCTGGTAGGTCGAGCTCTTGGAGATCTTCTGGCGGTTCTTGTCGACGATGAAGCCGTGGGTGAGGACGGCCTTGTAGGGAGCGGCGCCCCACGAGATGACGCTGTTCCAGAGGGAGGACTGGAACCAGCCGCGGTGCTGATCGCTGCCTTCGAGGTAAAGATCGGCCGGCCAGGAAGTGCCGCCTTGGCCGCGCTTGAGGACCGCGGCCTGGGTGGAGCCGGAATCGATCCACACGTCGAGGGTGTCGCGGCCGCAGGTCAGGGCATGGGCCGCGGGCCAGTCGGCGGGCAACTTCACGCCGGCGAGGATCTGCTCCGCCGTCGAATCGTACCAGAAATTCGTGCCCTCGGTGGCGATCTTTTCGGCCACGGCGCGGATGACACCGGCGTCGAGCCAGGCTTTCTTGTCGGGGCCGTAGAACGCGATGATGGGCACGCCCCAGGAGCGCTGGCGGCTGATGCACCAGTCCGGACGCGATTCCACCGCACCACGTATACGTGCTTCGCCCCAGGCTGGGATCCACCCCTGATTTTGCGCGATCTTGGTGATCTCGCCCAAGGCGACCTGGCGATGACCCGCCTTGTCGAGCGACACGAACCACTGGTCGACGGCGCGGAAAATGATGGGGGTCTTGGAACGCCAGCAGTGCGGGTAGCTGTGGGGGTACTTGGCCTTGGCGAGCAAGGCGCCGGCATCAGCCAGCTTCTTGAGCACGCCGAGATTGGCGGGCGCAGGCTTCTTGGCGGCGAGATCCTCAACCGACTCCAAGGTGGTCAGGCCCACCAGATCGGCGGGGATGCGGCCGTCGTCCAGGTATTTGCCGTCGTCGCCGACCGGGCAGTAGACTTCGAGGCCGTTCTTCAGACCGGTGAGATAGTCGTCCTGACCGTGACCGGGGGCCGTGTGCACGCAGCCGGTGCCGCTGTCGATGGTGACGTAATCCGCGAGGACAACCGGGGAGGCGCGGTCGATAAAGGGATGGCGGGCCTGGAGCTTTTCCAGCTTGGCACCCGGCAGCGTCAGCACGACGGACGGCTGGGCTTCCAGCTTGGCCGCAGTGGCCACCGAACCCAGCAGGGCTGAGGCCACGATGATCCGTTCCGTGCCAAGATCGGCCACCACGTAGTCGACCTCGGGGTGCAGCGCGATGGCGAGATTGGCGGGGATGGTCCAGGGGGTCGTCGTCCAGATGACGATGCTCAACGGCTTGTCCGTCGGCAGGTCGTACTTCTGTGCCTCAGCCGCGGGCACGACGAACTTCACCCAAATCGCGATGGAGATGTGCTCCTTGTACTCGATCTCCGCCTCGGCGAGGGCGGTTTCGAAGGGGATGGACCAATAGACGGGTTTCTTGCTGCGGTAGACGAGGCCTTGTTCGACGAACGAGGCGAAGGTGCGCAGGATGTCCGCCTCGAAGGCTGGTGCCTTGGTCTTGTACTCGTTGGCCCAGTCGGCGAGCACGCCGATGCGCTTGAACTGCGTCGTCTGCTTGCCGATCCAGGTTTCGGAAAACGCATCGCAGCGGGCCCGCAGTTCGGCGGTGGTGAGAGTAAGGTTCTGGGCCCGGATTTCCTGTGATACCTTCTGCTCGATGGGTAGGCCGTGGCAGTCCCAGCCGGGCACGTAGGGCGTGCGGAAGCCGCGCATGGACTTGTAGCGGTTGACGAAGTCCTTGAGTGACTTGTTCAACGCGGTCCCGATGTGGACATCACCGTTGGTGAAGGGCGGGCCGTCGTGCAACACGAAGGCAGGCCGGTTGGCGCGGGCGGCCTGGATTTTGCCGTACAGGTCGAGCTTGTCCCAGTGGGCCACGCGTCCTGGCTCGCGTTTGACCAGATCGGCCCGCATGGGGAAATCGGTCTTGGGGAGCAGCAGCGAGTTTTTCAAGTCTTGGGCCATGTAAATAAAAGCGCCGGAAGCTACTCCCGCAGGGCCAAGTATCAAGTGCCAAGTGGGGATGGTCGGCCCGGGGACGCAACTATCGTCCCGCCGCCCTGAAATGGGGGCGTTTTGCCGTGGAAACGGCCGGATTCGTCAGGCGCCGCAGACCCGCTCGGCCAGTTTCTGGCCGGCCTTGATGCAATCGGGCACGGAAATGCCGTCCCGGGCATTGCCGCCGATGAAGAGCCCGGCGTGCTGCTTCTCGAGATTGGCCATGGTTTCCTGCCAGCGCTCGTACCCCAGCACGTACTGGGGAATGGCGCGCGGCCAGAAGGCATGCCTCAAGAACACCGGCGGTCCCTCGGCCCCAACCAAGTCGCGAAGGTCGGGCTGGATCCGGGCAAGAATCTGTTCGACCGGGAGCCGGGCCAGCTCGGGCTGACGCATGCCGCCAACGAAGACCGTGAGGGCCACATGGCCCTCCGGCGCGCGGCCCGGGTACAAGGAGGAGGAAAAGAGGATGCCGAGCACGTGGCGCTGTTCAATCGAGGGGACCAGACCGCCGAAGCCGTCGAGCGGATGAGAAACTTGTGCGCGCCGGTAACCGAGATACAGGGAACTGACCGGAGGCTGGGGAATGCTGTCCAGACTCGCGAGGGGGCGTTCACCGAGCGTGCCGACCGCCAATTGGGCGAGGGCCCCGGCGGGCGCCGCCAGGACGATGACATCAAAATCGCCGTAGGCGGTCTGACCGTCCTTTTGCCAGAGCAGGCGGTGCGGCTCGCCGGACAGGAGCGTCGTGACCGTGGTGTTCAGCTGCAGCGAACCCGCGGGCAGTCGTGCGGCGAGGGCATCTGTCAACGTCTGCAATCCTCGCTGAAACGAAATGATGGGCGCCACGCCGGGTTCGCCGGCGGCTTTCCGGGCCTTGGCGCCTGCCATCATCCCGCGCAGCAGCGAGCCGTGGGAGCGCTCGGCGGCCAGCAGGGTAGGGAAGGCGTGGCGGACGGACAGCTTCTCCGGATCGCCAGCATAGATCCCCGCGATGAGCGGGTTGACGGCATAATCGACCAGCTCCTGCGTGAAATGGGATCGCACCAGACTGGCGAGGCTCAGGTCTGAGGTGCGGGTGCGCGGCCGCGTAAGCAGCTCGGTCAGGAGCGAGAGCTTGGTCCGGAAGCCGAAGAGAGGCGTGCGAATCAGGGCCGGCGGCGACGACGGGACGGGCACGAACCGGCCGTTGCGCACGAGGAAGCGGCGCTTGGCCTCGGGATTGGCTTTGACGAGCTCGGATTCGAGGCCGAGGTCGGCAACCAGTTTCCTCACCTCGG